>Ga0187784_10001685_pt1 | contig 17577 bp, 18 predicted proteins | sample 1015_SJ02_MP15_2_FD_132964 | JGI IMG/M metagenome (GOLD analysis project Ga0187784, IMG submission 132964) | Tropical peat soil microbial communities from peatlands in Department of Meta, Colombia - 1015_SJ02_MP15_20_MG | ecosystem: Environmental > Terrestrial > Soil > Wetlands > Peat | place...
GCTCTCTTGGCTTTCATCAAGTTGGCGGGATTATTTACAGCTACCCTCGCGACAAAGGCGCTTCCTTCCAAAGTGGCTAACATCTCCGCCATTCGGATGGGGTAACCATCATAGCTGAAGTCTCTTCCATAAGGGCTCGTGCTTGTCTTTTGTCCAAGAAGCGTGGTGGGCGCCATTTGGCCTCCGGTCATTCCGTAGATCCCGTTATTGGCGAAGAGGATGGTGATGTTTTCACCACGATTGGCCGTATGGATGCCCTCTGCGATTCCGATGGCGGCGAGGTCTCCATCCCCCTGGTAAGTAAATACGATTCGGTCTTTCCTGGCACGTTTCACCCCGGACGCCACAGCCGAAGCCCTTCCATGTGGCGCCTCCAAGACATCGATATCGAAATAGTCGTACATAAAAACGGAGCAGCCCACGGAGGCGACCCCGATGGTCTTCTCCCTAATCTGAAAATAGTCAATGGCCTCGGCCACCAAACGATGGGCGATACCGTGATGACATCCGGGGCAGAAATGGAAGGGAATATCAATGAGACATTCCGGACGTTTGAAGACAAGCTCCATATTCTTAACTCCTAAGTTCAAATGTCAAGATCCAAATGCCAAATGAATGACAAATGTCTAATAAAAAATGTTCCCTACCGGAACTTTGAAATTTGAGCTTGATTTGAAATTTTAACTTTGACATTTGACATTCATTCTATCCGTAGTATTTCTTCATCTCTTCCAGTACCTCTTCCGGGGAGGGAAGTGAGCCCGGAGGCCTTCCGTAAAAATAGACGTGGGCTCCCCCTTCTACCGAAAGCTTTACATCCTCCACCATTTGTCCTGTGTTCAATTCAACGGTCAAGAATCGTGTGGCTCTTTGGGAGAGGTCATAAAGAGCCTTTTCCGGAAAGGGGAAGAGCGTGATCGGCCGGAGGAGTCCCACCCTCATGCCCTCCTCCCTCGCCAACTCGACAGAAGTTTTTGATACCCTGGCCATACTTCCAAATGCGACCACGATAAATTTGGCATCGTCAGTGAAAAAACCTTCAAGGCGGACCTCCTCTTTTTTCATCCGCTCATATTTCTGATGAAGTTTCCAATTATGCTCCGAGAGCTCACCCTCCTGGAGATAAAGGGATTTAAGTCGGTTGGGCTTTCTTCCTGTTGCTCCAGTGAGGGCCCACTCTTTCGGCGGAAGGTCAGCCCTAGTGTATGTTCCCCGAAGGAGGGGTTCCTTCATCTGCCCAATCAGGGCATCCCCAAGAATCATGGCGGGGTTTCGGTATTTGTCGGAGAGGTCGAAGGCCAGACAGGTCAAGTCATACATTTCTTGAATCGAGGAAGGAGCAAGGACGATCATTCGGTAATCCCCGTGTCCGCCACCCCGTGTGGCCTGAAAATAATCTCCCTGAGAGGGAGAGATCCCACCCAATCCTGGTCCGCTTCTGGAGATATTGACGATGAGTCCCGGAAGCTCGCTGCCAGCCATGTAGGAGATGCCCTCTTGCATGAGGGAGATTCCGGGGCTCGAGGAAGACGTCATAGCCCTTGCTCCAGTGGCAGAAGCCCCCAGGAGCAGATTGATCGAAGCGATCTCACTCTCTGCTTGGATGAACTCTCCGCCCAAAGGAGGAAGATGTTTGGAAAGATACTCCGGGATGTCATTCTGGGGAGTGATGGGATATCCGAAATAAAGGAGACATCCCGAATCAACGGCAGCCATGGCTATGGCTTCGTTCCCTTTGGCTAGTATTTTTTCAGAATGTTCTTCCATCAGGCTTCAACCGTTCTTTCTACCCAACCCTTTCCCTTTGCGGTTTTAGTCTCTCTGATGACCTTATCGCCCTGTCCCGCAATCCCCCCAGCTATCTTCAATCCCTCCACACTCGGATCGCAACATCCGGACAAGTCTCCCCACAGAGGGCGCATCCCGTGCATTGTCCGTCTGCCTCCCAAGCCACGTAAAAATATCCCTGACGATTGATCTCTTCTCCGGTCCGGATCAGCGCTTTCGGGCAGGCAATCGTACAGAGTCCGCACCCTTTGCATCTCTCGCGATCAATCTCTATTTTTGCCATGATTCCTTCCAAATTGAAGGGTCCGAGGATTCGAGGGTTCGTGGGTTTTTAGATTTTCACTAGAACCCTTGACCGCTCAACCCCTTAAACCCTATTTATCCTAAATTGCTTTCACTTCTTTGAAATGTTCAATCTCTTTTCCTGAAAAGCCAATCGCTTTCAGAACCTCGGTCGTATGTTCTCCCCATGCTGGGGAGGGAGCGGGGATTTCAAAAGGGAATTGGGACGATTTGATCGGATTTCCCAACTGGCGAACCTTCCCTTCGACAGGGTGCTCCACCTCCATCACCATCCGTCGATGAAGAACCTGGGGATGTTGAAAGACCTCGCCAAAAGTTAAGATGGGTTCGCAGCATGCATCCACATTCTTGAAAAAGTCGACCCACGCTTCTCGTGTCTTTGCCTTAAACAGGTTTTGGATCTCCTCGATCACGCGAAGCCGTTCCTCTCCTTCAATGAACTGCTTATCAATCAGGTCTTTACGCTCGACCGCTTCGCAGAAGTTCTTCCAGAATTTAGGCTCCAGGGCTCCCAGGGACATGTGCTTCCCATCCTTTGTTGAATAGGCATGGTAACAGGCATATCTTCCAGTCAATGGCAAATCCCCCCTCTCCGGAGGCTCTCCATCCATGAGATATTTTGCTGCGTGGATGCAGAGCCAGGAGACAACGCCATCCATCATGGAGACATCCAGGAATTGCCCCTCCCCCGTCTTTTCCCTGTGGATGGCTGCAGCGAGAATGGCGATGGCAGCCATCATTCCCCTCCGCCGATATCAGCGATTTGAACTCCCGGAAGGACAGGGTCCCCATTTTTCGCTCCCGTTATTTCAAGCACACCGCCCAGGCCGATGTAGTTGATATCATGACCGGACCTAGCCCGATACGGCCCGTCCTGGCCGTATCCCGAGAGAGAACATAAGATCACACGAGGGTTTCTTACTTTGAGTTCCTGATAACCGATACCAAGGCGATCCATCACGCCCGGCCTAAAGCTCTCCAAGATGATGTCATAGGATTGAATGAGCTTGTAGAAAATTTCTTTTCCTTCTTTTATCTTGAGGTTCAATCTGATGCTTTTCTTGTTCCGGTTCAATGCAAGAAAAATAGCACTGTCCTTCTTTCGAATGGGGCCTGCCATTCGTGTAGGATCACCCTGGTCAGCGTCTTCGACCTTTAATACCTCCATCCCCAAATCGGACAAGAGAAGAGAGCAGTAGGGCCCTGGCAAAAGCCTTGAGAGATCAAGCATTCTCAACTCTTTCAGTAGCCCCACCAATGTCACCTGTGAGATAATTTATAAAGAAATTAGTAACATATTAAGCTGAAAATTTAAAGTGATTGACCCGGGCGAGCGGAGTGATCAACTTAGTGAGCGCTAAGTTCTTGTAAATTCTTTTTGGCCAAATACGGCCAAATACTTCTTGACGTACAAACTTAAGAATGATATTCAATGGAAGTCAGTCACCAGGATATCCATTTGAGGAAGGAGGAAATCATGAAAAAGTCGTTGAAAAAGACTTTAAGAAAACCTTTGAAGAAGGCTTCGAAAAAAGTGTCAAGAAAACCGTTGAAGAAACCCTCGACGAAGTTATTGAGGAAGGTTTCAAGAAAGCTTTTGAAAAAGAGTTTTAGGAAACCTGCCGCAGAACTTTCAAAAAAACCTTCAAAAAAAGCTTTGAAGAAACCCGTCATAAAGCATTCTGCAAAGCCGTCAAGAAAATCGGTGAAGAAACCTGCCATAAAACGTTCTATGAAGCCATCAAAAAAACCTCTTTGGATCCCCTCCGAAGATCGGGTCAAGAATGCCAATATGACGCAATTTATCGAATTTGTTAATCGTGCCTACGGGAAAAAATTGAGAACGTATCGGGAATTGCATCAATGGTCCGTTGATTCGATTCCTGATTTCTGGGCAGCCCTGTGGGATTTTGTTGGGGTCAGGGCGTCAAAGAAGTACGATCAGGTGGTAGATGATTTGAAAAAATTCCCCGGGGCAAGATGGTTTGTCGGGGCGAAACTCAATTTTGCAGAAAATCTTCTACGGTATCGAGATGATCGGTTAGCTTTTATATTCAGGGGAGAAAACGTCAAGTCTGCCAAGATGACCTATGCAGAGCTTTACGCCACGGTCGCACGATTGGCAAAATCCTTGCGTGAAATTGGGGTTATGCCTGGAGACCGCGTGGCAGGCTATATGCCAAACCTGATCGAAACCGCCGTTGCGATGCTTGCCGCCACCAGTGTTGGTGCCGTATGGTCTTCTTGTGCCACGGACATTGGTGCCGGGGCTGCGCTGGATCGACTCGGTCAGATAGAACCCAAAGTTCTGTTCACCGTAGACGGCTATTTTTACAAAGGGAAGACCTTCAGCACCCTGGGGAATGCGGCCGAGGTCGCCAAGGCCATCCCATCCTTGAAGAAAGTCGTCGTTGTTTCTTATACGGGATATAAGCCCGATCTCAAGGATATCCCTGACGCCGTCCACTACGAGGACTTTTTGGCGGTGGAAAGGGAGCCTGCCCTCGAGTTTGAACAGCTCCCCGCCGACCATCCGGTATTCATCATGTTCTCGTCTGGGACGACGGGAAAGCCTAAGTGCATGGTGCAGGGCGTGGGTGGCATTCTGCTTAACCACCTGAAAGAGCTGATGGTGCATACAGACCTTAAGCGGGAGGACAAAATTTTTTACATTACCACGTGCAGCTGGATGATGTGGAATTGGCTTCTCAGTTCCCTGGGCGTGGGGGCGACGATTGTCTTGTACGATGGCAATCCGAACCATCCGGATGCCGGGGCAATGTGGAAATTGGCCCAAGATGAAAGGGTAACCATTTTTGGGCTCAGTGCGAGCTATGTGAACTTTCTCCGGAGCGAAGGGATCCAGCCCGGGAAGGATTACGATCTATCCTCCCTTAGAGAGATTTCTCAGACCGGCTCTCCTCTCTCGGCGGAAGGTTTCGAATATGTCTACCGGGCGATCAAGCAGGATCTACATTTCAATTCTATCGCTGGGGGGACCGACATTAACGGCTGTTTTGCCGTAGGGAGCCCCATCCAGCCCGTCTACGCCGGAGAACTGCAAAGTCCCGGCCTGGGCATGAAGGTAAAGGCCTACGATGAAAGAGGGAAACCCGTATGGGATCAGCAGGGGGAGTTGGTGTGCGAAGCTCCTGCTCCTCCCATGCCCCTCTATTTTTGGAACGATCCAAACGGGGAAAAATATAGGAGCGCTTACTTTGAACACTATCCGAACGTATGGCGTCACGGCGACTATATTGTAATGCACAAGGACACGGGAGGCATTACTTTTTACGGACGTTCTGACGCCGTTTTAAAACCTTCCGGAGTCCGGATCGGCACGGCTGAGATTTATAACGTGGTAGAGAGGATAGAAGGGGTCTCTGACAGCCTGGCGATCGGACAAAACTGGGAGGGAGATCAACGTGTCATTCTCTTCGTGAAGCTCAACCCGGGGGTGATTCTGGAGGAAGAGTTGAAGAGCAAGATCAAGAAGACGCTGCGGGAAAAGGCTTCTCCCAGGCATGTTCCGGCGATCATCCTCGAGATGCCTGAGGCACCTTACACCTTAAATATGAAAAAGGTGGAAAGCGCCGTTACCAATATCATCCATGGGAGGCCGGTTTCGAACAGGGATGCGTTAATGAACCCACAGGTTCTCGACTATTTTGAGAAAATCATTCCGGAGCTTCAGAAATGAGAGGAAAGGGTCCAAGGGGTCAAAGTGGTCAAGGCTCCAAATCTGGAGGGTGGAAGGTGGCGTGTGCAATGTAGATCTAACCACTTTCTACTATCCGTTCTCTGGTCTTTGAACGTTGGGACCCTTAAATCCTCGAACACCATCCATGAAATTGACCCGTCAGGAGTTTGAAGCGTTAGTGGTTTTGGCGCTGAAGAGGCTTCCTAAATTCTTTAAAAGGAAAATGAAGAATGTGGCTCTGGTGGTGGAGGACCAGGCCTCGCGTGACCTTCTTTCGGGGATGGGGCTTCGATCCCCTTTCCAATTATTAGGACTTTACCAGGGCGTCCCTTTAGACCGAAGGGGATTTTACTACGGGAATGTTCTTCCGGATAAAATCACGCTCTTTCAGGTTCCCATCGAGTCGATCTGCCAAACGAAGGAGGAGATTGAAGAAAAGGTCAAAGAGGTGGTGATCCATGAGGTGGGGCATTACTTCGGGCTGGATGACGATAGGTTAAGAAAACTCGAGAGAGGCGAATAACTAATCCCCCCATTCCCCCTTTAGCAAGGGGGGGTAAAGGGGGATTTCGGTATATTAGATGTCCTTTATCAAATTCTTGGGCACGGCAGGTGCCCGATTTGTAGTGATGAAGCAACTCCGGGCCTCGGGTGGCGTTTGGCTCTCGGTCGGGAAGATGAATCTCTATCTCGATCCAGGGCCGGGCGCTCTGGTTCGGTGTCTGAATAGTAAGCCGAGATTAGAGCCATCCACGTTAGATGGCATTCTCCTGACGCACAAACACTTAGACCATTCCGGAGATGTCAACGTCATGATTGAGGCCATGACGGAGGGTGGGTTCAAGAAAAGGGGCATTCTGTTCGCTCCGAGGGATGCCTTGGAAGACGATCCGGTTGTTTTAAGGTATGCGATGGGTTATGTTGAAAAAGTTGAGGTGCTGGAGGAGGATTCCGAATACCGGATCGGAGAGATTCGGTTCTCTACCGCGCGGAAGCACCGTCATCGGGTAGAAACCTACGGTCTTAATTTCAAGGTATCTCCTCATACGATTTCCTTTATCACCGACACGAGATTTTTTCCGGAACTCCCGAGCCTTTATCGAGGAGAGATTCTGGTCATTCGTGTGGTTCGTCTTAAACCCGTCGGCGATGATCCGATCGACCACCTTTCGGTAGAGGATGTAAAGAACATCGTCAAAAAGGCCAAGCCGAGACTGACGATCCTGACCCATTTTGGAATGACGATGATCAAGGCAAAACCCTGGATGATCGCAGCGGAATTGGAGAGAGAATTGGGGTTGAAAGTCATCGCTGCGAGCGATGGCATGAAAATAGATCTGGAGAGAGATTTTAAGAACTATGAGGTGCTCTCTTGATCAGAGATTTCGAGACTTTTGAAGAAATTTCTTGGAGGAGGTTTGATGATGGAAAAGTGGATGGGGGGAGATATGCATCCGAGCTACCGGATTCTCATGGGTCCCGGGCCGAGCAATGTCCACTACCGGGTATACCAGGCCATGTCCAACCCGGTCATTGGTTATCTCGACCCTCAAATTCTGGCCTGTATGGACGAGATCAGTGAGATGCTCAGAGGCGTTTTCCAGACAAAGAACCGGGTCACCCTGGCAATCTCTGCGACCGGAAGCTCCGGGATGGAGGCTTCGTGCGTCAATTTCGTTGAGCCTGGAGATGTGGCTGTTATCGGAGTCAACGGCTTTTTTGCAGACAGGATGACCCAGGTGGCTTCCCGGTGCGGAGCGAAAGTCATTCGGGTCGAGGAGGAATGGGGGAAGATCGTTGACCCTGACAAGATCATCCATGCCCTTAAGGAACATCCGGAGGCGAAAATATGCGGTGTCGTTCATGCTGAGACGTCCACAGGGGTGAGGCAACCTCTCAAGGAAATCGGAGCGTATTGCAAAAAGGTGAATACACTCTTGGTGGTGGATGCGGTCACTTCCTTAGGGGCGTGCGAGGTGAAAGTGGACGAGTGGGGAATTGACGTCTGCTATAGCTGTTCCCAGAAAGGGCTCAGCGTTCCCCCGGGACTCTCCCCGATTACAGTGAGCCCCAAGGCCATGGAGATGCTTCGCTCTCGCAAGTCAAAGGTTCAGAGTTTTTATCTCGATTTGATATTACTCGAAAAATATTGGGGAGAAGAAAGGGTCTATCACCACACGGCACCTGTTTCCATGTTCTATGCCTTGAGAGAGGGACTGAAGATCATTTTTGAGGAGGGGCTCGACAGGAGATTTCGGCGTCATGAGGTGCTGGGCGATCGCTTAAAGATGGAGTTGGAGGGCTTCGGATTCAAACTTTTTGCGCAGGAGGGATATCGCTTGCCCATGTTGACCTCGGTGGCTCTTCCGGATTGGGTTGATGATGCCAAGACACGGTCGAGGCTGCTGAACGAGTATAACATCGAAATCGGAGCAGGTTTAGGCTGGCTGAAAGGGAAAATATGGAGGGTCGGCCTCATGGGAGAGACCTGCAAAACCCGATATATCCATTGCTTGATGGGAGCGCTGAGGGAGATACTGGCGTAGCTGAGGATTACTGATTTAGATCCCTACCTGCGGCAGATTTCTCGGGTCAGTCTCTTCTTTTTATCAGTTCGAAGATGGCGCCGCCCGGGCCCCCTGCATCCAGATAGGCGAATCTGCCCGGATCATGGATGAGCAGTGTGGCTCCTTCTCTGACCAGTTTTGCCGCTTCCGCGTCGACGTCATCCACGTAAAAACCCAGATGATGAATACCTTCTCCCCACTTGTCGATGAACTTCGACTGGAAAATTCTTCCTTCAAGACACTGAACGAGTTCGATCTCTACGGGTCCTAAGCAGGCAAAGGCCATTCGTATTCTCCAGGGGCGCCCTTTCGGATCCTTGCCGCCGTTCTCCTTGAAGGTCCAGGGTCCAATGCCATATAGCCGCGACCACGCCTCGACTACCTTATCCATGTCGCTGACGGCATAGCTGATGTGATCCACTGATTTAATCTGCATGGACTATCCTCCTGTCCCGGTAGGGAATTATCTCTTTTTCGGATGGGCGGGTTCGCCGTGGACGCGGCCCCCGTCAATCACAATCGTTTCCCCTGTGATGTAGCTTCCTGCCTTGGAAGCCAGAAACACAACTGCACCTGCGATTTCTTCCGGCTCGCCGAGCCGCATCTGGGGAATCTGGGCAACCGCTTTTGCACTGACAGCAGGGTCTTTCCACAGAGCCTCGCTGAGACGAGTCTTGATGATCCCTGGTGCAATAGCGTTCACTCTGATGTTGTACTGTCCCCACTCCTTGGCCATGACCTGGGTGAGCATGATGACAGCGGCCTTGGTCACACAGTACACACCCAGTTCGCCCGCCCTCAATCCGCCGATGGACGAGGTATTGACGATGCATCCCCCACCCTTCTCCTTCATGACTCTCGCCGCCAGCTGGCTTAGAAAGAAAAGACCCTTCAAATTGACATTCATGGTGATATCGTAGGTCTTCTCATCCTGGTCCATCAGCGGGCCGTAGTAGGGGTTGGTCCCCGCGTTGTTCATGAGGATATCGATTGTTCCGAATGCTTTCATGACCTGTTCGATCAACGCCCTGGAGTCTTCCATCTTGGCGTTGTGGGCCGCTATCGCCATTGCCTTGACGCCCTTGGCTTCTATTTCCTCGGCCACCGGTTCGAGATCAACGATTTTTCGACTGCTCACCACCACGCTGGCGCCGGCGTCAGCGAGGGCAAGAGCGCTGGCACGTCCAATGCCGCGGCTCCCCCCGGTGATCAGGGCTACCTTTCCTTCAAGAGAAAACAGTGAGAGATTCATGGCTTTTTCCTTTCTTGAAAGTTCTTCTAATTGATACCACAATGCTCCCTAATTGGTTGTTTGAATGCTTCTCACTCGAACCCTTGAACCCTGAAGATTATTTTTTCTTAGCTGTTTTCGGAATGCTTTGATACGATTCGTCTACGCCGGGCATTTTTACCTGCTCTTTTGTTTGTAGAAGCTTTCCATAGATGGGATCGTCTTGCCAGCCATCTACGTGGGCGGCCCGTTTTGCCGCCGATTTCATTTTTTTCCAGTCGGCACTGCCGTATAAGAACATCTCCTGAGCAGCCATAGACCCTTCTCCATGTATGGTGTCGATCTGGTAAAAATTGCAGGTCATGTCCTTGGCAAGCCGCATCACCCGAAGCCGATCCTCTGTCGGAACCCCGTCCTTAGCGCTCAGGTATTTTTCAATGTAGAGCCGGATCTCGGCATTGTTCCAATCTCGGAACGTCGGGACCGTTGCTGACAACCCTCCGGCAATATCCTGCAGATTCTGGCACATCTGGTGAAAGTTACTGGCAAAGGTGTACTTGGAGGCATTAATGGCCATCCGATTAGGCATCACGACGTCGCTCCGGAATTCCTTTGTAGGATCCAGGCAGGCCACCTTTCCCAACTGAGCCACCGTTTCAGTGATCATGGCCATCCAGGCCAGCTTTTTCCTGACATGACTGACATTCTCAACCCCATTATACTCGGCGATCAAGGCTGCCGCCCCGGTGATGATTTCGAGCTTTCCGATCATTTTGCAGGTGCCGAAAAGACGGTGATAACTGGCAAAAGCATAAGCCAGATTTTGGCTGAACTGCCACTCCCCGCACATGAATACACGCTCCCATGGCACAAACACATCGTCAAAAACGATCAGGCACTCAGTAGGCTGGGTGACACTCGTCTTGGGATAATCAAATTCGCCTTCTTCCCCGTAGGTGCGTGACACCGGCTCCACGGCGATCAGTTTAATCCCGGGCGCATTGAGGGGGATGGCAAAGCCCAGGGCATAATCCTTATCCTGCTCACCGTGGGTCCGGCAGGGCAGACAGAGCGCTTCATTGGCGCAGGGGGTGGCGCTGATGTGCACCTTGGCTCCTCTCACTACGATCCCGTCTTTCCGTTTATCCGCGATCCTCAGATAATAATCCTTGTGCTGTTTCTGTTTCGAAGGGTGCAGGCTCCTGTCTCCTTTTACATCCGTAATGGCCCCGGTAATGGCCAGGTCCTGTCTTTGGAGCAACTTCCGGTAATTCTCCACCCGCTCCGTATAATGGGTTCCGATTTCCTTATCCATGACCTTAGCTGCAACCGTAAAGGCGGCGAGAGCATCAGCGCCCATACAATGAACCATCACCCCTCCGCCGGATCTGACGCCGTTAATATAGCATTCCCTTCTTCTCAAAAGATCTTCCGGCGTTTTCGGAGAGGTGAGCAGGAAATTAATGTCCTCTCCATCCTCGTTCTTCGTTACGAACAAGTCCCGGAAATCGGGATGGTTGGGCAGGACATAATCCATGCAGGCGGTCTTGATGATACTGCTGAGGGTAGGGTGGGTCCGGACATCGGTTACCTTTTCCCCCAGACACCAGATTTGCCTACCGTCATCTAAACTTTCAAGATACTGTTTAACTGTTTTGATCATGGCTCGTCCTCCTTTCCTCTGAAAAAAGAATAGTGGATGGGCTGGCTCTTGTCAATCTAATCTTGGTGCGTTATCAAAGCAAACGAAAATTGAGTTCATATTAAGCTAATAGGGGACCGATGCAAAACGAGGATTCATTGACTTTGCCCGGGCAGGATAAAGACAGGGGGATTGAGATTCGTCTGTCCAGGCGGGGAAATAGATTAAGGCGGATTATTTGTATTTGTCCTGAACGGTTCTTGATCCGACAGGTGCCGTCAGATTATCCGTTGGCTAATAAGTACCCCACAAATATTCACCTCAAGATAGTTCTGAAATGTAATGATTATTGGTTGGAATATGCACAAGGAGGCAGAGTCATTTCGGACTTCCCCTTTGATCTTTGAAAAGAGAATTACTATACAGTTTCCTTCTGAATACCTGCGTTACTCGTTTTCTTAATCCACTGGTGAATCTTTTCATGGTAGATATAAAAAACTAACATTACCAATGTAGATATACCCAACAGAATCAAAAAGAGCATGTATTGATGTTGGGAGACCTTCGCCCCTTGAAGTGTTGCCATCAATGTCCCTGGTATCCTCCCGATGGTAGAGATAATGAGAAAAATTCCCAAATGCATCGGTGTCAAACCTAAGAAGTAGCACAATGCCACTTTCGGAAAAACAGGAATTAAAAAAAGGAGAAAACTAAGAATTACCCCCTCACGTCCAATTAGATAATCGAATTTTTTTCTCAGCTCCGGTGAAACAAACCTTTCAACGGCCCGCTTTCCGCAGATCCTCGCTATGCTGAAGGAAAGCCAGGACCCAAATATGAGCCCGATCATGGAATAGAGCATCCCTCCCCACACCCCAAACAGGTAACCTCCTAAAAACTCAATGGCCTCCCCCGGGATAGGAGGGATAACCGCATGTAGGATGTGAAACGAGATAAAAATCAGAGGAGAATAGGGCCCAAAGGATTTGATAACTTTTTTTAATTGGTGATGATCCTGGAAGAGATTCCAAAGTTTAACGGCTTGAATCCACAGTTGTGAGTTGTATGGATAAATGAAAAGTATAATAAGTCCTACTAAAAGGCAAGTAATCCAGACCCACTTCGATCTTAATTGGAGTGATAAATTCATGGGTGGAGATTCGTCTTTAAGAGGGGAGGCCTTATCTTGGTATCCAGCCTTTTGATCCTTCCGATTTTTCGTTTTTTTCTTTTTCTGGCCTGATGAGACCCTAAAGCCTCATTGTCAGCTTTGCCAAAATTTTGTGCAATTTGTGTAATCCAATTGCTACTCGCACCCGAAAAGGTTTTTTGGGGGAGGACATTTTTTCACCTCTATGCCATTAGATTAAATATAAAAGGGAAGCCATCCACTCTTCTTGCATTTGATCCTTTTCCCGTTATCTTCTCATGTTTTCTTACTTTACAGCTTCTTCCAAAGATTTGAGTCTCTTCATTAGTTCTGTCATTCGGGGTTGCTTTACAAGGTTCGCTATTTGTTTATTTAACTCCACATTCTCAAAATCCTCTGCTTCCCCTTTTGATTTCGCTCCCTTCTCAGACTTCTCCTTAGCAGGGACCTTTTCTGTTTTGACGCACTGAGTGCAATGTCCTATTATGAGTTCTTCAACAAGGTGCAAATCCTTCTCACACGATGCACATTTCCTCCACATTATGTTCTCCTTTCATTAAATGTAAATTGTTGATTATGGAAAGATAAATGTCGATCGGTTTTCAACATCCTTCGAATTTCTACCCCTTAAATGTGCATTTTCCTTGCCACTTCAATAAATCTTTCATAAATCCCTAACTCAATAAAATTAGGAATGTTTTTTTGACACTAAAGAATTCCCACAACCCGTTACATTAAAAAATGGACGTAAATTGTAATTTGTCCGCAAACATTTCAGTTGGTTTATGATATTATAGGGTTAGACGAATATTAGGAAGCACCCTTTTTGTAGATGCTTTTGGGTAACGGAGAGGGGTCTTTGCGTCGATGATGAAATTCTACTGGAAGCTCCTATCGAAGCGACGAATGAAGGCTCTTATTCTGAAGGAAACAATGGAGGAAGCCGGAAGGGCCCTACTGAAGATTGTCCCGGCAGGGGCTGAGGTGGTGGTTATGGACAGTTGGGGAGAGAAATGATACCTGCTTCTGATACGTCGATCCTGGCCTTGATATAATGCCAGTTTATTCCTTTGATCGAGTGGCGATAGCACCTACAAGTCTTCAATGCAAGCTAATCTCCGAAGCTAACGATTACGGAAAGAAAGCGGCAATAAAAAAGGGAGGGCCATTTCTGACTTTGCCCCTGATAGTTCAGATAGTCCAGCAGCGGATTACTCTGAATATATATTAACGAAGGACGAATTTCAGCCTGCCGGATTCGATCCAATCAAATACAATTTTGGCGGCCAGTTCTTCTTCTCCAACTCTGGCTTCCTCGTTCAAGACGGTAAACAGATCAAATAAAGTGGTTCTAATTTTTATAGTTTTTTGGGAGTCAGACTTGAAAGAGGAAATGGCAGGGGTTAATTTCTTCATAAGTAACTCTCCCTTCGACAATTGAATATTGCCTTATCCTTTAACTACAATCGCCTACTCATCAAAAATCTGCCTCATCTGCTAACTTTTTTGACCAAGTTCCCCTTAGGATGGGCTCAATTTCCATTCTCTCCTTTTAAAAATTTCTCCAATTCTGATTTGAGAACCTTCCAACCCTTTCCTGCCTTGGTTCCCCTGATTCTGCCCGTGTAGAGATACTTCGCGTAAGTAGGTCTTGAAATCCGAAGGTAACCGCAGGCCTCTCGGGTTGTTAAGACAGCATCTTCTCTTTCATTTAGCACTGCTTTCCCGCATCATCCTCAGAGTTTACACTCAAGTAGCATTTTCCATACCAACTGCCCTAATATCGTTTAACCGGCCAATATTTAAAGGGAATAAATTTTTAATCCCTGGTATATTAGAAATTAAAGGTGACATTTTTTGTCAGCCCATTATAATCCTTGACAAGACTACTCATCCACAGCTTTATTTCATAGATTTCAGACTCATCAAAACAGTTTGCATAAAAGGTTGGATCTGAGCGGGCGAGAGTGAGAAATAACCTTCGGTAACGAGTGCCTACAAATGGTTGTCCGAGCGTGGTCCTTAAAGGCAGGGATTACGGTTTGAAAGTTAGCATTAACGCTCGCGTGTGAGAGGCGCCGCCCCGGAGCCTGACGCGTAGTGCCATATTTAAAAGGCATGAATTAAAAGGTGTCAGGCCACGAAATGTAAATTAATCTCATCAACTAACCTCGTCAGCTTCTTGTTGCCCCGCCATGGCTGTCTTAAGCATGTGCCTGGCATTCGCACTCTGCCCAGCGGGTTACTACGCTTTCAGGATGATATTCGCATCTACGGCGATTGGAGCGCCTTGGCTTACCCCTAAAGGATTGATATCGATCTGTTCGATCTGCGGGTAGGCAATGCCCACATCGCCCAATCTGACCAGAATATCCGCCATGGTATCTTCATCGAGAGGTGACATTCCCCGGAAGCCTTGCAGGAGGCGCCTGCTGCGAATTCGGCCGATGAGCTTCAACGCACTCTCGCTATCGAGAGGTGCCATTGCAAACACCACATCCGACTCAAGTTCTGAAAAGATTCCTCCAATGCCAAACATCACGCATGGCCCGAATTGATCGTCCCGGATGAAGCCGGCGATCAGTTCATAATCTGATTTGACCTGTCTCTGAACGAGGATTCGGCCACGACGACCGAGTTTGTCATCGACAGCATGATACGCCGCCTCCAAAAGAGTCTTGTCCATGATTCCTAGGCGTACCAGCCCTTGTTCGGTCTTATGCACCTCGCCGGGCATCAATCCCTTTAAAACAACGGGCAAACCCATTTGCTGAGCAGCCTCCCACGCCTCGTCAAGGCTGCGGACCAGCCTTTCTTCCACCACCGGAATCTTCCAGCCGGAAAGGAGTTTCTTACTGTCAGATTCATCCCATATTTTCTCACTGGAGGGAAGGGGGGGGCTTTTAGGAAAATCCGATAAGGATGGTGCAGCGTTCGCATGGACAACCCTCAGACTGAGTTTGCGGGCTCCGAATCGAGATGCCGCCCACAAACACTCGGCGATCCTGGGAACATCATCGTGAACCGGTATGCCAAGGACTTGGGCCTTCTGACGAAATCGCTCGCATCCTTTCCGACGCCCCATCAACCAGAAAAAGACCGCCTTTCCAGACCGGTCGGCTTTTTTCTTGAAGGCATCGAGATCCGGAATGTTTTCATCCAGTCCCGCTACAAAATGGATGAGGAGCACATCGGTATTGGGGTCCTCCAGAACTGCAAAGATGGTATGATCAAAGACGACCTCCCGGCCGTGTAATCCCACAGAAGGGAAGAGGTCTATGGGATTGGTGACAGGCATCCAGGCAGGAAAGACCTTGCCCACCGATTTTTGAGTCTCTTCTGAAAGCTGTGCTACAGGAATTCCACGGGCTTCGAGCGCATCGCAGGCGAGAACGCCTGCGCCGCCGCTCAGGCTGAGGACAGCTGTGCGACAGGTCGGATTAACATGGGGGATCAAGGCCAAAGCGTTTGCCAGATCCATCATCTGATAGACGCTATCGGCCAAGATGACGCCTGACATTTTCAAAACGCTATTCAGTAGACGAGAGTTCCCTGAAAGGCTGTACGTATGGCTCTTAGCCGCAAGAGCCCCGGCTTTGCTTTTGCCCCCTTTCAACAGGACGATGGGTTTGGCCGAGCCTTCAGCTATTTGGGCAAAGAGCCTGCCGCGGGGAATGGACTCCAAATACAAGGCGATCACCTTTGTGTCGGGATCCTTCAGCAGGTACTCGATGAGATCACACTCGTCCACATCTGCTCTATTTCCGATAGAGCAGGCCTTTGCAATACCAATGCCCCTTCGGCCCACCTCTGCAAGAAAAATGGCTGACATCATTCCGCTCTGGACGATCAGAGAGATCCGGCCCGGAAGCAGGCCTTCCTCACGCACGCCAGGATGCATAAAAGTAAAGAAGTGCCTTCGATGAACATCAACGAGTCCCATGCAGTTCGGCCCCCAAAGTCGCATGCCGCTGTGTTTTGCGATACCGACGCACTGATCTTGCAGTGCCAGACCCTCCTCGCCGGCCTCTGCGAATCCCGCGCTTTCGATGATCACCCTTCGAACGCCTTTTCTGGCGCATGCCTCCAACACGGAGGGAACCGATGGGGCAGGGACCAGGACGATTGCCAGGTCGATAGGATGAGGGATGTCTTCCAGGGAGGGGAAACAGGGCAGGCCCTCAATTTCCTTGTAGTTGGGATTCACCGGATAAACCCGTCCGCTGAATCCGAGAAGCAGATTTCCGATCACAAAGTTCCCTATATTGCGATTACTGGCTCCAATCACTGCGATAGAGCCAGGGTTGAAAAAAGTATCCATAACCATCCTTGTGTTGGTAAACTTGGCGGATATAAAACAGCGGTATCAGCCTTTACTTACTAATGAGTCCATAATTGATTAAACATATTCTTCCAAAAATATCCCCTCCCCACGGTGGGAGGGGACGAAGGGGGACCCAGAAGGTCTCTTCTTGTTCACCCAACCCTCGCCCTCCCCCATCAAAGGGGGAGGGTATTATTGGAGAGATTTGAAAATATTCTTTGTCAATCTTTCACGTCCATACAATTTTGGACTGATTAGTAGCTTTCCTTTTAATATCGGTCGTGACCTGCCTCTCACGTCCTATTGTGAACCCGTCCCTTGCCCGATCCGAAGGGGAGTCCTATTTGGTCTTTGGCGGTGTTGCCGCACTCTTTTCAAAGACCTGTCTGGCGATCTCAAGGCCCTCAAGACAAACAGGCATGCCACCGTAGGTGGACATCTGGAGAATCACTTCAGCCACCTCTGCTTTGGTGGCGCCGGTACGGATTGCGGCAATGATGTGGCTCCTGAGTTCGTTCGCACGGTTCAAAACACACAATGCAGCTACGGCGCAGAGTTCTCGCTCCCGCTGAGTCAGTATGTTGCGAGCGTAGAGATTGCCGAACACGTGATGGATGATGTTGGCCGGTATATCAAAGTAGGCAAACAGCTCTTTCATTAATTGCGTTCGTGTTTGGCCAACGAGTTTCTTTGAGACTTCAACTGGGTCGTCACCTGGGCGGATATTCGAAGCAATGGTCATGTTCGTCTCCTTTCTTCTTACGGTATGAGGATCGTGCTTGGAATGAAGGATGCAATCCCCATGCTTCATTTCTATCCTCTCTCCCCGGTTTTTTCAACTCCTCTCGCCAAGTGTCGTAACGCGTGTCACC
>Ga0187784_10001686_pt1 | contig 17565 bp, 19 predicted proteins | sample 1015_SJ02_MP15_2_FD_132964 | JGI IMG/M metagenome (GOLD analysis project Ga0187784, IMG submission 132964) | Tropical peat soil microbial communities from peatlands in Department of Meta, Colombia - 1015_SJ02_MP15_20_MG | ecosystem: Environmental > Terrestrial > Soil > Wetlands > Peat | place...
GACCGTGCCTCGGCCGAGGTCTATCAGCGCGTCCGCGCCGAGCTGGGCCTCGACCAGCCGCTCTGGGTCCAATTCTACCGCTACGTCTCGCTGGTGCTGCACGGCGATTTCGGCCGCTCGGTGCTGACGCGCAACTTCGTCACCGCCGATATCGCCCGCTTCCTGCCGGCGACCATCGAGCTTGCCAGCGCGGCGACGGCGATGGGCGTGCTCCTCGGCGTTCCGCTCGGCGTGCTCGCCGCCGCGCGCCAGGGCTCCTGGCTCGACCATCTCATTCGCGTCGTGGGGCTGCTGGGCTATTCGGTGCCGGTGTTCTGGCTTGGCCTCATGGCGCTGCTGTTGTTCTATGCCGAGCTTGGCTGGGCGGCGGGGCCGGGTCGCCTCGATATCTTTTATGAGGACACGCTGGCGCCGGCGACCGGGCTGCTGCTGATCGACAGTGCGTTTGCCGGCGACGGGGTGGTCTTCCGCAGCGCGCTGGCGCATCTCCTGCTGCCGGCAAGCGTCCTCGGCTATTTCTCGCTCGCCTATATCAGCCGCATGACGCGCAGCTTCATGCTCGACCAGCTCGGCCGGGAATACATCGTCACCGCCCGCGCCAAGGGGCTCGGCGAGGCGCGCGTGCTGTGGCGCCACGCGCTCGGCAACGTGCTGGTGCCGCTCGTCACCGTGATCGCGCTCTCCTATGCCAGCCTGCTCGAGGGCTCGGTGCTGACCGAGACGGTCTTCGCCTGGCCCGGGATCGGCTCCTATCTCACCAACTCGCTGCTCAGCATCGACATGAACGCGGTGCTCGGCGGCACGCTGGTCGTCGGCGTCATCTTCATCGCGCTCAATCTGGCCGCCGACCTGCTCTACCGCCTGCTCGATCCGAGGACGCGATGACGGAAGGAACGCCCTCCTGGCGGGACTGGCTCGCCAGCGACGCGCCCCTTTCGCGCCGCCAGGCGCGGCTCGGCGAAGCCTGGCGCCTGCTGCGCGCCTTCCTGCGCCACAGGCTGGCGCTGGCCGGGCTCGTCATTCTCGGCCTGCTGCTGCTGGCGGCGCTGCTGGCGCCGTGGCTCGCGCCCTATCCGCCCGCGGCGCAGCATCTGGCCGAGCGCCTCCGGCCGCCCGGCGCGCAGCACTGGCTCGGCACCGACGAATTCGGCCGCGACATCCTCTCGCGCCTCTTCTACGGCGCGCGCATCACGCTGGGCATCGTCGCCTTGGTGACGGCGATCGCCGCGCCTCTCGGCCTCGTCGTCGGCTGCACCGCGGGATATCTCGGCGGCTGGGCGGATGCGGCGCTGATGCGGCTGACCGACGTGTTCCTGGCGCTGCCGCGCCTCATCCTGGCGCTCGCCTTCGTCGCGGCGCTGGGCGCGGGGATCGAGAACGCGATACTCGCCGTCGCGCTGGTCGCCTGGCCGCCTTATGCGCGCATCGCCCGCGCCGAGACCCTGACGGTGCGGCACAGCGACTTCATCGCCGCGGCGCGGCTGATGGGCGCTTCTCCGGCGCGCATCGTGCTGCGCCACATCATGCCGCTCTGCCTTGCCTCGGTGATCGTGCGCGTCAGCCTCGACATGGCCGGCGTCGTCCTGATCGCCGCCGGCCTGGGCTTCCTCGGCCTCGGCGCTCAGCCGCCCTCGCCGGAATGGGGCGCGATGATCGCCGCCGGGCGCAAATACATGCTGGACCAATGGTGGGTCGGCGCCATGCCGGGCATCGCCGTCGCCCTCGTGAGCCTCGGCTTCAACCTGCTGGGCGACGGGTTGCGCGACGTGCTCGACCCGAAGCAGCGATGACCGGGGCGCTGCTCGACATCGCCGATCTCCGCATCCGCTTTGCCGGCGCCGGCGAAGCGGTGCGCGGCATCGGCTTCGCGCTTGGCCGCGAGCGCCTCGGCATCGTCGGCGAGACCGGGTCGGGGAAGTCGCTGACCGCCCGGGCCATCCTGAAGCTGCTGCCGCACGGCGCGGCGATGAGCGCGGCGCGGCTCGCCTTCGACGGCATCGATTTGCTGGCGGCGGGCGAGCGCGCCATGCGCGCCTTGCGCGGCCGCCGCCTCGGCCTCATCCTCCAGGACCCGCGCTTCTCGCTCAACCCGGCGATGAGCATCGGCCGACAGATCGAGGAGGCCTGCCGCGCCCATCGCCGGATGTCGCGGCGCGAGGCGCGTGACAAGGCGCTGGCGCTGCTCGAGGCGGTGCGCATCCGCGAGCCGCGGCGCGTCCATGCTCTCTATCCGCACCAGGTCTCCGGCGGCATGGGACAGCGCGCGATGATCGCGATGATGCTGGCGCCCGACCCCGACCTGTTGATCGCCGACGAGCCGACCTCCGCCCTCGACGTCACCGTTCAGGGACAGGTGCTGTCGGTGCTCGACGATGAGGTGAGCCGGCGCGGCATGGGCCTCATCCTCATCAGCCATGATCTCGCGCTCGTCCGCTCGTTCTGCAACCGGGTGCTGGTCATGCGGCGAGGCGAGATCGTCGAGAGCTGCGCCGCCGCCGCGCTGGTCTCGACGCGCGATCCCTATACGCGCCGCCTGCTCGCGGCGCAGGCCGCGCTGGCGCCGTGATCGCCGCGCGCGGCCTCAGCGCGCGCTTCGGCGCCACGCTTGCCGTCGACGGCGTCTCCTTTGCCGTCGCCGCCGGCGAGGCGTTCGGCATCGTCGGCGAGAGCGGCTCGGGCAAATCGACCGTGCTGCGCGTGATCGCCGGGCTCCATGCCGATTGGTCGGGCAGGATCGAGATCGACGGCGTGGCGCAATCGCCGCGCCGGCTCAGGCCCGGCGGCGCGGCGCAAATGGTGTTCCAGGACCCCTATGGCTCGCTCCATCCGCGCCACACCGTCGATCGCGCGCTGGCCGAGCCGCTGGCGGTCCACGGCGTTGCCGCCGCGCCCACGAGGATCGCCGCCGCGCTTGCCGCTGTCGGGCTCGCGCCCGAGCATCGCTTCCGCTACCCGCATCAGCTCTCCGGCGGCCAGCGCCAGCGCGTCGCCATCGCCCGCGCGCTCATCCTGGCGCCGCGCCTCGTGCTGCTGGACGAGCCGACCTCGGCGCTCGACGCTCCGGTCCAGGTGGAGATCCTGGCGCTGTTGCAGCGCTTCAGGCGCGAGCAGCGGCTCGCCTATCTGCTGGTGAGTCACAACCTTGCCGTCATCGCCGCCTTGTGCGAGCGCGTCGCGGTGATGCGCGAGGGCCGCTTCGTCGAGGAGCTTGCGACAGCCGATCTCCGCGCCGGCCGCGCTCGGCACGCCTATACAAGAGAGCTGATCGAGGCGAGCCACGGCTATCGGCGGCGCTGACGGCCCTCAGCGCCAGAGCCGGCGCAGCTTGGCGCGATTGGCGGCGAGCCAATAGAGGGCGATCATGGTGGAGGCGTTCTCGATCCCGCCCTCGCGCAGCAACCGCACCGTCTCGGCATAGCTCTTCACCACGACCTTGATGTCCTCATGCTCGGCGGCGAGCCCGTGGATGCCGCCGGCGCGGCCGGCATCGACGCGGCCGCAGAACAGCGTGACCGCTTCGGTCGAGCCGCCAGGGCTGGTGAGCAGGCGATGGATCGGCACCAGCTCGCCTTCGACGGCGAGCCCGGCCTCTTCTTGCGCCTCGCGCCGCGCCACGTCGCTTTCCGCTTCGTTGCCGCGGTCGACGAGGCCCGCGACGATCTCGAGTTGCCAGGAAGAGAAACCGGCAAGATGCGCGGGCAGGCGGAATTGCTCGACCAGCACCACCGCGTCGCGCCGGGGATCGTAGAGCAGCAGGCCGACCGCCGCGCGGCGCTCCATGACCTCGCGGAGGAGCACGGCGCTCCAGCCGCCGCCATAGAGCCGGTGGCGCAGGCGATAGCGGCCGACGCGGAAGAAGCCGTGATAGGCGGCCTCGCGGTCGAGAATCTCAACCTCGTCCGCGCTCATGCTGAAACGTTGAAGGCGACGGCGGGAAGCACCGCGGCAGTCTAGGCGGAACCTCCGGAGCGGACAATCCACCCGCCGGTCAGGTGCCGAGACGCTCTCTTCTGGCGTCGTCCTGCGTCACCGCCGGGACGCGGCTTGCTTCCTCGGCGAGCCTGAGGCGCATGGCGGCGATGCACAGCGCCAGCGGCGCGGTGGCGGCGGGCGCCAGGGAGGGGTAGGGGATCATCGCGTCGCTGGCGCGATAGACCTCGCCGATCCAGCCGCCGAACCCGCCGCGGCAATCGCTGATCTGGCTCAGCCGATGGATCGTCCAGCCCGCGGGCAGCAGGCGCAGCGCCGCGTCGATCGAGCGCGTATAGGCCGGCACCGGCTTTGCCGCGCCGAACAGGCGCTGGATGACGTAGTCGAGGTACTCGCTCCCCACTTTGGCGCCTTGCAGCGCCGTCACGATTTTTGCCAAGTCCATCGCCGAACGGCTCCGCCGCGGCTGCGCGAGACGGAAATGCTACCGGCGACGGAATGCGGGCGAGAGGGTCAAAAATGTGTCAGCCGCGCGGCCTCGCGGAGGCGCCGAGACGCGCGATCTCGGCGAGCGGCAGGCGGACGCGCATGAGCAGCCCGTTCGGCCGCTGGTTCTCGGCCTGGATGGTGCCGCCGAGCGCCTCGACGTTGCGCCGCGCGATCCACAATCCGATGCCGAAATTCGTGTCGTGGCCGTCGTCCGGCGACGGCCTGCGCTGCGAGAAGTAGCGGTCGAAGATGCGCGAGAGATTCTCCGGCGCGACGCCGGGACCGGTGTCGCCGATCAGCAGCTCGGCGAAGCCGTCATGCGCCTCGAGGCGGACGCCGACGCTGCCGTTCTCGGGCGAGAAGGAAATGGCGTTGTCGAGCAGGTTCTCGATCACCGTCTCCACCATCTCCTCGTTCGCGTGGATGAGCACGCGCGACGCGATATGGCCCCTGAGCGACAGCTTGCGCGCGACCAGCGCGTCGGCATGCGCCTGCAGCAGCCGCTCGAGCAGGCTCGACAGGTCGACATCGGTGCGCGGCATGTCCATGAGATCGGCGGTGGCTTCGTCGAGCCGCCGCGCCGAGGCGACGAGGCCGTCGAGCTTGTCGAGCGAGGTCTCGATCAGCCCGACGGCGCGCAGGCCGCGATGGTTCTCGGCGGCGATGGCGCGCTTCAGCGGCTCGAGCGATTGGCGGATGACGGCGATCGGCGTCTTGAAGGCGTGCGCGTTGTCCTCCGCGGCGCGGCGGATGTCGCTCGCCGAGGCGTCGAGCACCTCGACCATGTGATCGAATTCCTCGGCGACGTCGGCGAGCTCGGGGATGTCGTTCTGCGCGCGGAAGGAGCCGCCGCCGCCGCGCCGCTCGCGGATGGTGCGCGCGCGCTCGGCAAAGCGCCTGAGGCCGCGCCTGACGCCCCAGAAGGTGGTGATGGTGAGCAGCACCATGGCGAGATAGATCGCCGCCGCGATGCGCACTTCCGAGCTCGCCCAATAGGGCCGCCCGAGATTCGAGCCCGGCAGCGTGATGGCGGGCGAGGAGGTGACCACCACCCAGCAGCCGGCCGGCGTCTTCAACGGCGTCACCGAGGTCACGACCTCGTCGCTGCCGCCCGGCGTGCGATAGCGGAGCGCGAAGGGGAATTCGCCGTCGCAACTCTCGGAGAGACGGTCGAGCACGCCTTGCCGGGCGAGCGTGTCGCGCTCGGCGTCGAGCTGCGCCGCCGAGACGGCCGGCCAGGAGGCGATATAGAAGAAGCCGTCGGTGCCGGTGGGGGCGAAAAGCAGCTTCAAGTTGGAAAAATCGTCGGCAAAGCGCGCAAGCTCGCGGCCGAGCTGCGGCAGCGCCGGCCGCTCGCTCGCCGACAGAAGCGGCGCCAAGGCGGCGGTGATGACGTGGCCGTGCTCGCGCACGCTGCGCAGCAGCACCGCCTTCTCCGCCTTGTCGGCGGCGCGGAACTGGTCGTAGACGATGATCGGCACGGCCAGGAAGATGATCACCAGCACCGCGGCCTTCGCCGTCAGCGAGCGATAGAAGCGCGGCCGCGGCGCCTTGGGCGGCGGCGGAGCGGCGCGCGTCAGCTCCTGCCGGCTAGGCGCCGGCAATCCAGCGGTAGCCGAATCCAGCATAGTTGTGGACCTGATCGAAGTCGGGGTCGACGTCGCGGAATTTCTTGCGGATGCGCTTGATGAAGGTGCGCACGTTGGCGCGATAGCCCTCGGCGCCGTAGCCGGCGACGAAATCCTTGCCGTGGACGAGATCGTAGATCTCGCGATAGCCGACGTCCTCGCCGACGCGAGAGGCGAGCAGCGCCACGATCTTGAACTCGGTGAGCGTCAGGTCGAGCGTCAGGCTGTTCCAGGCGGCGCGGTTGATGTCGAAGCGCAGCTCGAGCCGGCCGAGGGCGACCACGTCGCCGGCCGGCCGACTGGCGGCGGCCGGCTCGGCGGCCGGGCGCATGCCCTCGGTGATGAGATGAAGGCGCTTCAACAGAATGGACAGCCGGCGCGATTTGTCGATGAAATCGACCGCGCCGCCTTCGAGCGCCGCCTCTTCGTAGATGTCGTCGCTGAGCGCGGTGAGAAAGATCACCGGCGTCGTCGTGCCGGCGCGGCGCAGGCGGCGCAACACCTCGAGGCCGTTCATGCCGGGCATGCGCCAGTCGAGCAGGATGACGTCGGCGCCGCCGCCGCCCTGAAAATAGCCGAGGGCCGGCTCGCCGGCGGCGAAGCTCTGCACGTCGAAGCCTTCGTCGACCAGGTTGAGGCCGAGGGACTCCCGGAAGGAATCGTCGTCGTCAACGAGAACGATCCGTACCGGCATCGGACTCAACACGGGCCCGCCGCTCGTTGACGAGGGCGTCGTAGCATCTCTGGACGGATCGCTCGGGTAGGTCATGGTTCCTGATTTCATAATGTAGGACCCGCATCGTTTGGCTTTGCAGATCGAGATAGAAATAGACATCAGCGTCGCATTCGGCGCCGCCATATTGCCAGATCGTCGCCGGCGGCGAGTCCGTGCGGGCGCGGGGATCGCCGAGAAGCCCGGCGACGCGCGGCTGATCGAGACCGATCAGCCGGTCGAAGCCGCTGGGCCCGGTCTCGTTGGCCGCTCCGCCGGGCGCGGTTTCGCCGGGTTGCGGCGGCAGCCGCGCCACGGTCGTGCCCGGCGGCGGCGGCTTGCGCGGCGGCGGCGGCGGCGCGGGCGTGGCGGGGGCCGGCGCCGCGGTCTCGATCGGCGGCGGCGGCGCGGCCGGCGGCTGGAACAGTTCGCACGCCGCCAGCGCGAGCGCCAGAAACGACGCCAGGATGACCGGCACGCTGGGCAGCACTCGATTGCCCCCCATCATTTTTTCCTATCTATGCCCTGCTCGCCCTCACCACGCCACCATTATGTTCAATTTTGGGTTAACGCGCCGACGTGCGGATGGTAAATCGTTATCCGGCAGCGGCTTACCCATGGTTTCACACCGCCCGGTTTTGTGGCAAGGTCGGGGCCGGGAAATTAAGGAGCAAGGCGTGACGGCAGCGGCGGCGAGCCCGGCGGAAGGCTTGCGTTTCCTCGATCTTGCGGCGCTGGCGCGCGCGGCGCTGGCGCGCGAGCCTTTCCCCTGGCTGGTGGTGCCCGGCTTCATCCCGGCGCCGGCGCGCGCCGCGCTCGCCCGCGACTATCCCGACATCGCCGAGCCCGGCAGCTTTCCGGTCGCCGACCTGCGTTTCGGCCCGGCTTTCGCCGACTTCATCGCCGAGCTCGAGAGCCCGGCGCTGCGCGCCGCCTTTGCCGCCAAGTTCGCCATCGACCTCAGCGATCGCCCGACCATGATCACGGTGCGCGGCCAGGCGCGGGCCGGCGACGGCCGGATCCACACCGACACCCGCTCGAAGCTCATCACCGCGCTGATCTATATGAACGAATCCTGGGAAGCCGAAGGCGGCAGGCTGCGGCTGCTGCGCTCGCCCGACACTCTCGAGGACGTCGTCGCCGAAGTGCCGCCCGCCGCCGGCACGCTGCTGGCCTTTCGCGTCACGCCGCAATCCTGGCACGGCCATGCGCCGGTCAGCGGGCCGCGGCGCGTCGTTCAGCTCAATTGGGTCGAGAGCGCGCGCGTGGTGCGGCGCGAGCGGCTGCGCCACGGGCTCTCGGCGCGGGTGAAGCGCCTGTTCGCGCGCCGGCGCTGAGCGGCGCCGCGGCTTACTCGTCGGATTCGAGCAGCGTCTTGAGCGCGGCGAGCCCGGGCATCGCGCCCTGGCGCGTGTTCTCGAGCGTCGCCTCGCGCAAATTGGCGAAGCGCAGATCGGCGCCACGCAGCTCGGCGCTGTCGAGATTGGCGCCTTGCAGGTTGGCGCCGGTGAGCACGGCCGCGGCGAGGTTGACGTTCTTGAGATTGGCGCCGGCCAGGATGGTGTGGTCGAGCTTCGCCGCCGCCAGCAGCCGGCCGGAGAGGTCGACGCCTTGCAGGTTGCAGCCGGAAAGATTGAGGCGGCGGCCGGCTTTGCCTTCGCTGCCGACCCAGAGCTCGTGCTGCTTCAACCGGTCGGCGATCGCTTCGAGCTTGAGACGGGATTGCGGCAGGGCGGCGCCGCTGTTCTGCAGCCGTTGGCCGACATCGCCCTTGAGCACGGCGCTGCGCAGATCGGCTTCGGCGAGCTGCGCGCCGCGCAGAATGGGATCGATCAGCTCGGCGCCGTGGAAGGAGGCGTTGCGCAGATCGGCGTCGGAGAAATCGGTGCCGTCCAGCAGGGCGCCGCTGAAATCGACGGCCTTGCAGCGCGCATTGGGCAGCTTGGCGCCTTTCAGGATGGCGTTGGTGAAGCGGCTGCCGGTATCGCCGTCGAGGGTCACGGTGGCGTCGATCACCATGCCTTCGCGCAGATCCGCGCCGCCGAGATGCGCGCCGGTGAGATTGGCGAGCTCGAACTTGGCGCCGCGCAAATCGGCTTTTTCGAAATCGGCGCCGGAGAGGTCGCAATTGTTGAAGCGCGAGCCGAACAGATTGGCGTGGCGGAAGACGGCGCGCTGCAGCGTCGCGCCGTCGAACTTGCAGACCATGAACTCGCTGTTGGTCCAGTCGCCGCCGCTGAGATCGAGGCCGCTCAAGTCGCATTGGCGCAGCATCGCCCGCGCGCCGCCGCTCTGGTTGCGGAGGTAGCGGCGATGCTTCTCCAGCAGCTCGTCCACGGCATTGGCGTCGAGCCGCAGCTTGACCAGCATGGAGGATGGCTTACGCGCGTTTTGCGACACCGGCGGCCTCTGGCGGGAGCGTAAATGACGCGAAGCCTAGCAGGATTTGCGTAAACTTAGAGTTGATACCAGATTACCGGGAAGTGAACGCCGCCGCCGGCGCGGTCTCGCGCCGGCATTCCGCGGTTGTTTATCATAGGCGCGCCACAGTCCCCCGAGGTGAAGCTTGGACCATCCCCCCGCCGACCGCCAATCGCACCGCCAGCCCAAGGCTTATCAGGACCGGCGTTTCCTCGAGAGCAAGGACGCGCGCGCCTTGCGCATCCTGGCGGAGTATCTGGAGCCGCTCTCTCGCTTCAAGCGCTATGACCTCCAGGATACCATCGTTTTCATGGGCTCGGCGCGGCTGCTCTCGGCCGAAGCGGCCCACGCCGCCCTCGCCGCGGCCGAGGGCTCCGGCACCGGCGTCGAGAAGGCCCGCACCGCCGTCGAGCTGTCGATCTACTACGAGGCGGCGCGCGAACTCGCCCACCGCCTGACCAACTGGTCGAAGAAGCTCGACCGCAAGGAGCGGCGCTTCGTCGTCTGTACCGGCGGCGGTCCCGGCATCATGGAGGCCGCCAACCGCGGCGCGTCGGAAGCCAAGGGGCTCAATATCGGCCTTACCATCTCGATCCCCAACGACGAGTTCGACAACCCCTATGTCAGCCGCGAGCTGCATCTCCATTTCCATTATTTCTTCATGCGCAAATTCTGGTTCGTCTATCTCGCCAAGGCGGTGGTGCTGTTCCCCGGCGGCTTCGGCACCCTCGACGAGATGTTCGAGATCCTCACCCTGGTGCAGACGCACAAGATGAAGAAGCGCATGCCGATCGTGCTGTTCGGCGCCAAGTTCTGGGACGAGGTGGTGAATTTCGACGCGCTGGTGCGCCACGGCACGATCTCGCCGGAGGATGTCGGCCTTTTCCACCGCACCGATTCCGTGGACGAGGCCTATGACATCATCACCCGGGGCCTCGCCGAAGACGCGCTCGGCAGTCCCGGCGCGGTGCTTTGACGAGCGGCGATTTTCCCGGCGCCGGCGGAACCGCGGCGTCGCCGCTTCCGGCGCGCGTGATCTATGTCAATGTCGCCGCGGCGCGGCGGACGCGATCATGGCGAGGTCGCTGGCGGGCGGGCAGGAGGACACATATGTCGGCAGGACGAGCCGCATCTTTCCGCGGAGGAGAGCGCCGCCTGGGCTTGGCCGCAGCACTGCTTGTGCTGCTTCTGGCGGCGACGGCGCCCGCCCTCGCCGCCGGTCTCGGCGAGAGCGACTATCGCTATCTCCAGGCCGGCTTCGGCTTCCGCAAGGACGGCTTCACCTTGAGCAACATCGCGCCCGAGGACGCGGCGCGGCTGCACGAGCTCATCGCCGATCCCGCCTTCAACGACCGCCCGAAATCGCGCGCGCTCACCGTCGGCGACTACCTCTTCGGCGCGGCGATGCGCGCCTGCCAGAACTGGCAGCTCAGCCACGCCGGCGCCGCCTGCCCGGAAGTGACCGATCCGCGCCTGCGGCCGGGCTGGGAGATCGCCGAGCGCAACTGCATTGCCTGTCATTTGACGGGAACGACGGTGGCCCCGTCCTTCTTCGCGATGGCGCAATCGGGCGCGGTGGACGACAAGCGGTTTGCCGCCGCGCTCGCCGCCGGCCATCAGATGTCGCCGATCACGCTGAGCGCGGAGCAGCTCCGCGACCTCGCCCTTTACGTCAACTCGCTGCGCTAAAAGAGACCGGGGGACGGAGACGTTTGCGTCTAGCTCCGTCTGGATTGGAGAGGCGCTGAACTATGGTTCCCGTTCATCGTCTTCGCCGTATCGAATGACGTGAATTGTCTTGTGTATCATCCGGATTACGTGAAGCACGGCCGTTACAAACATCAAAAACAGTCCGCTGACCAACGTGCAGATGGCGATGAGGTCGAGAGCATGGATTAGGTTGGGCTCTATAAACTTCTTGGCTATGCCTTCAAGGCCGAAAAATATAATGACAAATGCGATGCCGGTAGCGCCTGCGAGGCCAGCCTCCTGTCGAAAGATGTTGATGGCTTGCAATAGAGCATCCGCAATCTCTTTCGCTCCACTCTGTGGGCTCGTATTTGGGCCATTGTTTGACAAGATGCTTGTGCTCCCCGCACGCTAAGATCACCTTGCTTGTGGGCTTCCCCCGGACGAGATTCGCTTCGTGGGTCGCGTAGCGGCAACCCCCCCCGCAAACAGCAACGCTCCAATGCATAGGACAGCGAAAAGCAGAACCGGCGAGGAAGTGGTCGCGGCAGGGTCAAACGTGAACCAGACCGCGATTGCCCCGGTCACCAAGAGAATGCCGAGACCAATAACGGCTCCCACCGCGCCCATTCGCTCAACTCTTGTCAACTCTCTCCAGCCGACGTGATGAACAATGAAGCCGGTCCGAAGAAATGCGGCGGAGATGTAGAGTATCGTGCCGCTGACGAGAGCGACCCCAGCGATATAAGCGTTGGCTGAACCTGGAACGCCAGGCAAGCTCAGGCCAAGAACGAGACCAGCCGCTAGAGCAATGAGGAGCAGACTGACAAGATAGAGAAGGCCTCGAATGATTGTATGGTTCTCTACTTTAGATGGTTTCATCCCCCCATCTTCCCCTGAAACGTTGTGTTTGTCACTATTGTTAGACATGGGTGTCATCCAGATTTTGTGGTTAAACGGTTCCTGGCCACAAAACCTATAAGGCCACGTCGAGGGAAAGACCATCTAGGATGTATCCGCCCCCGCTAGATCCCCTCCCCATGGGGCGCGTCGCGGACGGCCCAATAGCACGGGAATCCGTACTCCGGAAGCGTTTTCTGCTGATGGCTTACTCTACTGCCTGTATCTGCTGTCGGCACGAAGAGCGTCAAACCATACCAACATCGACTCGGTTGGCTTGGGTTCGGAAGCGCCAATCGCCCGCGACTCGCAAAAATTCTGCCCGACGGTACGATCATTTGTCGCGCGACGGTGGCTTAATGATGCCGGTCCGGTTTCTGATTAGGTGGACGCGCCTCCATCCGCTGCGAACGGGTGCTCCAGGGCTAGGTGCTTGAATTTACGCGTCGTAGATCATGACAAGCCAACGTGCGGTGATACCGACAGCTATGCCGATCAAGAGCGACAATAGATTTCCGATCAAAAAGCTGTTGTATCTGTTCAGCACATCGTGCCCCTCGCTGTCATTGCTATGGTCGGCGCTTCGTCTGGCGCGTATCCAACCAAAAAATGCCTTCATCACAAGCCAGCCGGTGACGAATTCATATCTGTCGTGCATCACTCCGAAAATGTACAAGGTCCTCTCTAGACCACCCACCACAGGAGCCAACGTCGTGGCTTTCCCTTCCGGGAAACCATAGCGCCTGGCGATTATTTTCCAAATGTGCCAAAGCAGTATGTTGCCTCCATACCAGCAGACCGCGCACGCGATGAAAAATATCAAGATTGTTGGCACAATGCGGCTCATCTATTTTATTTACCCCCGCGCATGAAGGCCGGTAACGGCACCTGTCATAGTTCTAGCGCGCTCGTCTTGGCAGCGTCCAATCATAGGCTCGGAGATCGTTCAGGCAATTCGCCACGCCGCGGTTTGAGATCGCTTGCGCGACGACACACTCCTCTGCGCCTATCGCATATCACTTGGCTCTTTGCCGGCTTCTCGTACCTTCACCATTCTTCAGCGTCGCGCGAACCGTAAGCTTGCCCTCCTTTCAGCCGCCTCCCGCACCGGTGCAGTATCCAACCACGCTTCTCGGCATCGAACCGTGGAAGATGCGTACCTTACCCGAGTTGGCTGAAGAGAGTCGCTCAGGCAAAGTACGGGTCGCGGCGACGCCCCTCTATCCGGGCGGTAGGGCGGCACGCAGTCTGGCGCGCACGGCGCCGGTTGCGCCGCAGGCCGGGCATTTGAATCGCGTGGCCTCGCCCGGCCTGGGCAGCCGGACCTCGATCGGTTCGCCGCAGCCCGGACATGGGCGCCGCGCCGACCTTGGCGATCCCTGGCGGTCGAGCGCCCGGCCGGGATGCGCCGCGATGGGATCGAGGCCGACGGCGGCACGGCGCGCGTCGACGGTTTCGGGGTCTTGCAATCGCGCCGGCAGGTATTGGCCCTCCTGCACCGTGACCTGGGTGCCGTAGAGCTGCGGTTCGCCGCTCGCCAGCAGCACCCGGTCAGTCAGATGCGCGAGATCGACGGGCGACGCCTCGCCGCGCTCGACCGCAAGCCACATCAGCTCCAGGCATCGCCGCTGGAACGCCGGATCGAGGTCGGCGTGCTGCGCCAGCAGCCATGCGGCGTGTGCGCCGTCCTCGCCGACCAGCGAATGGCCGGGCCAGCCGATCTGATCCACGATCGTCGTGAGCCACGCGGCGTTGTCGCTGTCCATCTCCATGAGCCGTGCCATATCCGCAGGTGCGCCCGAATAAGCGGAGCGTGCGGCGCGGTCGATGTCGCGCCGTCGCATCAGCTCCTCGCGCAGCCTGCCCGGATCGATCGCGGCGCGCTTTTGCCGGCGCGGCGTCTGCGCCGGCGCATCGCCGTAGCCAAGTCGGCGCGCGATCTCGACCGTGCGCCGCCACAGGCGCGGCTCGCCGTGCCAGCCCGGCGGCGGCTCAATCCTCGGAGGAACCTCGACCCGGCGCGGGACCGGATCGCGCAGAAAGCCGTGATCGAGCCCGCCGATGACTCCGCTGGCCGGCGGCCCGAAACGCGCAAACGGCGAGGCTTCCGGGTGGCACATCGCCTCGATCGCGGCGTCATCGGCGCGCAGTCCCAGCCATGCCGCGATTGTCCGCAACTGCGCCCTCGCGTCGTTGAGGACGTCCTCCGCCCGCACCCGCATGACCCGGTCGCCGGGCAACGTCGCGGCAAACCGCAGGATGCGGCTGTGGACGCCGCCCCAGGCGGCGATGCCGGCCATCGGCTCGCCGAGGCGCGGATGCTCCGGCACCGTCCGAAGCAGATGCGCCGCCGTCGAAGCCTGGGTGGTCAAGGGGTGCCGGGTCAAATGCAGGAAGCGCGCCTTCGGATAGGCGGATGTGAGGCGCCGCAGGGCGGCGGCGGTCGTTACGTTCTCGGGCGACTTCTCCACCACGGTTTGCGGGGCAAGCCGCCCCAGCAGGACGTCGAGCACGTCCGCTCCCGACCAATGCCGGCGCCGGCGCAGCCACGCCCGCGCCGCGGCCAGGCTCTCGGCCGTCTGGTCGCCGAATTCGACTTGCGCCAGCGCTCGCACCAGGCCCGGGCTGCGATGCGTAAAGCCCCGCTCGATCCAATAGGACGGAAGCGACGCTTCCAGCTCGCCGATTGTGCGGTAGCTGAACAGCTTCAGCTCGGGCAGGCCGGCGAGGTCCGGATGCTGGCCGATCATCGTGGCGACGACCGAGGTGAAGGACCGCGCCGGCGCCAGCATGAACAGCGGCGCGAAGCGAGACGGGTCGCGACGGGGAGCGGCGGGTTTTCGCGGTGGCGCCGGCGGTTTATTCATCCTCTGAAAGGGGAGGGATAAGCCGCTCTCCCTAATGGATCTGCGGGCGCAGGACCGGTCCGCTCGAGCAATCGGCGTTGATCCGGTCGGTCAGCAGACCGAGATTGTCGGCGACGAACAGATTGCGCAGATCGACCAGCTTGGTCCGCGCCCGATCGCAATAGGCCGCGATGCCTTTGGGGTCCAGCAGCGACCGGTCGCCTTGCTCGAAGGCGAGCGACGACTCCTCCACCAGGCGGAACAGGCGCTCATTGGCTTGTGCGGTCAACTTGGCCAGCGCCTTGCGATAGGCCCTGGCCCCGCGCAGGCCCGGGGTCAGCCTTTCGAACGTCTCGACCTCGTCCCAGGCATAGCTCAACTGGTTCGAGAGGCCATGATTGTGAATCCACGGTCGCAGCGTGTCGCTGAGCAGCCGATAATAGTCGTTGAGCCGCAGATCGAGAAAGTCGTAATCGGGGCGCGTCAGGTCTCCGCGCAGCCGCCCCTCCTTGGCCAGCAGGTCGCGGATCGGCGTGCCGCCATAAGGCAGCATGCGCGAGAACACCGCCGGGCCGCTGCCGTCGCCGACGATCCGGCGCAGGAAGCCGATGTTTTGGCGCACCGAGTCGAAGGTGCTCGACGGGTCGAACAGCATGAACCCGTAGGAGTAGACGATTTTGAGTCGCTTGAGGGTCGCGACCGCGTCGAGGTTCTGCTCGACCGTCATCTGCTTGAACAGGATCTCGAGCCCCGATTCGACCCCGGACTCGATCCCCATATAGACCAGGAACAGGCCGGCCTCGCGCATGGCCGCGAACAGCTCGGGCTCGACATATTCGGCGCGGCAACTGATCTTCCAGATCGCGGTGTCGGCGAGCCCGCTGTCGTGCAGGCGCGCCATGAGCTCTTCCGCCCAGCGCCGTCCCTTGCGGCCCCACAGCGGGAAGTCGTCGTCTTGGAACAGGAACACGCGCACGCCGTGGCGGCGCTGAAGCTCGAGCATTTCCTCGACGACTTTTTCCGGTTTGCGCACGCGCACGACCTTGCCGGGCGCGGTGCGGTAGAAGGTGTGGATCGAGCAGAACGAGCAGCGGCGGATGCAGCCGCGGCTCGCCAGCACCGGCAAGGTCGGAAACCCGCCGACGCGGTCGGGCTGGTAGGGACGATCCGGGAACGGCAGCGCATCGAGATCCTGCACCAGCGGCCTTGCCTGCGTCGCCACCACCTTGCCGTCGCGCAGATAGGCGATCCCGCTGATGTCCCGCCAGTCTTCGCCGGCGCGCAGCCGGTCGATCAGCTCGAGCAGCGTCTCTTCGCCTTCGTAGCGCACGACGCTGTCGATCTCCGGAAAGTTCGTCAGCAGCTCGTCGTGGCACAGGCTCGGGTAATGCCCGCCGATGGTAAAGTGGCACTCGACGCCGGCCGCGCGCAGGCGCTGGGCGATGCGGCGATACTGTGGCAGGAAGAACTGGAAGATCAGCGAGAACCCGACCAGCAGCGGCCGACGTTCGAGCAATCGTGCGGCAATCGCTTCGGGGCTCTCGCGAATCTCGATCATCTCGGCCGTGCAGCCGTGCCGCCGCAGCACGGCCGCCAAGTATCCCATGCCAAGATTGCCCTGGTCCTGGAAGCCGATCAGCACGACCTCCGCGCACCCCCGAAAAAGCGCCTGCGGCTCGCGAGCGAGCGCCGAGACCGCGCTCGACCGGCTGCTATCCACGGGATTTCAGAATGCCGGCGATCTTTGTGTGCGCGTCGGCGACGGCCTTGTGGGCCGCCGCTTCCGCCTCGAGCTTCGCGGCCATCAACGCGTTCTGGGTCGGCTTGTCGAGCTGCAGAAAGAACTCGGTATGCTCGACCCCACCGACCGCCGGATCACTGAAGACCGGTGTCAAGTGAAGCCCCCCGCCGCATGAAAATACCAAGCCTGGATCGAGCCCAGCTATCTGCTCGGCCGCTTTGGCCGCTTTCCGCTTACGTGCCATCATCGCCTCCCCGTTTGGCGGCATGCCCGAGTGGCTGCCATAGCCGACCGGCTGCTATCCGCGGGATTTCAGAATTCCAGCGATCTTCGTGTGCGCGTCGGCGACCGCCTTGTGGGCCGCCGCTTCCGCCTCGAGCTTTGCGGCCATCAGCGCGTTCTGGGTCGGCTTGTCGAGCTGCAGAAAGAACTCGGTATGCTCGACCCCGCCGACCGCCGGATCAGTGGCAAGGCAGCCATGCGGGCCGTGCCACCAAATCAAACCTGGACCGGTCCCCGCTATCTGCTCCGCCGCTTTGGCGGCTTTCCGCTTACGTGCCATCATCGCCTCCCCGTTTGGCGGTACGCCTGAATGGCCGCCGCACTCGGCCGGGGCCGCTGCCGCCCGCCGCTTCGGTTGCCGCAGTCCGGCCCACCGGACACGCATAGGTTGAAGCTCGCCCGAAGTGGTGTCAATGGCTAATGATGGTGTTCATGACCGGCTTGCAATCGGCCAGGAAGAGCCGTTCGACATCCGGCGAACGAATATTGGCGACCGCTCGAGAAAGAAAACCAAGCCGAGACCGGGCAAAAGAAGTAAGAGCGACAATGCTCCGCCTCGAATGATCGCGGTTGTCGGCTCGGCGAAACGGCTGCGGCAAATCGATCCAGTCCAGCACGTTCTCGTTGAAGAGCACGAGATCGTCAACGACCGGCGTCGCCCACGGCGATGAAGGGATCGGCCGCGTCGCGCTCGGCGGCGTTGTCTTGCAGCCGGACAGTCGCGACTGCCGCAACCGCGCGGCGGCACGCTGCTGTTGCACTCGCCGGGCAGAATTTGCGCCGGGAGCAGAGCGCACATCGTCCACCGACGCGCTTTTCCCTATGGATGCTGCCGCGATGCGAACGAAGAGCCCTGCCGGGGCTATCAAGGGGCTAGAGGATTTCTCCTCTAACCCCTTGATTTCGTTTTTGGCTCCCGGGGAGGGA
>Ga0187784_10001688_pt1 | contig 17561 bp, 16 predicted proteins | sample 1015_SJ02_MP15_2_FD_132964 | JGI IMG/M metagenome (GOLD analysis project Ga0187784, IMG submission 132964) | Tropical peat soil microbial communities from peatlands in Department of Meta, Colombia - 1015_SJ02_MP15_20_MG | ecosystem: Environmental > Terrestrial > Soil > Wetlands > Peat | place...
GAGATGTGGGCCATGGGCGTCGGCACGAGCACGGCGTCGACCGGGCCGAGCCCGTGGACCCGCGCCATGAGGGACGCCTTCCAGCTCAGCCCCCGGTGCGTGTGCAGGACCGCCTTGGGGACGCCGGTCGAGCCCGACGTGAAGAGGACGAGCGCCACGTCGGAGGGCCGGGCCGGGCAGTCGCCGGCGGCCATCGGCGCGCCTCCGAGGGCGGCCTCGAGCGCCCCGGGGTCGGCGAGCGCCTGGGGCGGGAGGTCGAGTACGAGGCGAGGGTCGACCTGCCCGAGCGCGGCTTGGACGTCGGCGGCGCCGAAGGAATGGAGGACCGGCGCCGCCACGGCGCCCAGGCGCCAGCAGGCCCGGGCCAGCACGGCCGCGGCCACGCTGTTGGGTATCTGCCACGCCACGACGTCCCCCCGCCGCGCGCCGCGCTCCCGCAGCCCGCCCGCCACGGCGGCCACCAGCGCGTCGACCTGGGCGGGGGAGAGCCGGGTGTGCCCGTCGACGACCTCGCCGCCGTGGGCGACGAGCAGCGCATCGAGGGTCGGGACGTCCCAGGGACCCCCGGGCCTGCGGTAGCGCCTGGCCTGGCTCGGGACCCAGGTGGCTCGTAGGGGCGGGGTCACGCCAGGGCACCCTACCCAAGCACCGCTAACGTGACGCCGATGTCGGGGTGGCAGGCGTCACGGTCGCTGGAGTCGGGGTGCTCAAGGAGGCCGCGGTGGACCTGTCGCTGAGGAAGGAGGACGAGGAGTTCGCGTCCTCGTTGCGCCAATGGCTCGCTGAGCACGACCACGTGCCACCGGTCTTCGCCGACCTGGCCGACGAACTGGCCTGGGGGCGCCGGTGGCAGGCCACGATGGCCGCCGACCACTGGGTGGGGGTGCACTGGCCGCGCGCGTACGGGGGGCGTGGCGCCACACCGGTGCAGGTGGCGCTCTACCAGAGCGAATACGCGCGCTCGGCGGCGCCGCAGCCGGTGAACCGGGTCGGCATCAACCTCGTCGGGCCCACACTGCTCGCCCACGGGACCGAGGACCAGCGCTTGCGCTACCTGCCTTCGATCCTCTCGGCCGACGAGATCTGGTGCCAGCTCTTCAGCGAGCCCGATGCCGGCAGCGACCTGGCGTCGCTCACCACGCGCGCCGTCCCGGTCGCCGGCGGCTACCTGCTCAGCGGGCGCAAGGTGTGGACGTCGTACGCGCAGTTCGCTACCTGGGGCCTCTGCCTGGCACGCACGGACCCTGACGCGGCGCGGCCCCAACAGGGCATCACGGCGTTCGTCGTGGACATGGCGGACCCCGGTGTCGAGGTGCGGCCGCTGGTCCAGATGACCGGCGATGCGGAGTTCAACGAGGTGTTCCTGACCGACGTGTTCGTGCCGTCCGAGCACCTGGTGGGCGCCGAGGGCCACGGCTGGACGGTGGCGGGATCGACGCTGGCGCACGAGCGCGGCACGAACTTCCCCTTCAAGGAGCAGGTGGTCCACGAGACGTACCTCGCCCGCCTCTACGACGAGGCGCTCGCGAACGGCTCCCTCGACGACCCACTGGTGGCCGACGCGCTCACGCGCGCGTATGTCGACCTCGGCGTGCTGCGCCTGCACAACCTGCGCACGCTGACGCGGCTGGGCCGGGGCGAGGAGCCGGGGCCCGAGTCGAGCTGGGTCAAGCTGGCCTGGACGCAGATGACACAGGAGCTCTCCGACGCCGCGCTGCAGGTCACCGGGCGCGACGAGGTGTCGGCGGAGGCAGGGCCGTGGGCCCGCCAGTGGCTGTGGAGCAAGGCCGCCAGCATCGCCGGCGGCACCTCGCAGGTGCAGCGCGACATCATCGCCGGGCGGCTGCTGGGCCTGCCCCGCTGAGCGGCAGCTGCTTGGGGCGGGCTCAGCCGAGCTCGCTGGCGGGAGGGGAGGAAGGCGCCGCCGGTGCGGCGCGCCAGCGCCGCCGGCGCCTGGTGAACCAGACGAGGAACACGCCGACGGCCACGCCGACGAGCAGTATCCCGATGTCGTGCGCCGTGGTGTGCCCGGTGGCGATCCGCCCCAGCCCGTAAGCGCTGGCGGCCACGGACAGGGAGAAGGCGAACGACGCGAAGAGGTTCCACAGGACGAACTGGCCGTATCTCATCTTGGCCGTGCCCGAGACGATGGCGGGGGTGAAGAACACGGCCAGGCGGCCCCAGCGGGCGTAGGCCTGCTCACCCTTTTCGAGCGTGCGCTCCCGGCCTTCCCGGTGCTTACCGGGGCGCTCAAGGAGCTGGCGCCCCCAGCGGTTGCCGATGGCGTAGCCGATGAGGCCTCCCACCTCGCCGGCGACCGTCGAGAGCACGACGACGACGGTCAGGTCCAGCTTCCCCTGGCTGGCCGCCACCCCCGCCGCCCCCACGGCAGTGGTGCCGATGGCGGGCACGCCGGCCCACGACGCCACCACGGCGACGAAGAGCAGAAGGTAGAGCCACCACGCGCCGGCCGTGTCCGTTGCCGCCATCACGACGTGGGCGCCTCAGCCGTGGCGGGAGCGCGTCACGCCGCCGGCGACGGGTTCGGCGCGCCAGCGGCGGGCTTCCCCTCGGGGGCCTGGGAGCCGGCGAGCAAGGCGATCCCCGCGATGGCCACGACCAAGCCCATCACGGCGGCGCCGACGTGACCCGACCCGCTCTTGGAGATGGACTCGCCGTACACGCCGACGCCCAGGAGCACGCTCGAGAAGAGCGTCACCGAGTTGCTCGACGCCATGGCGGGCGCCAGCACGCCCGTCTTGAGGGCCGACTGCTGCAGCGCGAAGCCGCTCAGGGCGGAGATGATCAGCACGTACATCGACCACGAGGTGACGATGGCGACGATGCCGCCGCCGATCAGGGTGACGAAGGTCTTGGTGACCGCGGCCTGGAGCCCGTAGCCGAGGCCGGCGGCGGCACCGAAGGTCAGGGCCTTGGCTGCGCCGGTCCAGTTCCGGCTGACCACGAACAAGATGGCGACGAGGGCGGTCGTGCTGAGGCAGGCGGCCCACCAGGAGGTGGCGCTCGGGTGGCTGGTGCCGCCTTGTGGCTGTCCCGCCGAGAGGAAGAAGACGATCCCGACCAGGGCCAGGAGAGCGCCTGAGAGCTCGCGCTTGCCGACGCGCTGATTGGTGAGCCAGACGCCGAGCGGGAGCGCGATGACCAGACTCAGCGCGGTGAGGGACTGCACCACCACCAGTGCCGCCCGGTCGAGCGCGGCGGCCTGGATGATCCACCCCACGGCCTGCATGACGGCCCCGGCCAGCCATACCGGCCGGCGCAGGATCTGGACCAAGAAGCGGGGGTCGTTCTCCTGGGCTTCGGTGGTGAGGGTGCCCTTCTGCTGCAGCACGGTCCCCAGCGCGAACAGCAGTGCGGCGACGATCGCCAGCGCCTCGCCCATGGAGCCACACGTTAGTGGAGCGCGCCGTATCCACCAGGGAGCAGCGGGGTGGGACGTAACGTTCGTGCATGCCAGGAAGGGAGGTCTTGACCCGTCGTGCCGCCAGCAACCTGGCGGCGGTGCGCATGGATCTCGCCAGCGCCACCGTCGAGGGCGACTCGGCGCGGGTGGCGCTCCTCGAGACGCTCGCCTCGTGCGGGGCGGAGATCCTGGTTTACCGGCCCCAGCTGCAGCACTACGTGCTCCTCTTCGGCGACATCGAGGCAGCGGAGCACGTGGCGGTCATGGTGCCCGGTGTGGGCGACGCCACCGACCTGTGCAACGAATGGGTGCCGGGGGCCCTGAACCTCCACCAAGCTTCGCCCGACACCGCGGTGATCCTCTGGAAGGGCTACGACAACCCCGCCGACATCATGGCGGCTGCCCATGACTCGATCGTGTGCGACCAGGACCTCGTTCTGGCAGCCAGCGAGCTCACCGCCTTCGTCGACTCGCTCGAGCTCGACGCACGACAGTCACTGACCGCGGTGGCCCACAGCTTCGGCTCGGTCGTCCTCGGTGCGGCGCTCGCCGACTGCGGCCTCGAGGTGACCGACGTGGTGGTGGCCGGGAGCCCGGGCATGACCGTCGACGAATTACGGGACCTGCACGTGAGCCAGGCACACTTCTTCACCGAGCAGGCACCGGGCGACGCCATTGCCGAGCTCGGCATCTTCGGTTCCGCTCCCAGCGAGCCGACGTTCGGGGGCACCCGGATGAGCACCAACGCCCCGGACCACCCGGAGGTCGGCGCACACTCCGAGTACTTCGAGGCCGACTCGGAGGCGCTCGAGAACATAGCCGACGTGGTGACGGGACACTACGAGCAGATCGAGACTCACCGCGTCGGCTTCCCCGAGATCGCGGGCGGGCTGGTGGCCTGGGCCATCCGGCTCCCGGCCGTACCGTTGCGCATGGCCGGGCGCCATTACCGCGGCCCGGGATTCCGGCTGATGACCAACTGGTGCCGCCTGGTCGACTTCCAGGCGAGCGAGACGGGCAACCTCGTTTGCGTGATGCTCGACGCCAACGAGCGGGTGCTCACCTGGTTGGCGCACCGTCTTGGCGCCATCGATGGGCACGCGGCGGCGGACGCCGGCGAAGCCTGACGGCGCCGTTCCGCCCCCGCGCCGCCAGCGCCGTTCCGCCCCCGCGCCGCCGGCGCCGTTCGCCCCGCGCCGCCGGCGCCGTACGATGGCACGCGTGGAGGTCGTGCTGTCCGAAGAGGCGCGTGACTACGTCGCCATCCACGGCGGCGTGGTCCATGTCCGCCCAGAGGCCCATCGCTGTTGCACCGGCCCCATCACGCTGCTGCACACCTCGACGGAGGCACCGGAGGACGCGGACGTCGGAGTGGCCGTCCCGGCGGGCGGGGTGACGCTGCGCTACCACGGAGACGCCTCGTCGGGTCCCGGGCTCCTGACCGTCGAGCTGCGCGGCCGACTGCGCCGTCGGCTCGTCGCGTCGTGGGACGGTTGCGCCTACAAGCTCTGACCCGAACGTGACATCGGCGTCATCAAACGGGGGCCGACGGGCTACGTTTTGCCGGTGCCCATCTGGCTGACCGAGCTCGAGTACGCCACACTCCGGGCCGCCTGCGCGCGGATGATGCCCTCGGACCAGGGGGCACCGGGGGCCGAGGAGGCCGGTGTCGCCGACTACATCGACGGGTTCCTGGGCGCCTTCAGCTTCGACCCCCCTCGCATCTGGGCCGGGGGGCCAACCTCGGGCCGCCAGGGGGGCGAGGCGAGGTTCGGCTCGTTCATCGCTCTGGCGCCCCTCGACGAGCTGGCCTGGCGCATGCGCATCGAGGGGTCGCAGGGCCGGCCGGAGCGGGAGTTCAACGGCCCAGTGATCGGGCTCCAACAGCGCTACCGCGCGGGCTTGGCCGCGCTGGGAGAGGACTTTGCCGACGCGGACATGGCGGACCAGCGGCACCGGCTAGAAGCCGACGAGGAGTTCTGCGCCCTGCTGTGGGAGCACTGCTGCGAGGGCATGTACGGGGCGCCGGAGTACGGGGGCAACCGAGGCGGCGTCGGCTGGGCGTACATCGACTATGAGGGCGACGTGCAACCCCGCGGCTACAGCGACGCGGAGGTGTCGGGACCGTGACCGCCGACGCCGTCATCATCGGCTCGGGCCCCGGTGGGGCGACGGCGGCCGAGGTGTTGACGCGCGCCGGGTGGTCGGTGGTGGTGATGGAGAAGGGGCGCAACCACCTGCTCGACCCGGACGACCTGACCCGTCCCTCGGGTGACTACTCCAACGACGAGATCAAGTTCATCTCGCGCCACTTCCTCGGGCCGGACCCGCTGATAGAGCCGCGGGCGTTCCGCCGGTCGGCCGACGAGGGTGAGCACACGCATGTCGGCGAGGTGAATTCGATCCCGACCACGGTGGGCGGCGGCGGGACCCACGCCGACGGCAAGGTGCCCCGGTTCCGCGAGGAGGACTTCCGGTTGCGCTCGGTCCTGGGCCCCCAGGATGGCGCGCTCGTCGACGACTGGCCGCTCGACTACGAAGGGCTCGAGCCCTACTACGCCGAGGTGGAGCGAGTCGTGGGCGTGGCCGGCCGCGCCGGCGCCAACCCGTTCGCCGCGTGGCGGTCGGGTCCCTTTCCCATGCCCCCGGGCCCCCCCATGTACGGCGCCGTCCTCTCGTCGGCCGCAGCCGAGAGGATGGGGTTGCACCCCTACGAGGCGCCGACCGCGGCGAACAGCGTCGCCTACGACGGAAGGCCGGCCTGCAACAACTGCGGGTTCTGCGCCTTCTTCGGCTGCCCGATCCACGCCAAGGGCGACCCGGTGGCGCTGCTCACCCGGGCCATGGCGACCGGCCGCGTCGAGCTGCGGCCGGAAACCTACGTGAGCCGCATCGTGGTCGAAGGTCGCAAAGCGACCGGGGTCGAGTACATCGGACGCGACGGTGTGGCGCGCACCATGAGTGCCAGGGTCGTCATCGTCGCCGGTGGCGCCGTCGAGACACCGCGGATCCTGCTGCTCTCGGGCCTCGAGCACCCGCTCCTCGGTCGCACGTTGATGGTGCACTTCCAGACCATCGTCGTCGGGCATTTTCCCGACAAGCGGCTCCACCCGCACAAGGGGCGGGCGGTCACTCACGTGCACGACGACGCCATGATCCAGGACGACGCGGCACGCCGGGCGGCCGCCGACGCCGGCTTGCCGTGGATCCGGGGCGGCATGGTTGAGCACAGCGGCGGAGGGTTGCCCATCATGGAGGCGCGGCACACGCCCTGGGGAAGCCGCCATGGACAGGCCATGCGCGAGTCGAACCTGCGCGAGCGCATGTGGGCCTTCATCATGCAGGGTGAGGACCTGCCGTACCTGACGAACACGGTGGACCTCAGCCCGTCGGTCCGCGACGCCCGGGGCTTCCCGGTGGCCCGGGTGACCTACGAGCCCGGGCATCACGAGCTCGCGGCGTCCAAGCACCACGGCAAGATCCTCCAGTCCGTGCTCGAGGAGATGGGGGCCGAGTGGGTGATGCACACATCGTCGCCCGGCGTGTCGTACCACGGTGTGGGTGCTACGCCCGTCCCCGACAGCCGTCACGTGATGGGCACCGCCCGCATGGGTGACGACCCCGCCACCTCGGTGGTCGACCGCTGGGGGAGGGTGCACGGCCTCGACAACGTGGTGGTGGCCGACTCCTCGGTGTTCGTCACTTCGTCGGGGTACGGGCCGACACTGACGCTGGTGGCCCTGGCGGCGCGGGCGGCGCACCATCTGGCCGGGACGAGCCCGGAGGCTAGGCGAGACCCCGGGTGAGCAGCATGGTGCCGGCGATGGGCCCGCCCCCGTTGGCCACCGCGGCCACCTCGGGGCTCCTCCCACCGGGGCGCACCACTTGGCGAGTGCCCGCCTCGCCCCGCAGCTGGAGGCAGGCCTCGTGGATGAACCCGAACCCGTGCAGGCGCCCGGCCGAGAGCTGCCCACCAGCGGTGTTGAGGGGGAGCAGGCCTTCACGGGCGATGTTGGCGCCGCCTTCGACGAACGCACCGCTCTCGCCGCGGCCGCAGAAGCCCAGCGCCTCGAGCCAGACCATGGTGAGGATGGAGAACCCGTCGTAGAGCTGCGCCGTGTCGACGTCAGCCGGCGTGAGGTCCGTACGCAACCACAGGGACGCCCCGGCGTCGCGGGCCGCCATGGTCGTCATGTCGTCGAACTGGTCCCAGCTCGGGCGCCCGTGCAGCGCGGTGCCGACGGCGTTGATCTGCACAGCCGGGTGGTCGAGGTCGCCCGCCAGGTCGCGCTGCGAGACGATGAACGCCGTCGACCCGTCGCAAGGCGCGTCGCAGTCGAACAGGCACAGCGGCGTGGTGATCATGCGGGCCGCCAGGTAGTCGCCCATCGACATCGGCGCGGTATAGATCGCCTTGGGGTTCAGCCCCGCGTTGCGCCGGGCGTTGATGGCGATCTGCCCCAGCTGCTCGCGGGTGAGGCCGAACTCGTGGAAGCGGCGCTGGGCCACCAGGGCGAGCCAATTGGCGGCGGACACGGCGCCGAAGGGGAGCGTCCACTGCATGGAGCCGCCGAAGCGCGGCACGCCGCCCCCGCCCCCGCCCCCGCCGGCGCCACCGATGCCCTGGCGCCCGCCGGAGCCCTGGGCCGAACCCTCGGTTACCGTCCGGTAGACGAGGACGTGGCGGGCCAGCCCGGCTGCCACGGCCAGGGCCGCGGCGATCACCGCGCGCATCTGGCCCGGGCCCTCGACTCCGCCGTCGTGCCAGTTCACCGACAGCCCCATGGCGTCTTGCACCTCGGGGGTGGCCGGCCCGCTGAAACCGGGTGGACCCGCCGTCATGCCCGGGTAGGTGGCGATGCCGTCGATGTCGTCGCGGGTGAGCCCGGCATCCGCGATGGCGGCCTGCGCCGCCTCGACAGTGAGGTCCAGCTCGGAGCGGCCCAACCGGCGACCGACGTCCGACTGCCCGATGCCCGAGATGATGGCCCGCCGCTCCATTGGCTCCTCGGCCCGCGTCGCGCTCACGTGCCTGCCTCCGCCGGCGTGAAGAGCGGGAACCACACGTCCTCCACGTGCTCGAAGACCACCCGCACCGGCATGCCGATGCGGACGTCCTCGGGCTCGACGTCGACCAGGTTCGTGGTGAGGCGCACGGCGGGCTGCTCGTCGATCGAGACCCAGGCGACGATGTAGGGGTCACTGCCGGGGATCCACTGCTGGTAGTTCACCGTGAACGACTCGACGCGGCCACGGCCGCTCACCGCTTCGGGCGCCAGGTCGCGCGACAGGCACTGCCGGCAGACCGGCGCCGGCGGATGGACGAAGAACCCACACGAGTGGCAGCGCAGGAAGCGGAGCACGCCGTCCTCACCGGACGTCCAGAAGAACGCGACGTCGTCGGTCAGCTTCGGCAGGAGGCGGAGCACGGGGCCGTTGGCAACCATGGCGTGGCATGTTGGCACAGGGCGCGCCGTCGGTGCCCGTCCCGCCTCAGCGCCGAGCACCGAGCACGCCGGCCTCGCCCAGCGCGGCCCGGGCCCCCGCGACGCCCCGCACGTGCCGGGCTTCGAAGCCCGCAGCGGCCGCCGACTCCACGTTGACCACGTTGTCGTCGAGGAACAAGACGCTCTCCCGTGTGGCGGGCAGACGGGCCGCAACCTCCTCGAAGATCTCGCGGTCTGGCTTCACCATTCCGAGCTCGTACGAGAGAAGGCGCATATCGAAGGTGTCCGCCAGGGGTGTCGACCGGTAGCGGGCCTCCCACTGCACGGCGTTCATGTTGGAGAGGCAGGCGACGGGCAGGCGCCGGCGCACCTCGGTGACGAGCTGGACCGCTCCGTCGTAGGGCCGTCCGGGCCAGCTGCCGAATTGCGCCAGAAAGGTCGCGGGCTCGAGGTCGAGGCCCCAGTCGGCGACGACACCAGCGGCGAACGCGTCGGGGGTGCAGCGACCGGCCTCGAAGCGCCGCACCCAGCGGCAGCTCAGCCAACGCACCCAAAGCTCCTCGTCAGAGGAGATGCCGCTCAGCATACGCATCGGGCCCACGCCACCGGGATCGACCAGCACCCCGCCGAGGTCGAAGAGGACGACGTCGATCCGTGGCGCGGGCGACACCCCGCCGATGCTACGGGTGTGCTCCGGTGGCCGGCGCGCCGTGCCCGGATGCCTGGTGAACCCAGGGGTCTAGGCTCGGCGGCCGGCGAGGCCCCAGAGCGGCCGTGGGAATGACGAAGGGCAGGAGCGCGTGAAGCTGTCCATGACGCTGAACTATGCCGGGGGCTACCAGGAGGCCGCGCGCCAGGTCGTCGAGCTCGAGAGGGCGGGACTCGACGTGGTCTGGGTGGCCGAGGCGTACAGCTTCGACGCCCCGAGCTTCATGGGGTACCTGGCGGCCAAGACCGAGCGAGTCGAGATCGGCTCGGCCATCCTGCCCATCTTCAGCCGCACGCCGACCCTGATCGCCATGACGGCAGCAGGAATCGACGCCCTCTCCGGTGGCCGGTGCCATCTCGGGCTCGGAGCGTCCGGCCCGCAGGTCATCGAGGGTTTCCACGGCGTCCCCTACGACCGGCCGTTGGCGCGCACACGCGAGATCATCGAGATCTGCCGCCAGGTCTGGGCGCGCGAGGCGCCGCTCACCCACGACGGAGCCGTCTACCACATCCCGCTGCCCGAGGGGGAGGGGACCGGCCTGGGCAAGCCGCTCAAGATCATCAACCACCCCGTGCGCCCCCGCATCCCCATCTGGGTGGCGTCGCTGGGCGAGAAGAATGTCGCCATGACTGCTGAGGTGGCCGACGGATGGCTCCCCATCTTCTTCGTGCCCGAGAAGGTGAAGGAGGTGTTCGGGCCCTCGTTGGCCGAGGGGACGGCCAAGCGCGACGCGTCGCTGGGGACCCTGCAGATCGCGGCAGGGGGGCTGTTCGCCATCGGCGAGGAGCCCGAGGTAGCGCCGATCCGCGAGCTCAGCCGCCCCATGCTGGCGCTCTACATCGGCGGCATGGGCGCCAAGGGCAGGAATTTCTACAACGCGCTGGCCTGCCGGTACGGCTACGAGAAGGAGGCGGCGCAGATCCAGGACCTCTACCTGGCCGGTCACAAGGACCAAGCGGCTGCCCTGGTGCCGGCCGAACTGCTCGAGGCCACGACGCTCTGCGGCACCGAGTCGGCCATCAAGGAGAAGGTGGCCGGGCTGGCCGAGGCGGGGGTGACCCATCTCAGCGTGAACCCGGTAGGCGCCGATCCCGTCGCCATGATCGAGAAGCTCCGGAGCTGGTTGTAGCCCGGCCCGCCGTGTCCGGGCTCAGCCGGTGCCCGCCGCACGCAGGGCGTCGGCGAAGCCCGTCACCCGCACCACGGTGATGTGGTCGCCCTCGGTCTCGATGACGTCGTGCACCGAGGAGTCCGCCCCGCCGAGGCGCACGTCGATGTCGACGCTGACCGTGGTGCCCTCGACCTTGAGGGGCCCGGGCGAGGGACGGAAGTCGTCGTACGTGAACGTGCGCTCGGTGTAGTAGGACAGGACGGCGTCGCGGCCCACCCGGCGGTCGCCGTCGACGTCGAGGACGGCGTCGGGCGAAAAGAGGCCACGCAGCATGGCGGGGTCTTGGGCGGTGACCGCGGCGAAGTAGTCGTCGACGATTCCCGCGGGGCCATTTCGGCGCCGACCGAGGCGGTGGACCCGCCGTGCGTTGAGCCCGAGCACCTTGGCCTGCACCGCGGTGGGGCACGGCGCCAAGGTGTCCCGCAGCGCGTCGACCGCGCCGGGGAAGGTTGCGTCGTGGTGCGGATAGTCGCTGCCCCAGACGACACGCTCCACCCCGACGAAGGGCGCCAGCGCCGGCAGTGTGCGCTCGTCGACCTCGAAGCTGATGGCGCATTGGCGGGCGAAGTACTCCGAGGGACGTAGCCGCAGGTCGGGGCAGAAGCCGCCGAAGGACTCGGCCTGCTCGTCGAGCCGCTCCAACCAGAACGGCGCCCACCCGCCGGAGGACTCGAGGAAGACGACGCGCAGGGAGGGGTGCCGCTCGAGCACGCCGAAGGCGATGAGCTGCGCGCAGGCCAGCATCTGCTCGAAGGAGTGCGAGACCGCGTGCAGGATGAGGGGGTTGAACGGACGGTCGGAGGCCAGGGTGGGCACGATGACCGAGCTGCCCTCGTGGATGCCGATCGGGACGTCGAGCTCCTCGGCGGCATCCCAGACGACGTCATAGGCGCGGTGCGGCAACGAGCGACCGAGGCAGGGGTTGGGCCGGACGAAGCCGCCCACGAAGCCGAGCTCGGTGACGGCACGGCGCAGCTCGCGTGCGGCGGCGGCGGGGTCCTGGAGCGGCAACATGGCGGCGCCGAAGAGGCGGTTGGTGTTTGCCGCGCAATAGCCCGCCAGCCAGTCGTTGTAGGCGGTGGCGAGGCGCACTGCGGTCCCGGGGTCTTCGACGACGGAGAAGTAGAGCCCAATGGTGGGGTAGAGGACGGCCTGGTCGATGCCCTCGGCATCCATGTCCGACAGGCGGGCTACCGGGTCCGAGCCGCCGGGTTGGGCGTCGGCCAGCGGCCGGAACGCCGCCGGGTCGTCGAAGACCGAGCCGGGACGGGCCAAGGTGCCGAGGGGCACGGCGAGGATCTCGGTGCCTCCCACGGTCACGTGCTCGTAGCCCTGCGCGTCGGCGGTGATCTGCGGCCGGCAGCGGTCGGGCAGCCCGGCCCAGGCAGCGGGCGGCTCGACCACGTGGCCGTCGGCGTCGACCACCGGCCCGGCGCGCGGCGGGAGTGGTGTCACCGGGCCGGGGTACGCCAGTCGTCGACCGGCGGAAGCGCGTGGTGGAAGAGCCGGCTGGCGTTGCCACCCGCCACCGCACGCAGCTCGTCCTCGGGCAGCGCGCCCCAGGCCTCGACGAGCACCCGCTGCGTGTCGGGCCAGGTCGAGTCGGCGTGCGGGTAGTCGCTCTCCACCATGATGTGGTCGACGCCGATCACGTGGCGCTGCGCCACGGCCGAAGGGTCGTCGATGGAGCAGAACCAGAAGTTGCGGCGGAGCACCTCGCTCGGGAGCATCTCGCTGGGCCAGGCCCGGCTCTCCGTGCCCGAAGCCGAGTGGCTGAGTACGTAGTCCGCCCGGTCCATCAGCATCGGGACCCACCCGATGCCGCCCTCGGAGAGCGCGATGTTCAGGTCCGGGAAGCGCAGCGGGACACCGGACCAGAGCCATTCGCCGGCGGCCAGCAGCGCGTTCACCGGGAAGAAGGTGGGCAGCAACTCGAAGGGTGGGTCGGGTGAGGGCAGTGCGGCCCAGGCGGACGCGCCCGTGTGCAGGCACACCACGGTGGCGGTCTCCTCGCAGGTGGCCAGGAACGTGTCCCAGGCGCCGCTGAAGATCGACGGGAGCCCCAGCTGGGCCGGGAACTCGGGGAAGCTCACCGCCACGAAGCCCCGCGCCGCGTTGGCCCGCACCTCGGAGGCGGCCAGCTCGACGTCGGCCAACCAGGGCAGCTGGAGCGGGATGATGCGCTCGGGGTGGCGGCCCGCCCACTCCTCGATGTGCCAGTCGTTGAAGGCCCGCAGGCAGGCCAGGCCGAGCTCCTTGTCGCGTGCCCGCGAGTACACGGCGCCGCAGAAACCCGAGACGAGAGAGGGGAAGCACAGCGACGCCCACACGCCGGCCCGGTCCATGTCCCCGATGCGCGCCTCGATGTCGAAGCAACCCGGGCGCATCTGGTCAAAGCGCGCCGGCTCCATGCTCCACTCGTCGCGGGGCCGACCCACCACGGCGTTGAGGCCGACGTTGGGGTAGCGGTTGCCTTCGAAGAGCCAGGCCTGCGAACCGTCCTCTTCCTCCACCACGCGGGGCGCCTCACCGGCCAATGCCGCGGGCAGCCGGCCCTCGAAGAGGTCCGGTGGCTCGATGAGGTGGTCGTCGACGGAGATGATCGGCACCCGCACCGGCCGGGGATCGGGGTCGGGCAACAGCGTGGCCCGGTGCTCCGTCCGGATGCCTCCCTCGACGGCTCCCACGAAAGGTGACACTATCGTCAGCAAGCTGCGCCGGCCGGGGGTGCCGATGACCACAGACGCGACCACGCATGTCGAATCCGTGAAGGACGTCGGGGACGCTACGGGCGTCGGGGACGTCACGCCGGACGTCGGGCTCGTGATCGGCGGCGAGGTCGTCGCGGGCGGCTGGGGGACCTACCTGGTGACGAACCCGGCCCGGCCGGCCGAGGTGGTGGTCGACGCACCGGCCACCACCTCGGCGCAGCTCGATGTCGCCGTGGGTGCGGCCCGCCGCTCGCAGCGGGCCTGGGCGGGGTTGCCCATGGAAGAGCGCGCCACGCTGGTCGTCGCCGCCGCGGAGGCCGGCGCGGCCCGGGTGGAGGCCGAAGGTCTGGCGCGCGTGTTGACCCGCGAGCACGGCAAGACCCACGCCGAGGCCGTGTTCGACACGGCGACCCTGGGCGGCATGGCGTCGGCCTTCGCGCCGCTGGTGGCTCAGGCGCTGGCGCCCCGCACGCTCAGCGGGGGTGCCACCACCGTCGAGTGGGTGCCCCACGGGGTGGTGGCGGCCGTGCTGCCGTTCAACTGGCCGGTGTCGGTCATGGCGAACAAGGTGCTGCCGGGACTCCTGGCCGGCGACACGGTGGTGGTCAAGGCCCCGCCGACGTGCCCGGCGACCGTCCTGCTGGTCGCGGCCGCCATGGCCGAGGTGCTCCCGCCGGGCGTGCTCAACGTGGTCAACGGCCCCGACGCCGCGCTGGGCGCCGCCCTCGTCGGCCATCCGGACGTCGACATGGTGTCCTTCACCGGCGGCGTGGGCACGGGCCAGGCCGTCATGGCCGCGGCGGCCGCGACGACCCGGCCCGTCGTGCTCGAGCTGGGCGGCAACGACCCGGCCATCCTGGCTCCCGACGTGGCGGCCGACGCCACTTTGGCCACACGGCTCGTCGAGGCGGCGTACGTCACCAGCGGCCAGGTGTGCATGGCCATCAAGCGGCTCTACGTGCACCGGGACCGCCTGGACGAGACGGTGGGCGCGTTGGCCGAGCGGCTGGCGTCGGAGGTGGTGGGCGACGGGCTGGCCGACGGGGTCACCATGGGCCCGGTGCACACCGCCGGCGCCCGGGACCGCGTGGAGAAGATGGTGGCCGAGGCGGCTGCGTCGGGCGCCACGGTGCTGCGGCCGGGCCGCTTGCGGGCGCAGGACGAGGGGTCGGGCGGCTACTTCGTGTCCCCCGCTCTGGTCGTCGACCCGCCGGCGGACGCCGCCATCGTGGCCGAGGAGCAGTTCGCCCCGGCCCTTCCCGTGATCCCCTACGACGACCTGGAGGAGGCCGTGCTGGCGGCCAACGACACCAGCTTCGGACTGTGCGCGTCGGTGTGGAGCAACGACGAGGAGCTGGCTGGCGACGTCGCGGCGCGCCTGTACGCCGGGACGGTGTTCGTGAACACGCACGGCATCGCGTCGGTCGACATGTACGCCCCCATGGGCGGTTGGAAGGAGTCGGGCTTCGGCGTGGAGCTGGGTGTCGAGGGCATGCAGGCCTTCGCCCGCCAACGCGTCCGCGTGGTTCGGCCCGGTCCTGCCGCGCAGGCGACCGCGCAGGGGGCCCGGTGACGACGGTCGCCATCGTGGGCGGGACGATTGTCGACGGCACGGGAGCCCCGCCGGCGCGAGCGGACGTTCTCGTGGAGGACGACCGTGTGGTCGCGGTCGGCCCCGGGGTCGCCGGCGGCGGTGCCGCCACCGCATCGGGGACCACGGTGGTCGACGCCTCCGGGCAGCTGGTGGTGCCCGGCTTCGTCGACCTGCACACCCACTACGACGCCCAGCTCTTCTGGGACCCCAACGCCAGCCCGTCGCCGCTGCACGGCGTGACGACCGTGCTCGGCGGCAACTGCGGCTTCTCCCTGGCGCCGCTGGCCCCCGGGCAGGCCGACTACGTGATCGAGATGATGGCCCGGGTCGAGGGCATGCCTCTGGCCGCGCTGCGGGCGGGGCTGCCCTGGGACTGGTCCTCCTTCGGCGAGTGGTTGGGCCGGCTCGAGGGCGGCGTGGCGGTGAACGCGGGCTTCCTAGTAGGGCACTCGACCCTGCGGCGCCTGGTGATGGGGGAGCGCGCCGGCGGGGCCGCGTCGGCGGCGGATCTCGACGCCATGGTGGCGGCGCTGCACACGGCTCTGGACGAGGGCGCCCTCGGGTTCTCGACTTCCCAGGCGCACACCCACAACGACGGTGACGGCCAGCCCGTCCCGTCGCGGGCTGCAAGTCGTGAGGAGCTCGAGCGCCTGGGCGCCGCCGTGCGGGCGCACGAGGGCACCACGGTCGAGCTGATCGTGCCGGGGTGCCTCAACGGCTTCAGCCAGGAGGAGGTCGACTTCCTGGCGACCATGTCCCTCCTGGCCGACCGGCCGGTGAACTGGAACGTGCTCGGCGTCTCGTCGGGGAACCCCGACGCCGTGTGGCGCCAGTTGGCCGCGAGCACCGCTGCGGCGGACCGGGGTGCCACGGTTGTGGCGCTCACGCTGCCGCACTCCATGCGGTTGCGGCTGAGCTTCGAGACGGGTGCCATCCTCGACGGGCTGCCTGGTTGGCGAGAGCTCTTCGCGCTCCCGGTCCCCGAGCGCATCGCCGCCCTGGCCGACCCCGAAACCCGCCGACGGCTCGACGCCGGCGCGCAGTCCGACGAGGCCGGGATCTTGCGAGCGCTGGCCCGGTGGGACCGGCTGGTCTTCGAGGAGACGTTCGCCCCGGAGAATGCGGACGCTGAGGGCCACAGCGTGGGGGAGGTCGCCCACGCCCGGGGCGTCGCGCCCTTCGACGCGCTGCTCGACGTGGTCGTGGCCGACGAGCTGCGCACCGGGCTGCACCCGCCCTTCCCGGAGAACGAGGCGGACTGGGCGCTGCGGGCGGAGACGTGGCGAGACCCGCGGGCCATCGTCGGCGGCTCCGACGCCGGTGCCCACCTCGACACGATGTGCGGCGCCGTCTACTCGACCTCGCTGCTCGGTGACGGCGTGCGGGCACGGGGCCTGCTCAGCTGGGAGCAGGCCGTGCGACTGCTCACCGACGTCCCGGCGCGTCTCTACGGGTTGCGCGACCGCGGCCGGTTGGTGCCCGGCGCCCACGCCGACGTGGTGGTGTTCGACCCCGGCACGATCGGCCACGGGCCGCTGCGGCGTCGCGACGACCTGCCGGGAGGCTCGAGCCGTCTCTACGCCGAGGCCGTGGGCGTCGGCCACGTCCTCGTCAACGGGGTGGAGGTCGTCCGGGAGGGGACGTTCACCGGGGCCGTCCCCGGTCGGGTGCTGCGTTCGGGTCGTGATACGCGCACCGTGCACGCCGGCTCGGACTGGGCCGGCGTGGCCTGATCCACGGGCCCGCAGCCCGAGGGGCGACCCTTCAGAGCAGGCGTGTCTCGAGCGGCTCCTCGCGGGTGACGCCGCCCTCCCGGGTCAGGGAGTAGGCCACCTTTCCCTCCACCTCGGTGATGGCCTGGGCCAATTCCGTGCCGAAGAACACGAGGCCCGTGCCGTTCTCGGTGGCGTAGCCGTTGGGCAGCGCGCCTTCGGCGATGAGGCGCTGGATGAGCGGCCGCCGCTGCTCCTCGACGTCGTGGTGCGGGCTGTTGGAGTAGGGGAGGAAGGCGAGCCCGTTGGTCACCGGCTGCAGGGTGGGGCCGAAGGAGTCGGTGGTGCCCCCCACGTGCCAGCACAGCGAGCCGGCCGAGACGCCCTTGAGCACCACCCCGGCCTCCCAGCACTCGCGCAGCACCACGTCGAGTCCGTGCAGGCGCCAGAGCGCGAGCAGGTTTGCGGTGCTCCCCCCGCCGACCCAGACGATGTCCTGGGCGAGCAGGTGGGCCCGCACGTCGGGCACGTTGGGCATGGGGAACAAGGTGAGGTGCGAGCTGATGAACCCCAGCTTCGAGAAGGCGTTGTGGGCGGCGGCCAGGCGGGGCGAGTCGTCGCCCACGGCGGTGGCGACGATGCAGATGCGCGGGTGCTCTCCGGCCCGGGCAAGCTCTGCGGCCAGCCGGTACGAGGGCCCCGGGCGCAGGTTCATCGGGTCGGGCCCTTCGGGCTGGAAGCCGATGGAGGTGGCGATGATGGTCGGTTGGCGGGCTGGCACGTGAGTCCGTCA
>Ga0187784_10001689_pt1 | contig 17560 bp, 15 predicted proteins | sample 1015_SJ02_MP15_2_FD_132964 | JGI IMG/M metagenome (GOLD analysis project Ga0187784, IMG submission 132964) | Tropical peat soil microbial communities from peatlands in Department of Meta, Colombia - 1015_SJ02_MP15_20_MG | ecosystem: Environmental > Terrestrial > Soil > Wetlands > Peat | place...
AAATGTATCATTATTTTGAGTTTAAGCATGAGGAGTTTTTAGAGCATTATCATAAGAGGAGTAATGCCGAGACTACCTTTCACATGATAAAGAGTAAGTTTGGGGATTCAGTGAGAAGTAAGATAAAGACAGCGCAGATTAATGAGGTATTATTAAAGGTTTTATGCCACAATATTTGTGTGGTGATTCAGGAAATGTTTGAGTTGGGAATTGAGCCAAAATTTTTCAATTCTTAACGTTTTTTTGTATTTTGATAGCTTATATTAAACATTGTAAGTTAAGAGGTGGAGCAAAAAATCGAAATAACTTAATTTAGCTACACAAATTTATTTTAAGCGAATCTCGAGAATTACGAATTTTTTCTGTTCTATCTTCTCTAGCCTTAAATGCATCTTCGATATTACGTTGGATATAAGTCTCATTTTTAGACCGCGCAGCCTCAAGTTTAGGCCATATAATGAGTTTTGCATACCCTGAATTCATATTATCCAGCAATCTTTGCGGAATTGTGCGTGAGTCATATTCATTTTCCGAGTAACCCGGATAAGTTGGTAACAGGATTCCCAATAATCCTGAGTGACCACCTGCCCACCCACCTATAGCAGCGGATATCTCCCAATCAACGTGTTTTCTACAATGAGTATTACGTCCAACTAAGACAACAATTACAGATATATCAGTGATATAATCATCCCGAATTAACCTTCTTATATAATCCGCGCTGTTATCTATTCTAATATCTCCTTCTCTTACACTTTTATTAGTAAAAAGGTGACCAAATAGCTCTTCAAATTTGTCGCGGTAGCGTTCATCATCTTTGTGATAATAACTTAGAAATACTTTATGTCTCGTAGCTAAACTAGACGACATAATGCACTATTGGTGTATCGAACGTTTAAACCTATTGACTGTATATTTGTCTTGCTACGCTCAATTACTACCTTTCAACAATAAGTGATGGGACTTTTGCAGCTTCGGCGAGTAGATTTGCATAATCTACGAGAACGAGTCTTGTTTCATTTAAGATTTTTCGTAATTCCTGAGCTTGTTCCCATTTCCTTTCATGTTCTAACTGTGAGACGCCCTCTGGCTTAGCATTCTCGTAATCACAGAGTAAGGGGTGCCATTTTGCAAGAACGGGACGGAGTTCACGGTTGAGAATCGCGACGGCGAGATAGCCAAATGATAATTCACTTTTATCTTTAGGTTGTGCTACTGATGGACCATGTTGCCTTAATATCTGCCTTGTAGTGCCAAAAAGAGTATACAATGAACTTAATGCCTCTCGGAGTAACCCCTCATCTTCTTTGAGTTCTGCAACAGAAATTCTGGTTACCAGTTCGACATACATTTCCCAAGCGGCCATTTGTTCCTCTTTATCGGGTACCCATTCCCCTTGAATTGTTAGTATGCCAAGGTTAAGCCCTACTTTAACCATATTGTTGTCCTCGTTTGCTTGACATATATAAATAAGGTCTTTAACCTTTATATTATGCCATTCTCTTTCCATTTCTTCAAAGTCTTTTAATTCAATACAGATTTTTCTCAATGTTTTTTACCTCATTAAATATTAAAGGGAAATCAATTTAGATAACTCAAATCAAGGAGTAATTGTTGCAAAAATAAACAATCTGCTTCAAAATATTCTATGTTTAAAAAGTTAAAGATGTGTTTATAAAGTTAGCTGTTTTTCGGACTTTATGAACAAAGCCATGGCAACCAAAACCTATAAGTAAGACTAATTATGATACGATACGGTATCGATACTAATATGATAACCAAGTACCTCATAAAGCAGAGCAATGAGCGAAACATCACGGAGGCATCCCGAAGCTCATGACGCTTCAAGAACAACAGCACCGTCGGCCCGTCGGACGCCCGCGCAGCGCCCGTGCACATCAGGCAATTATTATTGCCACGCTTGTACTGCTCGCTGATGGGGGATTCGACAACATGAGCCTTGAAGCGGTGGCGACACGTGCCCACGTTGGCAAGACGACGATTTACCGACACTGGCCGTCAAAGGAAGCACTCGTAATCGATGCGCTGCGCGAGCTGAAAGCCGAGATTCCTATTACCAACACAGGCAATTTCCGCTCGGATATGGTGACGCTGTTACGCGATGGACTCCGTGCGCTCTCACCCGCAACGAATCCGCAGCAGGTGAGGCCACTCTTTAGGGTTATCAGCGAGATCTACGCACACCCAGAGTTGTACAAGGTGTTGTTAGACCAGCAGATCGCACCGCGCCTGGGGCACATAGAACAATTCGTTAAGCAGGCGCAGGCTCAGGGCAAACTCAGTCTCGAGATACAAGCAGTCCTTGATGTTCTATTCGTAACAAGCCTTATTGTCGGATCCTTCCTGTATATAACGCGGGCTCAGGCTCAGGGCGAACTCAGCAAAGATCTTGATGTTTTATTCGTAACAAGCCTTATCGTCGGGCCCCTCTTGTATCATGCGCTCGTTTCGGTGATGACGTCGACTACGCACACGCTTGACGATCTACCTGAGTTGATCGTTGATGCCGCCCTGCGCTGTATCAAAGGCCATGTGAACTAAAAGCGAAAAGCGAAACGTGTCTCTCAGTGCGAAGAGGTAGCTGGAGGATTTAATATGCTTAGCGTGTGCTCTACCCAAGGGAGGTTGAAACATGAACACAGACATGGATAAAGGTATGAAGAAAGGCCCTGACACGGGCAGAACAGCACGGCTCACGAACAACGGCGTGGGATGGATCCTAGCCCTCCTCTCGCTCATAGCGCTCATGTCCATGTACACAGAGACGATGATCATCGCAGCCCTACCGAAGATACAGTCCCAGTTTAATACTACGACGGCATGGATCGCGTGGGTCGTGTCGATTTACCTCATCTCCAGTTCCGTGGCAATACCTATACTTAGTAAGCTTGGTGATTCGTACGGCAAAAAAAAGTTCCTTCTCGTTGGTATGATCTTTTATACGATCGGAGTTATCTGCAACGGATTTGCGTGGAATTTGCCGTCACTGCTCGTCTTCAGGGCGATCCAGGGTGTTGGGCTGGCGGTATTCCCGCTCGCGTTCGCGATCATTCGGGACGAGTTCTCTCCAGAGAGGGTACCGACAGCGACTGGGATCGTCAGCGCAATGTTCGGCGCCGGGGCAGCAATAGGACTCGTCGTCGGTTCGTGGATAGCAAACTCCTTCGGGTGGCAGGCGACTTACCATACCGTTATACCAGTAGCGGTCGTACTCACCATCTTAGCCGCGTTCGTGCTAAATGAGTCTCCCATTCGTACCCCCTCACGGGTCGACGTCTTCGGAGCTACGACCTTTGCGGTTGCCGTTATATCCTTCCTCGTCGCGATGACCGAAGGTCAGAACTGGGGGTGGACTTCTCTCCAGATCCTTGGCCTATTAGGAGTGTCGCTCGTGTTTATCATCATATTTCTCGTCATTGAATCGCGCATCAGCGATCCGCTCATCGACCTCGCGGTGCTGCGCAAGCGGAACGTGTTCTTCGTCAATATTACCTCCTTTATCGCCGGTCTAGTGATGTTTATGGTGTTCCAGGCAATCGTGTACCTCATGCAGCTGCCTCCGCCCTTCGGATTCGGAACCGACATTTTCCGCGCCGGGGCAGTTCTTGCGCCCGGAGCGATCCTTATGCTTATCACAGCGCCGATTGCTGGTGCGATCGTCGCGAGGCGCGGTGCGAAGCTACCACTCTTCATCGGTGCAGCGATCGGTGCGGCGGGCCTCTACTACTTCTATTTATTCCGTGCTACGCAGTTGCAAATTGCCCTTGGAGCTGTAATCGCGCTTATCGGCGTCGGCTTTATGTTCACCGCGATGATCAACGTCGTCATACAATCCGTTGCACAATCGCAAACGGGAATCGCTACTGGGACGAACGCTTTCTTTAGAACGATTGGTAGCGCTGTAGGACCCTCTATAGCGGGCGTCTACCTTGCACAGTACGTTTCACCGCTCATCATTCAGACACCCCGGGGTCCTGTAACGGGACCGCTCCTCCCCAACACAATTGCATTTGATCACATATTCCTGACCGGCCTTGGTTTGATTGTTGTAGCGATGCTTGTTACCCTTCTGATCAAAGGTCAGGAGAAATCAGAGCGCATGAATGAGGGGGAAAGCTCGTAGAGACGGTCTGAAATGGGCTTCTAGACAGGGTCCGATAGCAGGCGACTAATGCTGACGCAGCACCAAGCCCGATTTCAGCCGCTCCCGGTGGTCAGACAATCTTATAGTAGTTTAGAAGAATACGGGATGACACAACACGCTCACATACACGTAACAGCGCTGTAAAAGTTTGAAATATTTGTGCGATGTCCCACGGATGTAGCAGGGTGACACGCACTTCTTCCACACGATGTAGGAGTAGTTAATAGGAGTAGTAAGACATGAAACAGGATAAAATAAAGATTAAGCTCAGTGGCGTATCCGAAACGATGTTGGGATGTTTATGGAGTAGAGCCAAAATCAGCAGAGACCATAGCTCAATATTTTATGACGAAAAAGCTGTCGAACTCGTTGAAAAAATCGACTATGATTTTTCAACATTCGACACGATTCCTTTTGAGAATTTTCTGCCATTGCTGTTTGTGGCAAGAGCAAAGCAATTTGATGGTAAGATAAAAGCTTACATCAAAGAGCATCCTCACGCATCAGTGGTGAATATCGGCGCTGGGCTTGACGCAACGTTTTACCGGGTTGATAACGGGCTAATCCACTGGTATGACCTTGACCTTCCAGCAGTCATCGACGTCAGAAGACAGCTACTGCCAGAACCCTACCGGGTAACGTACATCGCAAAATCATTCCTCGATCAAAGCTGGTATGAAGACATTAAAGATACCGAAAATGGAATATTCATGATCGCTGGCGGGCTATTGCGTTACTTTGAGGAATCACAGGTTAGACAGTTCTTTTCGATGCTCGCAGACAGATTTCCGAGTGGTGAGATTATCTTTAATGCATCATCTCGTGTGGATAACCACTTCGGGGCATGGATTGAGCAGCTGCCTCCAGATCAACAGAAAGAGTTGGGCGCAGCGCTGATGAAGACGCTGAAGGACTGGTGGGATACGGCACCACGGGACCAGAAGGATAAACTGATGTCAACGCTCAAGATCCCGACTAGATCTCACAGTACAGAGTGGATCGACGTTGAAGGGTGGTGGAACAAGCTCAGCGATAAGGAAATGAGAGAGGAAATGCGGCACAACTTCGGTGCGTTCTCTCGCTGGGGGGTGGGATTGGGTAAATGGGCGTTAAAAGATGTGAACGAAATTGCAAGATGGGACGAACGCATCACCGTGATCGACCAGTTCCCGTTGTTCAAAGATATTCCGCGAGACCCTGCATGGGGAATAGCTATCCAACGATTCATGGATTTCAGTGACAAAAATAAAACGTCAAATATTTTTCACTTGCGAGTTTGACTTAAAGACAAGAAAGCGAGACACGTGATGTGATCGGGTAATAAAATTAATAACTTAATGAACTGAGTTCAATTTTCCTGAAGACGTCATGACTCATTTATTATACGAGACAGTAACCGCCTCTCTCCTCTCCTCAGTTGCACATCCAACGTAGAATGTGCAAGGTTAAGCTTTTCGGCGAGCGGAACAAGGCCTATCTTCTTCGGTATGTCGTAGTAGCCGAGCGTATAAGCGGTAATGAGGGCTCGCCGTTGCTTTTCTGTCAGACGACTCAGCGGCGAGTGAGGCGGGAATTTTGCATCCGTAAGTGAGATTATCCGGGTACAGATACCTGCAGCCTCAAATAGCTTAATAAAATCTCTTCCCTGCTTGGCACTTCCGAGGAATGTAACCTTTATCTTGCCACCCCGTATCTCGTATGGTAAAGAGACGTACCCCCTCATTGCTGTGAGATCGGGTCCCGGACGGAGAACCTTTATAAAATAGGTATAGATTTCGCTCTCTTTCTCTTTTTCACGCTCAAGAAGCTGTACCTCAGCCAAGTCATCAGGGAACATGTCTTCGATGCTGACATTCGGCTCGTTGAATTCTACTCTTAGTATCATAGCAACCTCTTGGGGTTCGAACTTGAGAAAGTGCAGAACCTCCGCCGACCTTATTTTTTGTATCGGCCTTTCTGGAAATAATTTACTGAAGGCTCTGCTGGAAATCTCCACAATAAGTCTGCGCATGCAAGAGAGATTGGTTGACACATTATAAGAATTTTTTCAGAAAATGGCGAAAATTGTCGCCGTAATCTTAATCTCCTTCTTGTCCGGTAGAATGTAAATAGAAAAAAATGGTCGATATAAACAACAAGGATTTGGAACAAGACTCAACTACAACTCCCTTCTCTACCTTCTTCTGGGCAGCCTCGCATGATGATTGGGGCACAGCTACAGCTTGTTTTGCCGATGACATTGAGTGGGATATGATGTCCAACAATCAGATATGCAAAGGGAAAAAGGAGGTCATTCAATGGCTGAAGGCTAGTAAGTACACTTCTCAAAAAGAACCAGTCGTCATAAGCAACAGAGCCGACGAGGAATGGGGAGCCTGGGAGTATTGGAATATCGGCACTCTTACCGAAGATGCGGTTGAGTTCGCAAAACAATCGAATGGTCCTTCCCAGCTGACGCGAGCACCCTTGCTGGTAAGAAATACAAAGTGCCTGTGTGCTTCATATATTACATCAATGCAGAGGGCAAGATTGACTTGGTCAGGGAGTACGTTGACATTGGAAGCATCATGGCTCAGTTCAAGTGAATAGGAGCAGTAGAGTAGACTCTATCAAGTCTGAATAGCTCACAGCGGTGTTGTATTAAGTAAATTAAGCCCTGTTGCAAGAAATGTGTTGGAATGTAATAGAGGTACCATAAAGAAGCAATGTTACAAAAGAATGGCAGGGACAGTTACTACGTCTATCCACTTTGTGAATAGTCGTTAACCCTTACAGTAGCGTCAGATGGTCTTTTTCGGATACGAAGCTTAAATTAAATGATAGCAAGATCACGCAATAATGCCCAGTCTGCACAGTGCGTCAAGTACGCTTGGGAAAAAAATTTTGACTTACCTAAATTATATATATTAGGTTAGCCTAAATAAAGCTGAGCTACTTCAGATTCATGCGAGCGGTCGCATGCAATTAGCCTGGTGACATTTTAAGCGCGCGATAAAAGGATGTGATAAACGAACGGGAGTCGATACAACATGAATGAAACAGCACAAATCACACAATCACCAATACCCACCACAAGGAATGGTACATGGTTCGTCCTGGCCCTCTTCGGACTCATAGGGATCATGGTTATGTTCACGGAGGCGATGATCACCCCCGCCCTGCCGACACTGCAGGCCGAGTTCAATACGACAGCAGCATGGGCATCGTGGATCGTATCGATTTACCTTCTCGTCAGTTCTGTCGCCATACCTGTATTTGCCAAGCTTGGAGATTCGTATGGGAAAAAGAAGTTCCTTCTCGTGTGCATGACCTTCTACACGATTGGCGTCACCGCTAATGGCTTTGCGTGGAATTTACCGTCGCTCATAGGATTCAGAGCCCTTCAAGGCATAGGGCTAGCGATGTTCCCGCTCGCATTCGCCATCATCCGCGATGAATTTCCTCCTGAGAGGGTGCCAGTCGCGACCGGGATTGTGAGCGCAATGTTCGGCGCCGGTGCGGCAATAGGACTCGTCGTCGGCGCGTGGATAGCAAATAATTTTGGATGGCGCACGACGTACCATACCGTCATACCTGCCGCCATCGTTCTCACCCTCCTGGCAGCATATTATCTCAAAGAGTCGCCTATCCGCACCCCTTCTAGACCTGATGTCTTTGGAGCCACGACGTTTTCCATCGCGTTAATATCGTTCCTCATCGCAATGACCGAGGGCAGCACGTGGGGATGGTCCTCTCCCTCGATCCTCAGTTTGTTCGGCCTAGCACTAGCGTTTATCTTGTTCTTCATCTTTATTGAATCGCGTATCATTGATCCTATGATTCACCTCGCCATGCTGAAAAAGCGGAACGTGTTCTTTACGAACATTACCGCCTTTATCGCAGGCCTCGCTAATTTTCTGGTATTCCAGTCCGTTATCTACCTTTTGCAGGCGCCTGCGCCCATTGGATGTAGTTGCTCTCTCTTTCAGGCAGGACTGGTACTGGCGCCCGGATCGCTCTTGATGCTTGTCACGGCACCGTTAGCCGGAGCAATCGTCTCGAGGCGCGGCGCAAAGCTGCCACTCTTCATGGGTGCGGTAACGCTCGCAGCGAGTTTCTGCTACTTCTATTTATTCCATGCCACGCAGCTGCAAATGCTCCTAGGAGTGATGATTTCGTTTGTCGGTATGGGTTTTATGATGGTCGCGATGATCAATATCATCATACAATCCGTCGATCAGTCACAGACCGGAATTGCAACGGGGATGAATACCATTTTCCGGACGGTAGGCGGTGTCATAGGCCCAACGATTGTAGGAGTCTATCTCACACAGTACACGACTCTCGTCCCGAAGCCAACTCCCCACGGACTAATGATGATACCTATCCCTTCCGATACCGCGTTCGATTACATCTTCCTCACGGCGCTCGGCATTGCCATTATCGGTATACTCGTCGTCCTCTTGATTAAAGGCAGCAGCAATAAGATGGGAGCGGCAGGGGAGGGACGTACCAAACGGGCAAGCCCCGAAAAGGAACTTCCAGACGCGCAGATATCAAAGCTGCAACCTGTCCCTGAAGCAACACCAAATCTGGTCTTAACCCGCACGGCAACAACATCAACTGTCCATAACTCATCTGTCTTACCAGGGGGAAAGTTGGCGAATCAGGAATCTCCTGTTACTCCTCGGACCAGGCTCTGGAGCTATGGGATTGAGTTCATGGTGAGGGATGGTAAAAAAACACATGGTGAAAATGATATCACTATACTAGCTGCTAACGGTCACATCTCCCAACTGAGGGTTGAACGGACTCGTGAAGGCGACGACCAGGTGCAGGAAATTACCTTTGCGGCAAGCAACGGCAATGGCGGGGAGACACATGGAACGGTGGCGGTGCGGAGTGCAGATGCAGAGAGGCAGCACTCGATACGATTTATGCCGGACGAGCCTAGTGACTATACCATCGAGCTTGCGGTAAAGGAAGGTTTAGTAGCACATGGTGCGGATGCTGTCACGGTGAGGGCAGTCAATATGGATATAAACCAACTGAGGGCTGAGCGGTCTGGCGAGGGTGACGACCAGGTGCAGGAAATTACCTTTACGGCAAGCAACGGCAATGGCGGGGAGACACATGGAACGCTGGCGATGCGTTCTACTGCAAAGCAACACGCGATGAACGTATCGATGACGTGCAGTCGTTTGATCCATGATATTGAGGGGATCTAGTAAGGATGCGCATACGAGCTGCAAGAAGAGATTGAGGAGCGAGAGGTGATTAAAGGAGAGGCCCATCAGCACGCTAGTTAGATTGAAATTGCGAACGAGGCATTACGACGGGAGACTGAGGTGTCGAAGCAATGAGGAGAAAGTGCGTGCTGCCTCGTGATATTCGGTGAGCCTCATTTAAGCCCGTCTCGACCCTGGGTCACCATCAGTAAAAGGAGCAATCATTGCAGTCAACAAGGCTGCGTAACTGCAATTTAAAGATGTGGACTTACGAAGGGTGTAGGAGAAGGTAGAATTTTAGTTTGTCGTTTTATAAACTGACGGTTGCAACGCTGCGATATGGTTAATGAGGACTCTACTCTTTTTACCCCAAAACGAGAAGCGTGCACATTCTTTTTTTGTCCTCCAACCAAACCTGGCTGTCTAATTGGCACGATTTTTTAGCCACCGTATCATCATAACTAGCATTTTTTACACGCATTATCTAAATAATTAACTTGCTGTGATGTCGACTAATTGATCTTTGATCGTTCTCAGAAGGTTTGCCAAACCTTTAACCTTTTCCACGTTTTCTGGTATTGCTTCGATCAGCTTTTTCTTCTCTTCTTCTTTAAAAAACTGCTTGGGGGCCATCTTGATTTTTTTCGGTACGCTCTCTAAATAGGTTGCAAAGCCGGCAATGGCCTTTATTGCGGTGTCTCCACTATCTATAAACGGCTTTGCGGTACCTTTTAACTCTGTCATAGCCGCATATGTGTCGCCTTCACTTCTCTGTTGTTCGTACGTTTCAAGAACCTTTCTCGAATCATCTTCGATTGATGTGAAGCGTATGCGCAGTCGTTCTGCAAAGCGCTTCCACTCTTCTTCGGTCATTCCAGTATTCGACGCAAAGTCCCGTTTTACAAACGGCTTCACAAACATCGGTTGTTTATTAACCGAGTTCTCAAATTCTTCAATCCCTTTTGAGAGCTCTACGGCTCCGCTTTTAACTATCTTACACGATTCAATAAGGCGTTCAATATCTTCCTTTGTGGTCATAACTACACCTAACCTTAGATATTCATCAACTTCTCCTTTTCTTCGTTGGACAGTGGTGACTCACCCCTCATTTGCCACGTTTCGAACATCTTTGGAAGAACTTCGACGAGTGCCTCTCCTACTCCGGTTTTACCATTCTTAAACTCATGAATGTGCACTCCTTCTGTTCCGGGTTTATCCTTTGCGACAATTACAAGAGCTATCAGGGACTTTGACGCGCCGAGTCCAAATCCAAAACCGTTATTCGTCTGTTCGCGTCCGCTTTCTCCTCCACCTCCTCCAGCACCGAAAAAGGCCGTAGAAATCGGTATGAGCACTACATTTCCGATTTCTATCGGCTTTCCCACCGATTCAACGTTGCTGAAAAACGATTCAATGCTTTTAAAGATCGATTGGAGATTATTTAGGATCTCACTTGCTGCTGAACTGTGCTCAGTCAAATTATATCACCGCAGGTCGTTTAGCAACTAGCTACTAATACTTTTGGAGTGAATTCATTGTAAGTAGGTAGCGAATTGATCTTAAACAGACATATATAGTACACATAGTAAAGTTCCTTCTCGGTGGTAAGTAATCTCAACATTGCTAGGCATAGCTCTAATTCCAATTTTGATGCGGTGCACACTGTCATAAACGATATTGAGCTACGCCACAACGACGAATAACACGGGATACGGTTTCTTGTCGCGGATCCGAAGGAGAACTTTACGTTAGTGACTTTTGATTCAGCGCGCCGAGTGACGGACCCGATTAATGCGTGGTTCTGGACCAACAGCTCCGAATACACCAACTATCTGAGAGACAACTTCGAGCTCGTGTAGGAAGAGTCAATTGATGCGCGACAATGGATTGAGAAGATGTATGGGTGAAAGGATTCACACGCTGGACAGACATAGCTTTGCCTCTTATATCTGGGAATGTGTCGACGTTTTACTTTGCGATTCCTGATATCAGGTAGGGGCGTAATTTTGTAATCATAAAAAGAGTTGACATCCTACTAGTGTCTTATTTTACCGTTCCGGTAAATCTTGATAATTGAACTGTCCGTAAATCTCATAGAGTTGAGGTTATTGTGACCTAACAACTGTTCCCCCCGCTGAAGGTCAAGGTTGGACCTAATAAGATGAATAGCAACACTGTGTCTAAAGGTATGCGGGCGGATGTCAAACCCACCATATAAGCCTAATTCTGTGCGATGGAATGGATCTGAGGACTTGATGCGCCTTAACTCAGAGAAGTGCACGACATAACATATGTTAATTTCACACAAAGGTTTATAAACCGCAAAACCACTTTGAGGGCAAGGCATGAGCAGTCTGCTTACGTTAGCATCGGTGTATTACGGATCGTTTGACTACAACATCACCCACCTCATCAGAGACCTTAATTATGGCGGAGTGATTGACATGCTATTTACGTATATCACTTTTACGGGCAGCACTGTTTTCATGGTACTTATCATAGTGCTCCTCTACATCGGCGGAGCGCGGAAAGAGGCGTTAGTCTTCGCGGTCGTATTTGTCGTGACAAATGTACTAGCGCTTGGCATCAAGTACATTGTCGCACGCCCGCGTCCTAGTGATTTGGGCGTGATACCAGAAGCCGAGGCAGCATTTCCTAGCGCGCATACTGCAAATGCGTTTGCCCTTACAGCAACCATTTCACGTTACCATCGCAAATTTACTATTGTTATGTTCGCATGGGCACTGGTGATTGCGTTTAGTCGGGTTTTTCTTGGATTGCACTACTTCACTGATGTGATCGGAGGTGCTGTGCTCGGCTTTGTCGTGAGCTATGTGATCTCCCGTGCAGCGTTACAGCGGGATAACCTTGTCTCTGCGTTTGTGAGACATCCGATCGCTTTCGTAAGACGTTTACTGCGACAAAGTCGGCGATATAAAACGTAAGATAAGGACACGCGATTTGGGTCGGGACCATCAGCTTTTGCTGGCGCGTAAGGATGCGAAAAACTTACGCCTCATCTTTTTAGCGCCTCTTGGTCACTCCCCCTACATGTCCATCCATCGTAACGCAATGCTATGTATCCTATTGCGGTGAGTGTCAGAAATAGGCAGATCTTCTGAAATTTTCTGTCAAAAAATGTGTGCGAAGAGCTGCTTGACTGTTTCATAGTCCAATAATATCTTGCCGCCTTCCACACTTTTGCCTTCTTATTACCCACTGATTTATCGCTATAGCTTTCAAATAGCTAGAGTCGTAGATAATTTTTAGTCTGACAAAAGATAGCTGTTAAACAACCGACCGGGAGCTTTCGCTTTTTTCCAATACTGCATGTTGACTGCCGCGTTACCAAGCGTCATCTCGATAAAAACCTGAAGTAGCCGAGTTGTTCAGTGAGGCGCATAATGAAGTTTTATGCCACTCTACTGTCCCGTCCATCAGCATCTACATGCAGAGTTTAGTATGAAAGCGTCATGTGGATAAAGGGAAGTCTTAATGCTAGTCCTCTCAGCAACAATAACTTTCAGCGATCCGAGTTAATAAGAGACGTTGACGGGTTAAAAACGGTTAAGCTCAAAATATTTTTGTGATTGTTCAGTCAGCCAGTCCAAGATGGCGGTTAGGGCATCCGAATCAAGAACGCGTCCTTCGGCATTGTAACGTGCTCCAACTTCGGCAGCCACAAGCTTCTCTCGTGGTCTCCCGTCGTATTTAAGCAAATGATCGGCATTTTCCGGATAAACAAAGATGACGTTACCGTGTTTGGCGGTGGCAGTTTTCAACGCGCCACCATCGGCTTTCCAATCGACTTGGATATCCTTCTTACCGATTACGACGAGAATTGGTTCCGGTACCTTGGCAATGAGATCGGCTGGGTTTAGCAACCATAACTCTCGTGCAAACGGCAAGTTGGCGGAAATCGTCAGGCTGCGAAGAAAAGTTTGCATACCTTCGGGCAGAACGGCATCCGGCACGACGGGTTTCTCGGCAACGAATGCAGCAATACAAGCATCATAATGTTTCATTAGGACGTCTCCGTTGGGGAGAAGTGCAGCTTGAGCCAACACCTGGCTGCGCGCCACTTGACCAACGGGACGGCCTGGTGCACCGGTGAGTATAAGACCTTTAAATCGCCAGCTGGTTGCTTGTAATTGGTAGTTCAAGGCATGAAGGGCACCCTCGCTGTTTGTCAACACATACACACAGGTGGGGTCCACGTTGACGTGAGAGATCAGCGTATCAACAGCACCGGACAGTTCATCGACGTGACTCTGCATGCTCATCTTGCCTATAAGTCGTGGGACGTTTTCCCAAGCATGGGGCCCCGCAGCGCGTTTGTCATACCGCAAGGTCATGAATCCTTTGCGGGTGAGAGCGTCAGCCAGGAGCTGGGCACTGCCATTGGTTCCTGGCAGTAGTGGCGAGCACCAATCGCGATCGGTCGGCCCGCTGCCGGCGATGAAGATAACCCCTGGGTAGGGGCCTCTGTCGGTTGGCCGTGTTAGTGTGCCATAGACCGTGATTCCGTCTACTTCCCACGTAACCTCTTTACTCTCAAAATCATACTGTTCACTCATGGTTTTTCCGTTTCCAAATGTCTTTCTTCAAAAGCGTATATCATTGTATATCAACATTTAATTTTCTTATTGGTTTAATCGCACGACTTTCTTTATTTCGTTCAGGAAGATAATACCATCAGGAAACATAAAAATGTTGAAACATTAAGTAATTAGTCAAAATTTTACCTTATTGTTCGCATCTCACACGTCTTCATTATTCCCTACATTTCTGAGGTTCTTAGCGAGCTAAAGTTGTAGAGGTCGACGTGTCAGAATGTCACGCGTTCAATGATTTGAACATACGCAACTGTTTTTTGATATCTAAATTGTTTAGCTTAGTTGCGCGGTGTATCGATACATCATAAGGCAACAACTAAAAAAATAAGCCCCTCCAACGCTATGAACTACCAATAACTCATGATATTTGTTACGTCTCTAAATTAGGGTCTCAACCTTTATATAGTTCCACTATTCTATAAGCCATAAAGTCAAATGTGAGATGAATCAGATATGAGATGCCATAAGTCCGCGCAGATGTGAACTACAAAACATACAGTGACATTTAGCCGGAAGTGTCGTAAGTTAGGCTTATCAAGCCGAGAAGTGAGTTTGAGTATATCAATGGAAAACACAGACGCGAACAAGAAGGTGCTGTTTATTTGTGCCCACAATGCCGCACGATCGCAAATGGCTGAAGGTTTTGTCCGGACGTTATATGACGACTGTTATGAGGCATACAGCGCTGGTACCGAACCAACCCAAGTCCATCGGTGCGCTGTCAAAGTGATGCAAGAGGCAGGGATTGACATCTCGACCTATCGAGCAAAGGGCTTGGAATAGTTCGATGGGCAACAATTCGATTATGTCGTCACCCTCTGCGCAGACGCACAAGAGGCGTGCCCGATTTTTATAGGAGGAGAAACCTACCTCCACCACGCTTTTGATGATCCCGCTCGAGTAAAGGGAGCACTGACCGATGCTGACGGATGCTCATCATTTAGAATAGTCCGGGATCAACTGAAAGTGTGGATTGAAGCAACATTCGGCACTGCTGAGTGATGGGTTGAAAGCAGTGTAGTAAAACCGTGCTAAAATTCTATTTTGTTATACACTTTTCGCATATACAGGTAATTTTGAGCACTGAAATAGTAAACCAAAGTATGTAGAACGCTCACTTCTCTCCTTTTACCTCTTTCCCCTTGTAGTACTCTTCTTTTTTCTTCTCCTCTCCTTCTTTCTCTCCTTTCACTTCCTTCCCCTTGTAGTACTCTTTTTTCTTCTCTTCTTCTGCCATACTAAATCCCTCCTATTTTCAAAGTGTGACCGTATACTATAAATAAACTTCACGCGTTTTCCGTTGTTGTGACCAGAATGGGGTATTAGTCGGTCCGTTAAGCGCAATTAAGTGCGCCTACGCGCATGTGTCAATCCCAGCAAATGGTGTGGTAAACGGATCGACTCACTCTTTCCAATAAATTAGAGCCTTTAGTGATCAAAACGCCACGTGATTAGCGTATCATTGATTAAGATAATGATAAGTATCGGTACTTCTGGTATGATAGCATCCCCGAGTCAATTTGACGTATTTAACGACGCGAAATGTCACTTAAGAATGATATAGGTTGTACCCCCCACGGATATCAACGCACGTTTACTCCTTCAACTTCTTGTGGCAGAACCACCAGTCGTAGCATTCAAACATTTTAGTCCGTTCTTTTGCCGTCTTCTCATCGGTTGGCGGGGGTATTATCACTTCTGCCCCAATAAGCTCATTATGTGGCCATCCTGCGGGTATTGCCACCTTATGCACATCCGACACTTGAAGCGCTGTCACCGCCCGCACGATTTCATCCATATTTCTTCCGATTTCCCGCGGATAATGGATCACCAGTCGTATTATTCCGTTCTCGTCCACAACGAATGTAGCGCGCACTCCTATTGACCGGCTCTCAGGGCGACTCACGCCAAGTGTTGTGGCAATTATGCCGGAATCTTCAATTATTGGAAAAGGGATTTCAACCCCTAGTCTTTCTTTGATCCATTCTGTCCACTTCATGTGAGAGAACACATGGTCTTCCGAGAGTCCTATGAGCTCACAGTTAAGCTCTTTGAAGGCAGCATATCGTTTAGTAAATGCAACAAATTCTGTCGTGCATACTGGTGTAAAGTCTGCACGATGTCGAAATAACACAAACCATTTGCCTGAAAAATCGTCAGGCAGCTTTATCGTACCGTGGGTTGTTTGTACTTCCATTTCTGGGAACTTGTCTCCAATGAAGGGGGCTCCTTTTTCAATCTGCATTGTATTCCTCCTAACTGTGTTGACCTCGTTTTACATTAAATTCCATCGTATTATGCATTTCTCGTGCATCTGAATCATTGTTCTTTTCTGGTGAAATGATGGTGAGAATAATGGATATGATTTTATAGTTAATAGGTTCGTTTGATGAACTAAAATAGACACAACTTTTTTAGGATGATTAAGAAAAAGAAAAAGGCGGTGATGTTCTTACTGTTGGGTATCCTTTGTTCCTCTGCTAACTTGTCCTTATGAAAGTGGGAGAATAATAAGGTACAACATTACATATGCTAGAGGATCACATCATACAACGCTCGCTGTTTCTTTTATTTAGTGTTAATAGTTTATGGATTAGTATATTCACCTACTGTTCTGGTATGTGTGATTGAATAGAATGGGTATCATGCCAACACCAATGCAAATACGAGTACAACCCCCAGTAGCACCGAAAATAGGAGCTTCATTGCAATTCTCTCCAATACCGTCTTTTTCATTTTTCGCCTCTCTTCACCTTCTCAAAGAACACGTTTTTTGTGCTCTAATCTAATTAGTTAAAATATTATGATACTGTCGTCTATAATTCAAATTCAAATTCAAATTTATAGGGAAGCCCACGTTATGTATCATGAAATAGCACTAGCATAGCGCATCGGTCGTTAAACTGACATTGTCCTATCTTATTCTGTTAAGTTCTATTTATAAAATTGAAGAAATATATAATAATGCTCCGATCACTAAAAGGGCCAAATCACATGCTCGTGCTGTACTAATCTTTTAAGGTCGAAAGGGTATTGGACCCTTTCAATTTTTAGGCTATATTTATCACTCGGCACGTCTATAGTGCAGTAACAATGGATGAATCTTCTGTAACCGGAACACGAGAGCTGTCAACTATCACCCCTCTTAGCGCGACCATCGACGCGTGCGGCAAAGAGATTGAAGCCCTTCTGAAGACTGATTCTCACTTTGATACGGTACAGGTAGTTCCCTTCTCAGCCGGTTCGCACTGGGTTTCCATACAGCTTAAGATGGTAGGGCGGGCACGTGGCACGAACCACGTACTTCTCGCCAAAGTGGTGACTGATGAAGGGGTTCGCACGCATAGGGAAATAGTAACGGGCAAGAACGCCCGCTTTACACGGCACGGCATCATCGACCTCTCTTACGGGGAGAGTGACACTGCGTATGACATCTTGCAGCGAGAAGAGAATTTCCTCGAAACATCGAGGGGAGCGGTGGCGGTGCGTTCCGCTGTTACAAAGAAGTATGCTCTAAATATATCGATGATGTACGAAGTTCGATCTGTAAGGCAGAAGGGGACGAACTCGCC
>Ga0187784_10001690_pt1 | contig 17557 bp, 20 predicted proteins | sample 1015_SJ02_MP15_2_FD_132964 | JGI IMG/M metagenome (GOLD analysis project Ga0187784, IMG submission 132964) | Tropical peat soil microbial communities from peatlands in Department of Meta, Colombia - 1015_SJ02_MP15_20_MG | ecosystem: Environmental > Terrestrial > Soil > Wetlands > Peat | place...
AGCGGAAAATCATCACTATCGGTCTGGCCGCGTTGTTCGCAGCGGTGGTCCTGGGCGCTGCCGCGCACAGCGTCCGCGCCGACGACATGGTCTCGATTTCGCTGACGATCAAGAACCACCAATTCGACCCCGCCGAGACGCACGCGCCCGCCGGCAAACAGATCGTCTTCCACGTCAAGAACCAGAACGACATCGTGTCTGAATTCGAAAGCAGCGACCTGCATTTTGAAAAGATCGTGCCCGCGGGAAGCGAGGCCGTGGTCTATGTCCATCCGCTCAAGCCAGGGCGATACAACTACTACGACGACTTCCACCATGCCACGCAGGGATATCTGGTGGTGCAGTAAACGTGGGCGAAAAATCCAATAAGCATTCCACAATGAGGTCCCCGTGCTTGCGTCGCTGCTGATCGTCTTTCGCGAAGTCTTCGAGGCTGGGCTGATCGTCGGCATCGTCATGGCGGTGACGGCCGGCGTCGCCGGGCGCAGCGTGTGGATGGCCGGCGGCGTGGCGGCCGGCGTGCTTGGCGCGTGCCTCGTGGCCTTATTCACCAGCGGCCTGTCGTCGCTGTTCGGCGGCAGCGGTCAGGAAGTATTCAACGCCGGCATTCTGGGCTTCGCCGTCATCATGCTGACCTGGCATAACGTGTGGATGGCGCGCCATGGCCGCGAACTCGCGGCCGAGCTGCAAGCCGCAGGCGAAGCCGTCGTCGCCGGCACGAAATCGCTTGCCGCGCTGGCCATCGTGGTGGCGATTGCGGTGCTGCGCGAGGGCTCCGAAGTCGTGCTGTTTCTCTACGGCGTCGCGGCGGCGCAAGGCGGCGCCAGCTGGGGCATGGTGGGTGGCGGCGTCGTGGGACTCATTCTTGGCTCGTTGGTTTGCGTTGCGACCTATCTGGGCCTTATCACCATCCCAGCACGGTACCTGTTCGGCGTCACCAGCACGCTGATCGCCTTCCTGGCGGCGGGCCTCGCCGCGCAAGCCATCGCCTTCCTGCAACAGGCCGACATCCTTACCGCATTCGATGGGACGGTGTGGGACACGTCGTGGATTCTGAGCGATTCGAGTTATCTGGGCCGCGCCCTGCATACGCTGATCGGCTATGTCGACCAGCCGACCGGCATGCAGCTCATCGTCTATGTGGCGACGCTGGTGACCATTGCGGTGCTGATGAAGCTGTTTTCCGCGCCAGCGGTGCGGCAGCCACGGACGGCGTAAACCGCCGCTGGTACGCGCCGGTCCGCAACTAAGCGGTCATCGGTCCGCCGGCGAAGTGGTTCGGGCAGCCATCAGCTACGAAAACCTCGCCGAGATCGGCAAGCTCCGCCTCCAGGCACTCGACGTCGAGGCGAATGACGCCGCCACCCGAGAACGTCATTGTGACGACACCGGCGGGCGGGTCACTTTGCTCAAATTCGACTGCGAGGAGATTGAGCCGCGCGTCCTTATCCTTCTGGTCCAGATTGCGGCACTTGCAGCTGAGCACGCGTTCGAAGCGTAGCGCGGTGCGGCAACGGCGATAGTCGGGCTTGCCTGATACTGGCGGCTTGGCATCCGTGGCGCTCATCCAGTCAAAGCGATTGAGCCCCATGACGAAGCGGTGCTCGCGTGGCTGCCAGAAAATCTCCGCCACACGCACCACGGCGTCCTGCACATGCGCGGACACCACTTCAATGTCGTCGCGATCCAGCGCGACGAGTTTAAGCTCATCAATGGCCGCGTTCATTCGTAGACGCTTTCCGGTTTTGTCTGTCCGGAAAGTTAGGAATGGCGCTGCCGTGCCGCAAGCCCTTGACGTCCGTTAGAACGCGGTGCAGGCAGGCTGAACGATGACGCCCACCGATTGCTGGTGGAATTGCTGTTTATAAGCCGCGACGACGGCGTCGAGCCGCGCCTGATCGTCCGCCTTGCCCGGCAGGACGATCATGACGACTTTGCTCGGTTCGCGCACGATCCGGCCGGTCTTGGGGTCGTGCCACTGCCCGAAGGCGTTCATGACGGTCAGGCCGTCTGGAAACCGCGGCGTCACCTCGTGCGCCAGGAAGCGCTGCCAGGCCGCATTGCTTACTCCGAGATGCCGGCCTATGTCGCGGCCGAATGTCAGCTCGGCCAGTAGTTTGGATTGCTGACCGACACGGCAAGCGGGCACCGGGTTTTGCGCCGCGAGGCCCGTCGAGCCGCCAATCAACAGCAGGAAGCCACTGAAAACGGCCCCGATGCGGGGCCGGACGCCGCTCACGGCTCGCCGAACGGGAATGGCCGGCCGCCGCGGCGCACAATCTCGTCGATCGTCGCGCGCGCTGCGACGGATGCCCAAATCGCCATGGCGGCCCCGGCACCAAAAAGACAACTCAGGACAATAAATCGCATAGAGTCCCCGCTCCTTCACACATTATAGCGTGCGGGTGTTGATCATTCGTTAGCCTGCGGATGCGCGCGGCTCGCCCCACGGGCGTATTTTGTTGCGATGGGCGCCGCAGATCGGTCTATCTCGATGCGGAGCAGACAGAGACGCTTCGTTATCTGATCCCGGCGCCGGCCCACCACAACCGGAAGCGCCGCTCATCTGCGGCAAAACCGTCCAGGAACAGTGCACAGGATGTATTTGCTTCGGCGCTCATATCTTGTTAAGGAGGACCTAACAAGATCGCCGCGACGGTAATACCGTCAGGTGGATCGACTGTAACAGACATGTTCGTTTTGTAATGTCTTTCGCCTTTTCTTCCGCCCCCGTAAGGGATACAAACCGAGTGCATTTGCAAGGGAGGCTCTATGGCTAAGAGGACCAAAAAGCGTCGCGCGTGGACTTCAGGCGAAGTTCGTGACTTGAAAGCAATGGCGAAGAGGAAAACGCCCGCTTCCAGAATCGCCAAGAAACTGAAAAGGACCGAGGGCGCAACGCGGCAGAAAGCGTTCAGCATCGGGCTCTCGCTCGATTCCCGTTCCTGAGCTTTACCAGTCATCGTTAGTTTCTGCGCAACAGCACCGGCCGCTGCCGTTCCGGTAGCGGCTGGTGTTGTGCGTGCGCGCATGCGTCAGCGGCCCCGCCGGCTCACACGCCAATAGCGGCCGAGACTACTTCCATATTTATTAGGAATAATGTCTCGCGTACGCGAGGCGAGCAGCCGGATTTCATACCGTCGGCCCTTCTAGTTATTTTCGCACGAACGGACGTAAGCTCGCTCGCGCCTGATACATGGACGGATGAGATGGCCGCTATCGTCGCCGGCTTCGGCATGCCTCATAACCCTGGCTCACCCGCGCTCGTCGCGCGCGACGGACCGCAATGCGAGACGGCGCGCTACTACGCCCAGATGGCCAAGCATATCGAGGGCGCCGCACCGGATGTGCTGATCTTCTTTACGGATGATCACTTCAACACGTTTTTTCTCGACAATTTCCCGACCTTCGCGATCGGCATCGCCGACGCGACCGCGGGTCCCAACGATCAAACGCCGATGCCGCAGTATAAGGTCGCGGTGGCTGGCGCGCTGGCGACGCACATCCGCACGAACGCCATCGCCCACGGCTTCGACATTTCGCTGGCGCAGGATTTCGACGTCGATCACGCCGTCATGGTGCCGCTGCACTTTCTTACGCCAGGCATGAAAATTCCGGTACTGCCCATTTTCATCAACTGCCTGGCACCGCCGCTGCCGACTGCACAGCGCTGTTTTGCGCTCGGCCAAGCGGTACGTGAAGCGGTCGAAAGCTGGCCGCAAAAACAGCGCGTCGCAGTCATCGGCAGCGGCAGCTTCTCGCTTGAGATCGGCGGCCCAAAGATCCCCATTGGCGACCGCGCCGCCTGCACACCGGATCCGCAATGGTCGCAGCACGTGCAGGACTTGGTAAAGGAGGTGCGGATCGACGAGCTTGTCGCCGAGTCGACCGCAGCGCGCATGCTGCAGGCTGGCAATATCGGCGGCGAGCTGCTCAACTGGATTGCGTTGCTTGGCGCCATCGGCCCGCGCAAGCCCGTGACGGTACTGCCGCAGAACGATCACGGCCAGGCCTTCGTGGCGTGGCGGCTGAACTGAGACTTGGTTGAACTGGGCCTGGTTGAACTGAGGCTTGGCCATGAGCGTTTACGCCGTCAACAAGATTTGCCGTGATGCGCTGCACGATCTTGCCTTCCGCGATGCGGTCAAACGCGATCCGGCGGCCGCGATCGCCCCGCGAGATCTTTCCGGCGACGAGCGCAAGGCGCTACTCGCCGGCGACGTGGCCTGGCTCTACGACCACGGCTGCCACCCGTTCCTGATGTCATATCTGACGCGCTGGGATCTGTTCGGCCTCAGCCCCGCTGTCTATACGGCGCGGATCCAAAGCGCGCACGACACGCGGGATTGAACGTCGGCGGCGCCAGCAGTGTCGCACCGGCATGCGGTACTCATTTTTCCTGCGCCCTATAAGTGTCGATGATCTCCGATCCGGTGGCGAACCACACATTGGCGTGCGCGGCAATATACGACAGCGCGCGGTCGAGCGTGCGGATGCGGTGCGGCGCGCCGATCAAAAACGGATGCAGCGCGATCGCCATGACACGGGCGTTCTTTGCACCCTCCTCGTAGAGCACGTCGAACGTCTCGCAGATGCGGCGATAGAATTCGTCGATGCCGATGCTGGGCACGTTGAACAACGGCATGTCGTTGAGTTCGATCGAATAGGGAATCGAATAAAGGCCGTTATTCATGCGGTAGGGCAGATCGTCGTTTACCCAGTCGCACACGTAGTCGACGCCGTGCTCGCGCAAGAGATCGAGCGTCTGCCAGGTTTCGCTTAAGCCCGGGCCGAGCCAACCGCGCATTTTCTGCCCCCATTGCTCGATGACGGCGCGGGCTTCGGCGTGGACCGCGGCTTCCTTGTTCTTGGGCAGACCGGTCAGCAGCACGGAATTGGTCAGCCCGTGGCCCATCAATTCCCATTTCAACCGGGCCGCCTCCTCCATAATGCGCGGATAGTAGCGGCCGACCTCGCCATTGAGCGCGACCGTGCCACGGACCCCGTGCTTGGCAAGCGTCTCCATGATCCGCCACACCCCGACGCGGTTGCCGTAGTCGCGGCGCGAGTGGTTGCGAATGTCGGGCGCCTGCGCGCCGATCTCGATGTGGAAATGCTCGATGTTGGGAATCACCCACACGGCAACGCGCGCGCCGTTCGGCCAAGCGATGCGCGGACGATCAACGATCGCCTGATAGGGGAAAAGTGCAAAGGGATCGGAATTGATGTCGGTACTCATGGCCGCCTCCGATGTCGGTATGACGTGGTTATGACGATGGGCCCGTGATGATGATGATCATGCGACCTGCCGCCATCACCGATCAAGAGCCGGCCAGAGTGCAACCGTAAGCGGATTGCAGCCGAAGATTCACGGCGCTAGTCTTACCGGCAACACAACGCAAGAGAATCTGACAGAGAGGAGAACGCGATGTCGGACAAGCCCAATTACCGGGTCAACAAGCGCGACGTTAAGATGACCGAGCGTGTCGCCATGGCGGCAGTGGGCAACTCGGTGATCCGCGCACAGAAGGTCCACGGCACCGACACCAGCCTCATGTTCGCCGAGCGCGCTTCCGGCTATCACACACGGCCGCACATGCACGACTGCGAGCAGATGAACTATATCGTCTCCGGCGAAATGTATTTCTTTGTCGACGGTCGCGGCTATCGCTGCCGGCAAGGCGACGTCATGCGCATTCCGCGGAACAAGACGCATTGGGCCTGGAACCGCGGCAAAGACACTGCTGTGATCATCGAGTCGCATGCGCCGCCGCTGCGCGACCGCGGCGGCGACGCCTACCCGCTGCTCGGCCCCGACGACGATCCGGCCAAGGTACAGCACATGCACAACATCCTGGTCAAAATGGACCAGGCCGAGGTCGACGCTATCGAGGCGCGGGCCATCGCCGAAGAAGAGGGTCAGCAGGCGGCCGAATAGCACCGCCCGGTGGACCGGGCTATGCGCGCCTTGCTGATCCTGACGCTCGGCGCTGCGCTTTCAGTCATCGGCGCAGCGCGATGGACGCCGGCGGTTCAGGCCGCCGCCGGAGCATTCTACGCCGGCAAAACACTCGAGATCATCGTTCCGTCGGGCGCGGGCACCGACAGCTACGACACGCTCAGCCGCCTTGTCGCTCGCCATATCGGCAGGCATCTGCCCGGCAACCCGACTGTCATCGTGGAGAATATGCCGGGCGCGGGCGGCATTCGCGGGGCCAATCAGCTTTACAATATCGCGTCCCGCGACGGCACCGTCATCGGCATGCTCGACGAGTCGATCTATCAGAACCAGCTGTTCAAGGTGCCCGCGTTGAAAGCCGACGTCACGAAGATGAACTGGATCGGCCGCATCATCAGCAACAACGCCGTGCTGTTCGCCTGGTACACCGCCGCGGTCAAGACCATCGGCGACGCCTATACGAAGCCGCTGATCGTCTGCTCGACTGGCAGCGCCTCACAGTTGCGCTGGACGATGCTGAAACGGCTGCTTGGACTGAAGCTCAATCTGGTCACCGGCTACAAGGGAACCGGCGACGGCCTGGTTGCGATGGAGCGCGGCGAAGTCGAAGCTCTCAGCATGCCGTGGACGGTGTTTCGCGTCATCCGCGCCGACTGGCTGCGCGACAAGAAGGTCAATGTCCTGCTGCAGACCGGGCTCGACAAGGCGCCCGACCTGCCGGGCGTGCCGCGGCTCATCGACCTCGCACGCAACGGCGACGAGCGGCAGATTCTCGAACTATTTTCGCAGCCGGAAAAAGTCGGCCGCTCACTGGCGGCACCACCGGGCATCCCGGCGGAGCGAGTGGTGCAATTGCGTGCGGCGTTTGCGGCAACGCTGAAAGATCCGAGCTTTGTCGCCGACGCCGCGCGCCTGGGCATCGCGCTGTCGCCGTTGCCGGGCGAAGAGCTGCAGGCCATAATTGAAAAGTCGTTCCAATATTCTCCGGCAATCGTCGCCAAAGCAGAAGCTCTGACACAAAACGTGGAATAGGACCGATGCAGAAAACACCGAGGATGGACGCCGAGTTCGACGGCGAAACGGTTTATCTGAACGTTTTGGGGCGCTCGATGGACGTGCACATCGCGGCGCCGCCCGGCCGTGGACCACATCCCGCGGTGCTATTGATGTTCCACCGCGGCGGCCTCGACGCCTGCACTGCCCATTACTTCAAAGAGTTTCCCAAGGCCGGGTATCTCACCATCGTGCCGAATTTCTTTCACCACTGTCCTGACGACGTGCCGCTGCACGATTGCAAGCAATTCCTCAAGGACAACGAAGTCGTCGCTGAAATCGCCGCGGCCGCCGACTATGCGCTGTCGCGGCCGGATCTCGATCGCAGCCGCTTTTTCATCGCCGGGCATTGCATGGGAGGCCGGCTGACATTTCTCGGCGCCGCCACCAAGCCGGTGTTTGCCGCCGCCGTTCCCTACTACGGCGGCGGCATGTTGACTCATTGGGGCGAGGGCACGCCGACGCCGTTCGAGTTGATCAAGGATATCCGCTGTCCGGTCTACGGCTTCTTCGGCGACCTCGACAAGAATCCGTCGCCGACCGATGTGAACCGCTTCGAAGCCGAACTGAAGCAATACGGCATTCCCTATATCTTTCATCGCTATCCAAAGGCCGGCCACGGATTTCAGAATCCGGCGCGCCCGAAGGGGCGCAACGCCGACGAAATCGCCACGGCGGAGTCAGCCTGGGCGACGATGCTGGACTTGATGCGCGGCACCCCGGCCACCGCCGACCGCGCGATGGCCCGGGCGGGATAGCCAATCTGCCACCGCTGCGTTCAGGCGCTTTTCACCAGACGCGCGCCGGCGCCTGCTCCGATCGGCGGCAACAGCGGCATGACGTGCTTCGCGAAGGTGTCGAGGCCGGTCAGCATCGGGTGGAAATTCAACAGGAATAGTTCCACGCCGATCTCCTCGTACTGCCGCATCCGCTTGGCGATCAGATCGGGCGTGCCGACGAGACAAGCGCCTAGGCCGCGCGCCGCGGTCGAGGAGACCCGATCGCGCTGGCCGTAGCGCTCAAGCTCGTCGGCACGCGCCTGTGCTTCAGCCATCGTATCCGCGCAACTGATATGCGCGCTCATGCCGAATGACAGCGTCCGGCCGAACTCCTTAGCGCGCTGCGCCAAATCGGAAACATCCCTGCGGATGATCGCAAATCCTTCCTCGAAGCGGCGATAGTCGGCCTGATAATTGACGAACCATAGATCGCAGTGCTCGGCGATGACGTCCTTGCCGGAATCGGTGCGGCTTGCGGTGTAGATCGGCGGATGCGGCAGGCGCACCGGCTTTTGCGGCAGGGTCGCGTCGGCCGTGCGAAAGAACTCGCCGTTGAACGTAAAGTGATCCTGCGTCCAAAGCCCCTTCAGCACGCGAACGAATTCGTCCATGCGGTCGTAGCGGGCGTCCGACGAGGCAATCCAGCCGCCGTTGCTGAACAGCTCGAACTCCTTCTGGAACCAGCCGTTGACCACGTTGATGGCGAAGCGGCCGCCGGTGATTCGATCGAGCGTCGAACCCATCTTGGCGGCGAGCTGCGGTGTGATCATGCCGGGATAGATCGCGGGCATGATCTGAATGGTCTTGGTGCGCGCGGCGAGCGCCGCCGTCAGCATCCATGCTTCGAGATCGGGGCCGAGCAACCGCTCGGCGATCAAGGTGATGTCGAAGCCCAAAGCCTCCCCCTTCGACACCACGTCGAGCGCGAATTGGAAGGACTTGTCGGCGCTATAGTCGCCGCGAACGCCAACCTGCCGGACGCCGTCGGCCATCGCCGGCTCGGACATGATCGTATGCGGCAGCGGCGTCCAAATCCCCAGTCGCATCGAACGGTTCCCGATTGACCAGCCAATAGTCTCCGAGCCGATGGGCTAGCGCAAGCCTGGCGCGTATGCGGGCAATGCCGTGCACGCCTGCAGAACGGCTATCTATTCCGTCTGCCGCCACTATGATGCCGGAAGTTCTCTCCATTCTTGGGTGCGCAACAATCATGACCTTGATTTTGTCCAACGACGACGTCGGTAAGCTGATCACGATGCCGGATTGCATCGCAGTCCTGGAGGAGGCGTACCGGGAGCTCGCCGAAGGCCGTGGCGTGTCGAGGACGCGCTCCGATTGCATCACGCCTACGTCAGGGCGCGAGGACGCGCTCTACAGCCTCAAGTCGATGGATGGCGTCATCCCTAAGCTCGGGGTCGGTGCGATTCGCATCAATTCCGATATTGTGAGCTGGCCGAAGCGCGGCAACAACATCCGGCGCGAGAAAGTGCCGGCGGCGCCCGGGGCGCGTTACGTCGGGCTCGTGCTGCTGTTCTCGACCGACAACGGCGAGCCGCTTGCGATCTTTCCCGACGGCGTCATGCAACGCATGCGGGTCGGCGCCGCCAATGGGCTCGGCGCCAAGTACATGGCGCGCAAAAACGCCAAGACCGTCGGCATTTTGGGCTCCGGCTGGCAGGCCGGCGCACAGCTCATGGCAATCTGCGCGGTCCGCCCTATTGAAACGATCCGGTGCTTTTCCCCGAACGCTGCCAACCGCGAGGCTTTTGCGGCCGAGATGAGTAACCTGCTCTGCGTGCCAGTGACGCCGGTGACAAGTCCGGAGGATGCGATCAAAGGTGCTGATATCGCGATGTGCGGCACCAACACGCTCGATCCGGTGTTCTTCGCACATTGGCTCGAGCCGGGCATGCATTTAAGTTCGATCAAACGCCCGGAAATCGAACCGGCCGCCGTCAAGCGCGCCGACCGTGTCGTCATTCACACCAATGACGCGACGCCGATCCATGTTTTAACCAAGGATCTGGTGGTGCCCGAGAAGGCCGACGGCCGCGGCTGGGAGGTCGCGGAAGATATCGAATTCGACAAACTGCCGACACTGCCCGACCTCATCATTGGCCGCGTCGACGGCCGCCGCTCCGACCGCGAGGTTACCTGCTTCATCAACAATATCGGGCTCGGCTATCAGTTCGCCGCGGCCGGTTCGCTGTTGTACCGCAAGGCCAAAGAGCACGGCGCCGGCCACGATCTGCCGACCGACTGGTTCACCGAAGACGTTCACCCCTAGGCCTTCGCGGTGCGCGCATCCTGGAAAACCGGCTTTATTCAGGGTTGCGCAGCACTCTCCGACATGGTCGCCGCAGCCCCCGGTGCCGTCGGCCAGCGCTCGTGCGTCAGCGGCACGTTCATGTGTACGGTTAGTCCCTTACGGCCGAACGTGCGCGTGACGTCGCCGTTTAATTGCCGCTCGATCAACAGCGTCAGCAGGCGGGAACCGAAGCCGAGGCGCCGCGGCCGCCGCGCCGGCGGCCCGTTTCTTTCGATCCAATCGAGCGCAAGCGTGAGGCCGCGTTCGGCACGGCTCACAGTCCAATTCAATTCCAGCCGCCCCGCGGCACGCGACAGGCTGCCATGCTTGACCGCATTAGCGATCAGTTCGTGGAGGGCCGCGCTGAGATTGAATATCGGATCGGGCTCCAGCTTGATGTTCTGTCCGCTGAACGAGATGCGGTCGAGATAAGGCCCAAGCAGAGCAGAGAGCAGATCCATGATTGGCACGGGACCGCCGCCGCCCTCGGTTACCAGCCGCTGCGCGTCCGCAAGCGCCAGGACGCGCGCGCGGTACTTCTCTGACAGCTCGGCGACGCTTCGGGACGTGCGCGCCGTTTGCGAGAACAGCGCCAGCAGCTGCGAAAACAGGTTCCCCGAGCGATGGCGCATATCGCGGATCATCAGTTCGTGGCGCGCTTCGAGCTGACGGCGGGCGATAGCGCCAGCCAAGAGATTGGCCACGGCGGCAAGGAACGCAGTCTCACGCGCAGCGAAGCGCCGCGGCGTTTTAGTGCAGACGCCGAGAATGCCGTAGAATCGATCGTCACGGCCGGCGATCGTCACATTGATGCCGCCGACGCAGCCGTGATCGCGTATGTAGGCATCGACGCTGAACCGAATTTCCCGGCCAAAATCTTCGATGACGACCGGCAGTGCCGATCCCAGCGTACAGTGCGCAAAGCTTCCGGACCCGGTCGAAGCAACCACCTTGCCGACGCGCTCGGAGTTCCAGCCAAGACCGGCGCGCAGCAGAAGGTCAGTATTGCCGGGCAGCAATTCAAGAATTTTGACGAAATCAACCGACAGCGTCGCTGCGACGGTGCTGACTGCGTCGTTGAGAAACCGCTCCAGGTCGCGTTCCATCAGCGCGCGCTCGCCGAGTTGCGCCAGCGCTTCCTGCTGCCGGATGCGGCTGTGCAATTCCGCCTCAAGGCTGACCCGGTCCGTTTCCGCTCCCTCGCTCCACTGACCGCTCGGTTCGGCCATTATGTGCATTTGGCGATTGGGCGAATTCATCGCGCTTCACTGAACTTTCGCACCGCGTTCCATTCGGGCGAACGGCGCGGCATCAATGAAAACGGCCGAAGCGCAAACGGGTTGCGCTTCGGTCACAAAATCAAGTCCTTAGGTGGATCGAAATGAGAACGGCCGGATGGACCCGTTCTGGTCGCCGGGAGCCGCCGCGGTCAATACACGCCGCTGACCGTGTTCGCGCTCGAGGCCGTTCGCGGCATCAGGGGCAAGGCCACATGGCGCGCCGGCGCCACAGGGCGGCTGACATCGGTTTGGGCGGTGGCGATCTGCCGCGAATGCGAGTCGGGCAGCACGATCACTTTGGTTCCGATGTTGACGCGGCTGTAGAGGTCTTCCACGTCCTCGTTGCGCAGCCGGATGCAGCCGCTCGACATGTGCTTGCCGATCGAGGTTGGGTCGTTGGTCCCGTGGATGCGGTAGTCGGTATGGCCGAGATACATGGCACGGGCACCGAGCGGGTTGCCGGGGCCGCCGCCGATCCAGCGCGGCAAATACGGCTGCCGTGCGACCATTTCGGGGGGCGGCGTCCAATCGGGCCACTCGGCCTTGCGGGTGATTTTCTCCACACCCGACCACTCGAACCCCTCACGGCCGACGCCGATGCCGTAGCGCATGGCTTGGCCGTTGCCGAGCGTCAGATAAAGAAACGTGCGCGCGGGATCGATGATGATGGTGCCGGCGGGCTCGTTGCTCGGATAGGACACCACTTGGCGCTGCAGCTCGGGATTCGCGGCCGCAGGCGCAGCCTGACTGTCCGCGTCGGTATATTGATAAGCCGGAGCCGCCGGATCGTTCTGGCCGTATCTGAAATACTGTGCGTGCGCGGGCGCAGCCGCCACCGTCATGACACCAACAAACAACATCGCGCCGTAGAGGCGCTGCGTGATTTTCGCTGACATCGGAGACACCCCTTGTTTGAACTTGTCCACCCAATCGCGCAAGTCAATTAAAAGTTCCGCGCCGCTTGATTGGTCGATTCGAATAAAATCAGCGGCTTTTTCGGAGCAGCAGCGCGCGCGATCCCCTCGCCCTGCCCATCCGTTGATTGGTCGCGGCGAGGCGGAAAAAGGTTCAAAGCGGGGATCAGAAGCTAGATGGACACCAGCCAAGTCCAGCCATCGGAGGCCGCAAGCCGGGGCTTCCCGGCTTAGGACATGCAGCGGCCATACACGGTCGCCAGTTCCGGCGAAGTCACTGGACTAAAAGCGGAATCGCAGCCAAACGGCACTTTGCCCTGGGTCGGCGAGCCGCTCGGCGTGCGCTCTTCCTGTCGCACAGCGTGGGCATGGAACAGCGGCAGCCGGTCCCCCTTGCGGAAATGGTTCACCATCGTCGAAGGCTCCGGATCGCTTAATCCGGGAGCAGCCGGAGCGGCATGCAGATAGGGTGCGGCGCCCGCAAGGATGAACGCCGCCGAGCACAGCGCAACCGCGCCCACGATTCGAAGAGAAAACAGCCTGACCATCGGACATCTCCGAACGCTGCAGCGGCTGCCGAACGATCCCGCTGCGCAAACGCCAAAGGCCCCCCGGCTGTGAACGACACCGGCGGCCCAACGTGTTAGTGTCGGCGGCGTTCCAACTGGTCCAATGGCTCACTAATTCGTGATGAGCGAGGGCCGGCGTGCTCTCACCGCACCGTGAACGGCAATTCCCGCGCCCGTCGGGAGGCAGCAGGAACGAAATCCGCCGCCGCGCTTTGATGTGGCAGCCCGGCCATCCTTTCCCCCTCCCCCCGTGCTTGGCCGGCGATGTTGGGCGCAGCCGATATGCCGATCGGCTGCGCCCTTTCTCTTTGGACTGTCTCGTTGGCGATGCGACGCACCGGCTTGCCAACACAACCGCCCGGAGTGAAGCTTGGCGCCTGCCATGGTCTGTCGGGAGGGCTCGGCCGTGTCGCTTCAGAGGGTGCTTCCGCGCCGCCAGTTGCTTGGGCTTGTTGGAACGGCAACAGCGGGCGCGCTGTTCGCACGCACCGGTTTGGCGGAAACTTATCCGACGCGGCCGATCCGGTGGATCGTTCCGTTCCCCGCCGGCGGCACCACGGATCTTGAGGCCCGCTTGCTGGGCCAATGGCTGAGCCAGCGCCTCGGCCAGCAGGTTATTGTCGAGAACAAGCCGGGCGGCGGTACCAATGTCGGCGTGGAGGCGGCGGTCGTCGCGCCGCCCGACGGTTACACGTTACTGCTCACGCTTGCGACCAACACCATCAATCCGTCGCTCTACAAAAAACTGCCATTTGATTTTCAGCATGACATCGCTCCGGTCGCTGGTCTCGCAGACCTGCCGCTGATCCTGGAAGTGAATCCGTCGTTACCGGTGAAGTCCGTGTCGGACTTAATCGCCTACGCAAAGGCTAACCCGGGCAAGCTGAATGTTGCGTCGTTCGGCTCGCGCACCATCAGCGACCTCGCCATCGAGCTGTTTCAGCTCTCGGCCGGCATCGATGTGGTGCGTGTGCCATATCCCGGTGACGCGCCGATGCTGATCGATCTGGTCAGCGGCCGTGTGCAGGCTGCGGTTGACGCCTTACCTGGCTCGCTTGCGCATATCAGAGCGGGCGAGGTCCGCGCGCTGGCTCTGATGTCGGCGAAACGCTCGCCGACCTTACCCGATGTGCCGACCGTCGGCGAAACGCTGGCCGGTTTTGAGATCAAGGCGTGGACCGGCGTCGGGGTGCCGCGCGGCACGCCTGCGGCGATCATCGAGCGGCTCAATCGCGAGATCAATACCGGCCTCGCCGATCCCGCGATCAAAGCCAAGCTTGCCGAGGTGGGCGGCACGCCGCTGTTTTATTCACCGCGCGAATTGGGAGCGCTGGTCGCAAGCGAAACCGCGCGCTGGGCCGATCTGATCAAACGCGCCGGCATCAAGCCGCAGTAAAACCAGGGGCTGAATGCGTCCGATTTTGCTTACAGCGACGCCTGCCGCTCGACCGGCGCCCGCTCGCGGTTGCGCGCCTTGCGGCCGAAGAACAGCGCCTGGCTGACGGCCGCCGAGACCGCGGCGAGCTGAAACGGCTTGGCAATCAGGAACGCCGGCTCAGGCCGTCGCCCGGTGAGAAAGCGCTCCGGAAACGCGGTGATGAAGATCACCGGCGCTTCGAACGAGCCGAGCAGTTCGTTCACTGCATCGAGACCGGAGCTGCCGTCGGCGAGCTGGATGTCGGCGAGGATCAGCCCCGGCCGCTTCTTCTTGGCAAGCGCCAGAGCCTCGGCATGGGTGCGCGCCACGCCGATCACCTTGTGGCCGAGGCTTTCGACCAGCGCCTCGATATCCATGGCGATAAATGTCTCATCCTCGATGATCAGAACATCCGTGGCGATCTCGGCGGCGAGTTCGCGCCCGGACTCCTCGACCAGGCCGCGCAGTGTGCTAAGGTCGCATTCCAGAATTTCGGCGGCGTCCTCTTCGGAAAAGCCCTCCAGCGCCACGAGCAGAAAGGCCTGCCGCGGTCGCGGCGTGATCTGGGTGAGGTGCTGCTCTGGCGGCAGGGCAGGCGCGCCGAGTTCCGCCTCCCCATTGACCGGCACCGAGTTCCAGATCTTGGTGAACAGGCGATAGAGCGCGACCCGCAACTTACTACCCTGATTGAGGATTTCCGGGCTGGCGATGAGCGATTCAAGCGTCGCCGCCACATAGGCGTCGCCCGACGCCTGGCTGCCCGACACGGCACGGGCATAGCGGCGCAGGAATGGCAGTTGTTGCAGGACAGCTTGCGAGGTTGACAAGGCAATCCTCCCCTTCTTGGCCCGAATTTACGCTCTACAACGCCACCTGGCCAGGAAAGTTCCCGAAAGTTCCAAAACGGGCTATTTCCGCATGGAACCAGTCGTCCCCAGCCTGCGTTAGAGGGACGTTGGAAGGATGGTAGGTGTCGGAAGAGGATTGGCGCCGCAGGGTACGACCTACCCGGATTAAGCCGGACGGGGCCATTTATATGGGTGAACCGGGGAAAAGTGATGCAATGAAGAGCCACAGGACAAATCTCGACACTGTCGAGCCGGATTCGGCCAAGCCAGGGATGCAAGATTCATCGATGGCCAAACGTTCGCAAAAACCCGAAATCCGCTTGGGACGGGAAGCTCAGGCCCGGATCGGGGAGCTGTTGCGATCCATGTACAATTCCTACGTCAGTCAAGGGGTACCGCAGCATCTCGATGACTTGGTTCGCCGGCTCGGCGAACAAGACTGAAAACCGACCGAGGATATCGTCCGCATGAAGCTCGATCCTGTCATACGCGACCAAGTGCTGGCCACCGTGCCGAGCCTGCGCGCGTTTGCCATTTCACTGTGCGGCAATATCGATCGCGCCGACGACCTGGTGCAGGAGACGTTGCTACGCGCGCTCGCACATATCGATTCATTCCAGCCCGGCACCAACATGCCGGCATGGCTGTTCACGATTCTGCGCAACCTGTTCCGCTCCGAATACCGCAAGCGACGGCGCGAGGTTGAAGACGCCGACGGCCGTTACGCGGAGACGCTTAAATCGCAGCCAGAGCAGACCGGCCGCGTCGAGTTCGAGGAATTTCGCGGCGCGCTTGCCAAGCTACCATCTGACCAGCGCGAGGCGCTGATCCTGGTCGGCGCATCCGGGTTTTCCTATGACGACGCGGCGACGATCTGCGGCTGCGCCGTGGGCACCATCAAGAGCCGGGTCAACCGCGCACGCACGCGGCTCGCCGACCTGCTTTCGATTGACAGCGTCGACGATTTCGGCCCCGACCGCGCTACTCGCGCCGTGCTCGCCGGCGGCGGACGGGGCTAATATGTTTTGGGACGCGCGAGCCGCCCTGCAGCGCCGTGCACTCAATTCGGGAATTGCACGTAGATTTCACGGTGTCGTCACCGGAGGCCGGGCTTCCGCGTCCGTAAAGCTGACCACGAACGGCGCCGGATTGGATTGCGCCACCGGCTCGCCGCGGCTTTTCACGGTAACGAGGTACATGCCAGGTTCGCGGACGGCGTCGGCCGGAATGACAGCCTGCAGTTCGCGCCGACTGATGAACCTCGTCTCCAGCTCCTTGCCATTAAGCAGCGCGTAGTGGAGCGGCCAGAATCCTTGACCTTTGATGCTTATGGTGGCCGGGCCAGCGCCCCGGGTGATGGCATATGGGGTGACTACAATATGCTCCGGCAGCGACTGCCATGAATTAAATTCCGGAATCGGATTGACGTATTTGTGGAACTGGTGATCGACCACCTTGCCGTTCATGATGACGAGCTTGACGTTCTGCGTCATCCAGATGTCCTGTAGCGGATTGCCGTCGACGATGGAGAGATCGGCAACCTTGCCGGGTTCGACGCTGCCGTAGTCTTTGTCCTTGTGAAAAGTCTTGGCGACGTTAAGCGTCGCCGCCTCGATCGCTACCATCGGCGGCACGCCGGCCTCGACATCCATCGCCATACCTTCGTGCATCAACAGCCCGGCCATGCCGCGCGGCGAATCCGATCCTTCCTTGAGGCGACCGCCGGCGGCAACGAAGCGGCGGATGAATTCGTAGGATTTCGCCATGCCGATCTTGGCCTGCGCCAGCTGATCGGGCTTGTAGCGGTGGAACAGCTTATCAGTGGTAAACTCGGTGATGACGCGCACGGCGGCCGGAAAGTTGGCGTTTGGATCGGCCAGGATTTCCTGCTCGCGCTGCCAGAAGCGCGGCGCGTAGGCCGACAGCGGCCGCAGCCATTTGGCAATGGTCGGCGTCCAGGCGACATGATGCACCACCATCGGCGCAATGACTTCGTCATAGTGTTCCGGTTCGTAGAGCGCGCCCGCCATCTCGGCGTCGATGCGGCCGGCAGTGCGGTCGACTTCAAGCTGATGGCGCTTTTTCAGATCGGCGATCGAGGTATAGCCGACCGACCAGATGTGCTCGATGCCGTCCATGCCGGCATTGGCCGAGGCGATGGCGTCCCAGGAATGTCCGGTCACGCCCATGCCGAGCTTGTGCGCCTCGTCGGTGACGACGCTGATCAGATCCGGCGGCAGGAACTCGCTGAGTTTGAGGTCGTCATAACCGTCCCGTTTCTTGGCATCGACGATGGCGCGCGCAGCCGCGGCGTCGGGTACCTTCATATAGTTGCGCCACGCCCGCGAGCCCTCAGTCTCGAACTCGCCGGTGCGGAAGCCGAGGGCTTGGCCGGTGACCCATAGCCGCGGACCGCGAATCTTGCCGCTC
>Ga0187784_10001691_pt1 | contig 17551 bp, 16 predicted proteins | sample 1015_SJ02_MP15_2_FD_132964 | JGI IMG/M metagenome (GOLD analysis project Ga0187784, IMG submission 132964) | Tropical peat soil microbial communities from peatlands in Department of Meta, Colombia - 1015_SJ02_MP15_20_MG | ecosystem: Environmental > Terrestrial > Soil > Wetlands > Peat | place...
CACCAGCTGCTCGGGATTGAGCCGGCTCGGATCACCGAGGAAGGCGGGGTCGGACGACAGTTGCACCTCGGCCCCCGCCGGTGGGGCGGAGGCAACGTGGCCGCGTCCGTATTCCTCGTAGCCCTGCCCGGTCGAGCCGGACCATTCGGTCTGCACGCGGTAGCGGTGCACGCCGTGGGTACCACCTTCGCTCGCCATCACTTCGACCGTACCCGCCGCCGGCGACCGCAGGTGGCGGCCATGTCATGATCCGGCGCATGGACATCGTGGACCTCGACCCCGGCGATCCGCGTCTCGAGGCCGACGCGCTTGCGGTCCTGGTCCAGCTTCGTCCGCACCTGACCGCCGAAGGCTTGGCCGCCGTGTACGAGGAGGGCCGTCCCCAGGGCCTGCGCTTCACGGCTGCCTACCGCCACGGCCGCTGTGTGGGCGTCGCCGGGTGGCGCCTGGTCGCCACGACCGCCGTGGCGCGCAAGCTGTACGTCGACGACCTGGTGACGGCGGCCGGGGCCCGCAGCAGCGGGGTCGGGCACGCCCTGCTCGAGGAGCCAGGCGTCTTCACTGAAGCCGTGCGGCGGGCGACATGGCCGTAGACCGTCGGGACGTGGTCGTCGTGGGCGGAGGCCACAACGCCCTGGTGGCTGCCACCGTGTTGGCCCGGGCAGGGCTGTCGGTCGCCGTGTTCGAGCGTGGGGCCCGCTTCGGCGGAGCGGCGGCGTCAACCCGGCCGTTCGGCGGCATCGACGCGTCGATCTCGCCGTACGCCTATCTGGTGTCGCTCTTCCCCTCCACGCTGCTCCGGCAGCTCGGCCTCGACGTCGAGCTGCGCACCCGCCGCATCGCCTCGTGCACCCCGGATGGGGATCGTGCCCTGGTGATCGACAACCAGGACAGCCGGGCGACGAGTCGCTCCTTCGGCGACATGGACCTCGGCGCCGACCACGAGCAGTGGGTGCAGTGGCAGCGACTGGTGCGCACGATGGGCGAGGTGACGGCGCCGACGTTGACGCAGCCGCTACGGCCCGCCGGGTACTTCCGCCGGAGCCTCGGGCACGAAGCGTGGCAGCTGCTCACCGGACGTCCACTCGGGCTGTCGCTGGAGGAGGCCTTCGAAAGTGAGCTGGTGCGCGGGATGGTGCTCACCGACGCGCTCATCGGCACCTTCGCCCACTCGAGCGAGCCGTCGCTGCGGCAGAACCGCTGCTGGCTTTACCACGTCATCGGCGAAGGGACAGGCCAGTGGCGGGTCCCGGTCGGCGGCATGGGACGTCTGACCGAGGCGCTGGTGCAGGCGGCGACTCGAGCCGGCGCCGAGCTGCGGGCCGGCAGCGAGGTCGTGGCCGTGGAGGCCGACGGCCGCCGGGCAGAGCTGTCCACCGCAGACGGCGAGCGACACGGCGCCGCCGTCGTGCTGTGCGGCGCCGCGCCGGCGGTGCTCGAGCGGCTCCTCGGATCCTCGACGCCGACCGCGGCCGCCGAGGGCGCCCAGGTGAAGCTGAACATGCTGCTACGTCGGCTGCCGGGGCTGCGTTGTGGCGTCGCCCCCGACCGCGCCTTCACGGGGACCCTGCACGTCAACGAACGCGCCGGCCAGCTGGACGGCGCCTGGGAGCAGGCGGAATCAGGGAGGTTCCCCGTGCCGGTCCCCTGCGAGGTCTACTGCCATTCCCTGACCGACCCGTCGGTGTTGGGGCCCGAGCTGCGCCATGGCGGCGCGCACAGCCTCAGCCTGTTCGCCTTGCAGACCCCGGCGCGGCTGTTCGCCGGCGACGGCGTCGACGACGATGCGGCGCTGTCCGCGTGCGTGGCGTCGTTCGAGTCGGTGCTGGCCGAGCCACTGGGCGACTGCCTGCTCACGGCGGAGGACGGCCGGCCGTGCCTCGAGGTGCACACGCCCCGGCGGCTCGAAGACGAGCTGTCGCTGCCGGGGGGCAACATCTTCCACCGGGAGCTGCAGTGGCCGTGGGCCGAGACGGACGAGGAGGTCGGCACCTGGGGAGTCGGGACGCAGATCCCCAACGTCCTACTCTGCGGGTCGGGCTCACGTCGCGGCGGGGCGGTGAGCGGGATCGCCGGCCACAACGCCGCCATGGCGGCCTTGGCACTGCGCCACGCCCGCCGCTGAAGACCAGGCCGGCACCGGCGCCCGACGGCCCAGCTGCTAGAACCGCCCTCGATGGACTCTTCGGCCTACCTCGAGCACGTGTCGGCCGACGGCCGAAGAGCACTGTCCGCCGGTGGTGCGCAGCTCGACCGGCCCGTGCCCAGCTGCCCCGGGTGGACGGTGTCCGACCTTCTCGTCCACCTCGGACGGGTGCATCGCTGGGTGGAGCACATCGTGCGCACCAGGGCCACCGAGCGGCAGCCTTTTCCCGAACGTCCGCCGGAAGGGGCGCTGGCCCACTGGTACGAGGAGGGCCTCCAACGCCTGCTCGACACCCTGGCAGCGGCAGACGCGCACGACACCGCCTGGAACTGGATGGCCAGGGCGCCGGCCCCCGTTGGCTTCTGGCCGAGGCGCATGGCCCACGAGACGGCCGTCCACCGCTGGGACGCGGAAAAGGCCGTCGGTGAAGAACAGCCCATCGACGCGGTGCTGGCCACCGACGGCGTCGACGAGTACATCGGCATCATGGCGTTCATCCTCCGAGAAGAACGAGAAGAAGAGGTGAACCTGCAGCTGCACGGGACCCTCGGCCTGCGGTCCACCGACACCGACTTCGCCCGCACGCTCACGATGAGCGACGCCGGCATCGAGCAATCCGACGGGACCGCTGACGCCAACTGCACCGTCCGGGCGACCGCTTCCGACCTGCTTCTGTGGATGTGCGGCCGGCGGGCCATGGACGAGGCGACGCTCAGCGTGGAGGGCGACCGCTCGGTGGCCGAACGCTTGGCCGCACTACCGTTCGAGTAAGAGGCCGTTTCTGTGGCCGAAGAGCAGACGACCGCCCACCGCCGGCTGGCCCGTATGGCGGAGCTGGTCACCGGCCGCATGGCCAGCTGGGCCGGGGTGGTGTTCTGGTTGGTGGTCGTGGGTGTGGCCATCCCCTTCGCCAACAAGATCGGGTCGATCGAGACCAGCCGGCTGACCGAGTTCCTCCCCGCCGGCGCCCAGTCCACCCTGGCGCTCGAGCTCGACCGTGCCTTTCCGTCGGGACGCTCCCTGCAGGCCGAGGTGGTGTTCTACCGCTCGATCGGCCTCACCCCCGCCGATCTCTCGCTGGTCGCCGCCGACGCAGAGCGCCTCCAGCTGCGAATGCCGAAGGCGGTCGAGATCCAGCCTGGGGTGCTGCGAGCCGCCGATGGCAAGGCGGCGCTGATCGCGGTGTCGACACCGGGCAACCAGGTGACCGTGGACCACAGCATCGGGGCGATGCGGGCGCTGTTGGGAAACGGCCACGGAGGCCTCGAGATCCGCGTCACCGGGGAAGCAGCCATCCAGGCGGACCTGTTGGACTCCTTCTCGGGGGCGGACACGTTGCTGCTGGCCTTCACCGCCGGACTGGTGGCGGTGCTCTTGGCCGCCACCTATCGCAGCCCGGTGCTGTGGCTCGTGCCGCTGCTGTGCGTCGGCATCGCCGTGGCCGTGGCCGAAGCAGTGGTCTACGGGCTCGGCCGGGCCGGACTGACGGTGAACGGCCAGAGCGCGGCGCTGCTGCTCGTCATCCTGTTCGGCGCGGGGACGGACTACGCGCTTCTGATCACCGCCCGCTATCGCGAAGAGCTGCGGCGCCACTCCGAGCACCGGCGGGCCATGGTGGTGGCCTGGCGCCGCGCCGCTCCGGCCATCGTGGCCTCCTCGCTGACGGTGGCCGCCGGCCTGGCCTGCCTGCTGCCGGCGCAGCTCAACATCACCGCCGACTTCGGGGTGGTGGGTATCGTCGGGGTGTTGTCGGCGGCGGCGGTGATGCTGGCCGCCTATCCGGCGCTGCTGCTCGTCATGGGCAGAGGTGTGTTCTGGCCCGCCGTGCCGCGCCATGCACCCGACTTCGTCCAACACGGACCTTGGGCGTGGCTGGGCCGTGTGGTGAGCCGTGGGAATCGCCCGGTGTGGATCTCCGGGCTGGTGCTCCTGGGCTGCGCCGGTGTGGGCCTTTTCACCGTGAACACCAACGTGTCGTCGATCAGCGAGCTCCCGTCGACGGCGCCCTCGGTACAGGGCTACGACCTCGTGGCCGGCAACTTCCCCCCCGGTGAGGTCTCCCCGGTCGACGTGGTGGTGACCGACGCCCACTACCTCGACGACACGCGCGCCGCGCTGGCGCGCCTGCCGGTCACCGCTGTCCTCGGACCGGTGGAGCGGTCCGGCAACCTGGCCCGCTTCGACCTGGTGCTGGCGGTCAGCACCAGCGGCAGCCGGGGGTTCGCCGCCATCGACCGGATCCGCTCCGCCGCCACGGCGGCGGCCGGCGGCCACGTGGACGTGGGGGGAGAGACGGCCGAGGATCTGGACACAGCGGTGGCCTCCCACCACGACACCCTGCTCGTCGTCCCGCTCGTGCTGGTGGTGGTCCTCTTCGTGCTGTGGGCGCTGCTGCGGGCGCTGCTCGGACCGGCTCTGGTGGTGGTGACGGTGATCGTCACCTTCGGCGCCGCGCTCGGTGTCACCTCTGCGCTGTTCGTCCCGCTGCTGCACCTGCCCGGCACCGATCCGAACGTGCCGCTGCTCACCTTCGTCTTCCTGGTGGCGCTCGGCACCGACTACAACATCTTCCTGCTCATCAGGGTCCGCGAGGAGGTGATGGCGCGCGGGTCGGCGGCAGGTGTGCGCGCCGGGGTCGAGTCCACCGGCAGCGTGCTCACCTCGGCAGGCGTGATCCTGGCCGGCACCTTCGCCGCTTTGGCCATCCTGCCGGTGGTGGCCTCGCGCGAGATCGGCATCACCGTGGCGCTCGGCGTGCTGGCCGACACGTTCCTCGTGCGCACGGTGCTGGTGCCGATGCTCGTGGCCGACCTGGGACGGCGCTTCTGGTGGCCGACGCGCATCCCGGCGCCCGACGCGCCGAGTCCGGCGCCCGACGTTGTTAGCGTGCAGGCTCGGTGACCACGGCATTCGCCCTGTCCGGCGGAGGGAACCTGGGGCCGCTCCAAGCGGGGACGGCGCTCGCCCTGATCGAGTCGGGCATCGTCCCCGACCTGTTGGTGGGCAGCTCGGTAGGCGCACTCAACGCCGCCTTTCTGGCCAGCCGGCCGGGCGCGGACGGCGCCCGGGAACTGGTGGAGGCGTGGGGCTCGCTGCGGCGACGTCAAGCGGTGCAGCTCAACCCCCTGTGGGCGCTGGCCGGTTTCCTCGGCGTGCGCGACCACCTGTTGTCCTCGGCCAGGCTGCGGCGCCTGGTCCGGGAGTGGATCGCCGTCGAGCGCATCGAGGACCTCCCCCTGCCGCTGGCCGTCGCCGCCACCGATGCGTTGTCGGGTGAGTGCGTGGTGGTGCGGTTGGGCCCCGTGGTGGACGCGGTGGCCGCCAGCGCGGCGATCCCTGGACTGTTCCCCGCCGTGCGGGTCGGCGGACGCTGGCTGGTGGACGGCAGCCTGTCGGCCAACCGCCCGGCGCGCCAGGCCCAGGCCCTCGGTGCCGACGAGGTCTACGTCATCCTCACCGGCACCGCCCCGCGGCTGCGGCCGCCGCGTGGAGCGGTGGCCATGGCCATGAATTCCGTGTCGCTCGTCACCACCCGTCTCGGCATGGCCGAGATGGCCGAGGCCCACCGCCACGCCGAGTCCAGCGGCGGGCGCGTGGTGGTCGTCCCGTCAGCCGCGCCGCCCGCTCCCGGCCCCTTCGAGTACCGACGCAGCGCCGAGATGGCCCGGGCCGCCTATCTCCACACCCGGCAGTGGCTGGCAGCCGGCCGGCCGCAGCCGGCACCGGCCGCCGGAGACGGTGTCATGCCGGTCTGAGAAGTGGCGGGCCTAACGACCCGCAGAGCCCGACTGGCGGCCCGGTCCGTCCCGAGGCGCCCCGGACCCGCCGCCGGCAGACTGCGAGCCGGGTCCGTGACCGGAGCCGGCTTGTCCACCTGACCCCGCGCTCCCTCCGGGACCGCCGTTCCCGCTTCCGCCGCGCCCGGGCTGGCTCCCCCCGGGGGGGCCGCCGCCCGAGCTGCCGGGCCGGCCCGACCCGGGTTGCGAACCAGGGCTCGAGCCGGAGCCGTTGGCGGTGCCGCCACTGCCGCTGCCCGGCTGCGGGCCTCCTGCACCCCGGCCCTTCGTCCCGGTGCTTCCGGATCCCCCGTACGGGCCGGCGGTGCCGTTCTGCTGGGGCGCCGTGCCACGGCCTCCGACGCCCGGGTACGACGGGCCGAAGGCTTGGCAGCCGCCGGCGCCCCCGGCGGCTGCGGAGGGTGGAGGCGACGTGCTGTCCTCCTCTGCCGACAGCAGGCGACATGCCCGCGCCAACACGCGCTGCGACCACGTCACCGAGGCGCGCTCGGCCGGGGAGAGCTGGCGAAGCGCCCGAGCCAGTGCGCCCGCGTCCTTCGCGGTGGCGCCGGCCCCGGCACCCGATCCGGCGGCCAGATCGGCGCGCACCGTGCGGGCGTCGGCCTGCACCTGGACGACGGCGGGTGGGGTGACCGGCAGGCCGATGTCGTAGGCCAACTGCCGCACCGGTGGCGGCACCGGGGCACCGGCGGCAAAGGCGGTCCCGGCGCCGGCCACCACGACGCCGATGGCCGCTCCGGCCACGGCCAGACGGGCCCTCCAGCTCCAGCCCCGGCCCCGCAGCGGGCGCGGCACAAGGCGACGCCGATGCGCCCGGGTGCCGAGCTCGGTGGCGCGGATGAAGGCCAGCCGAACTTCGGTGACCGACACCGGCGACGGGTCGAGCGCGGCGGGGGCCCAGGCCTCGGCCAGGAGCTCGAGCAGGTCGTCGTCCGACAGCGTCGAGACAGGTCGATCAGTCATCGACGCGCTCCATCAGCGTGCGCAGCCGGGCGAGCGCCCGCGACTGCGCGGTGCGCACGGCGCCCGGCCGTCGGCTCAGGGCGGCGGCGGTCTGCTCGACGCTGAGGCCGGCCACCACGCGCAGGTCGAGCACCTCGCGGTCGGCCGGGCTCAGCGCCTCATAGGCCCGCCGGACCTGGAGATGGTCGGCGGCCAGCTCGAGCCCGTCGCCCAACCCGCCGTCCACGGGGGGGTCGGGGACGAGCGCCGGTGCATGGCGTGGCCGGCGGGCAGTGCGCCGCTGGTGATCGAGCGAGACGTGGCGGGCGATCCCGAACAGCCAGCCCTCGAAGCCGGCCGGACCCGGCCGGTACCGGCTGAGCCCGGCCACTGCTCTGGTCATGGTCTCGTTCACCGCGTCCTCGGCTTCGGATCGGCCCAGGCGTTTGGCGAGATAGGCGAAGAGCCGGGGGTAGACGCGTACATAGAGCTCTTCCCAGGCATCCTCGTCTCCCGAGCGTGCGGCGGCGATCAGGTCGGACTCGCCGGGGTCCGTCCCACACCGGGTTCTTCGCCCGACGAGCGCGAACGTCACAATGTTTCGACCACGGGCCGGCCGCCGGTGTAACGCCCGGCAGCGGTGGGCGATGAATGGAACGGGGACAGTCCACAGGGAGGACCTGCCATGTCACGTTCCAGCGCTGAGCGGCGATCGACGAGCCGATCGACACGGTGTGCCGGTGCCTCACTGGCCGCCCTGGCCCTGGTGGTCGGTGTGATCGGCCTCTCCGCCGGCACCGCCGCGGCCAGGCCTTTCGCCGCGCCGAGGCCCTTCTGGAGCGCCCCGGTCAAAGGCACGGTGGCCGCCACGCCGGCACCCACCACCGGCAGCTTCACCCTCGACATCCCCGGGTGCAGCACTCCCCAGGTCATTGCCACCCCTTCGTCCACCATCTACTCCTACCAGCCCGCAACCGGCTCCGCACCAACCGGCGTGCAGCCGGGTGAGAAGGTGATCGTCACACTGCAGCCGAACACCTCCGCGCTGACGGCGCGTTCGGTGACGATCCTGTTGGCCTCGATCTCCGGCACGGTCGACACCGTCTCGCCGCTCGTGGTGACCGACCAGCAGGGATTCCAGCGGACCATCGACGTGTCGGGGGCCACCACCGAGCTCCCGGCCGGGTCCACCCTCGCCGCCGGCGACTGGGTCAACGCCTTCGGCACCGTCGACCCCGACCACGTCTCGCTGGACGCGCTGGTCATCCAGGTGCGGCCGGCGACCAACACGAAGCCGCCCTTCACGCCGAACCACGGCGTGCTCACCGGTGTGGTGGCCGCAACGCCTGCGCCCGGTACCGGCGGCTTCACGCTCGACGAGCCGAACGGGACGAGCCAGGCCGTGGTGGCGAACTCGAGCACCAAGTACTCCGAGCCCGGCGCCACCTCTCCGCCCAGCGCAGTCGTGGCAGGCGAACACGTGGCGGTGGTGCTCGTGCGCGGGGCGTCGGTTCCGACGGCCGCCTTCGTGTTCGTCGTCCTCGACCAGCTCGACGGCACCGTGGTCTCGACCGGCAGCTCGTCCTTCGTGATCTCCGACCACCAGGGGTTCTGGCGCACCATCGACGTCGCCGGCGCGCAGTACTCGCCCACGGGAACCTCGCTCGGCACACTGGCCGACGGCGAGCACGTGGTCGCCTTCGGCAACGTCGACCCCGACGGCACGGACCTGGACGCGCTGTTCGTCCACGTCCTTCCCACTCCGGCCGTGAACGCCTGGTACCTCCAGGCCTGGGCCTCGGCGCCCTCCACCTGCCCGGTGGTCCCGCAGTCCTTCACGTGGCCGGCAGGAGGGGGCCCGTTCTCGCCGTCGAACAGCGGCCAGCCGGGCGACACCACGGCCGCCCACGGCGGGCCGTCAGGGTGGAACGGTTCCGGTAAGCAGAACAGCGCTCCTTCGGGGGGCAGCTTCGACGGCCATGGAGGCGGCCCCGGCACCTCCCCGGACGCCCGGACCGGCCCGGGCGGCTACGGCGGCGGTGACTCGCCCGGTGGCGGGGCTTCCGGTGGTTACGGCGGCGGCTCGGCAGGGTCCGGCTGGGGCTCGCAGGGCTCGGGCGGCAGCCAGGGCGGGGCCTCGGGGCGCGGCGGCCCGAACGGTGGACAGGGTTCGGGCGGGGGCTACGGCGGCGGGGGCGGCCGAGGCTGACGGCGGCTACCCGCCCAGCTGGGCGAGCGCCTTTTCGTACTCGGCCTTGTCCCGAGGGGTGCGCAGGTCGGCCGAGGCGAAGGTGGCCACCACCGTGCCCTGCGTGTCGATCACGAAGGTGGAACGGCTGGCACAACCCAGCTGCTCGTTGAAGACGTCATAGGCCTTCGACGCCGCCCCGTGCGGCCAGAAGTCGGAGAGCACAGGGAAGTTGAACCCCTCCTCCTCCGCCCAGCGCCGCTGGGAGTGCACCGAGTCGCACGAGCAGGCCAGCACCTGGACTCCGGCCGTCTCGAACGAAGCGATGTCGTCGCGTAGCTCGCACAGCTCGCCGCGGCACACGCCGGTGAAGGTGAACGGGTAGAACACCAGCACCACGTTCTGCTTGCCCCTCAGCTCCGACAGCTTGACCTTCTCCCCGGTCGACGCGGGCAGGTCGAAGTCGGGAGCTTGGTCTCCAACGTTGATGGCCATGCTGACCTCCTCAGGCGGATCGGGTGTGGTCCTCGAGATGGGCGTCGATGCGGGCGTTCAGGGCGTCGATGCGGACCGTCTGCGCGTCGATTCGGGCGGTCTGGTTGTCGATGGCCTGCCGCAGCTGGGCACCTTGCGCGTCGATGGCCCGGCGCAACTCGGTGCCTTGACGGTCGATGGCCTCGCGCACTCCTGACATCTGCACCTCGGTCCGGGCGGCCAAGTCGTCGATACGGGCCGTCTGGTGGTCGACACGGGCCGTCTGGTTGTCAATGCGGGCCGTCTGGTGGTCGATCCGGGTGTCGAGGCGCGCCGTTTGGTTGAACAGCGCTCCTACCAGGACGAGAAAGCCGCCCAGCATGGTCCCAAGGATCGTCCAGTCGGGGCCGGTCACACTTCAAAGCTATCGGGCGGGTGTGACAGTGGAGATGGAGACGCGAGGCGCCCCGACCGGTGTCCACCCGGCAGGCTCAGAGCCCCAGCACGGCTGCCAGCACGGCGCGGGCATGTTCGAGCTCTCCAGCCGTCACCTGCTCGTCGGGGGTGTGCGCCAGCTCCGGGTCGCCCGGTCCGAAGTTGGCCGCCGGCACCCCGGCCTCGGCCAAGGTGGCCACGTCGGTCCAGCCCAGCTTGGCCCGCGGTGGGGCTCCCGACGCCTCGACCAGACGGGACAGAAGCGGATGGCCGAGCGCTGGCATCGCCCCGGCGGCGGCGTCCACCACCTCCATGCGGTCCCCGGCATCGGGGTCGAGCGCCCCCGCGAACATGCGGGAGAGCTCGGCCTCGGCCTGTGACAGGTCGCGGTCGGGGGCGAAGCGGTAATTCACCGTCAGCGCGGCGCGGTCGGGCACCACGTTGCCGGCCAGCCCCCCCTCGACGCGCACCGCTTGGAGCTGCTCGCCGTAACGGCAGCCGTCGAGGACCACCTCCCGTGAGTGGTACGCCCCGAGCACCTGCAGTGCTTCCTCGAGGCGGTGCACCGCGTTCACGCCCCGCCACGGGCGCGCCGTGTGGGCGCGATGTCCGGCGAGATGCAGCACGGCCCGCATGGTGCCCTGGCACCCGGCTTCCACCACTCCCCCGGTGGGCTCGGCCAGCACGGCGGCGTCGGCAGCCAACAGCTCGCAGCGCGTGCGGGCCAGCGACAGCAGCGCGTCGGCGTCGCGCTCGATCTCCTCGCACGCATAGAAGATGAAGGTGACATCCGGCGCCGAATCGGCCGACGGCCCGAGCAACGACAGCAGTACCGCCAGACCACCTTTCATGTCGACCGCACCGAGTCCCGACAGCCTGTCGCCGTCGACGCTGGCGCCGGAGTGCGTGAACGGCGGCACCGTGTCGAGGTGCCCGGCCAGAAGCAGCCGCCTCGGCCGTCCGGCCGTGGTGCGGGCCACCACGCTGTCGCCGATGCGCTCCACCTGAAGGTGCGCATGCGCTCTGGCGTCGGCTTCCACCCGGTCGGCCAGCGCCGATTCGTGGCGGCTGACCGAGGGGATGTCGACCAGCGCGGCGGCCAGCGCCAGGAGCTCGGACACGACGGGCTCGAGGTGACGATCCCGGCGGCGGCGGCTCAGGAGGCGCCGTGGTCGCGCAGCACCGACTCGAGCACGGCCTTGTCGTGGCGGCGACCGGGCTGGAGGTGCTTGATGACGAGCACACAGGGGAGGAAGAACTCGCCGCCCGGGTACCGGCGGCGGCGGCTGGCGCTCACCGCCACGCACCACGCAGGCACCACTCCCCGGCCGAGCTCCTCGCCGCTGTGGGCGTCGACGACCGGGATGCCCGGGTTCAGCACCACACCTTCGCCGAGAACCGTTCCCTCACCGACGCGCGCCCCTTGGGTGATCATGCAGCGGCTGCCGATTGTGCAGTCGTCGCCCACCACGACCGGCACGGCACCCGGCGGCTCGAGCACCCCGCCGATGCCGACACCGCCCGAAAGGTGCACCCGGGCGCCGATCTGCGCGCAGGATCCCACCGTGGCCCAGGTGTCGACCATGGTGTCGGCCCCCACCCGCGCCCCGATGTTCACGTAGCTGGGCATGAGGATCACGCCCCGGTCGAGGAACGATCCCCAGCGGGCGGACGCACCGGGAAGCACGCGCACCCCGGCGGCGGCGAAGCCACCCTTGAGCGGCAGCTTGTCGTGGTACTCGAAGGGGCCGAGCTCGACCGTCTGCATCTCGCGCAGCCGGAACAGCAGCAAAATGGCGTACTTGAGCCACTGGTGGACCACCACCTGCCCGTCGGGGCCGAGCTCGGCCACGCGTGCCTCGCCCCGGTCGAGCAGGTCGATCGCCTCGTTCACCACCGACAACGCCTCGCCGTCACCGGCGGCGAGCTCACCGGAGCGCTGCCACAGCTCCTCGACGCGCGCCTGCAGGTCGGCCATGGCCGGGGACCCTACCGGCCCGCTCGGCCGGCAACCGGCATCTCGCGCGCCGTCTGCGCCAGGCGCTCGCCGGAGGCGGCCAGGCGGTCGAGCGCCGGCTGCAGCCGCTCGTCGGGGGCGACCATGGCCACGCGGACGAAACCGGCGCCGTCCTCGCCGTAGAACTCGCCCGGGCTGACCAGGATGCCGGTCACCCGGGCCATGGTGTCGGCCAGCACCCAGGCACCGTCACGTCCTTCCGCCCGGCCCTGCTCCAGCGCCCAACCCGGCGCCCGCACCCACAGGTAGAAGCCGCCGGCGGGCACGGCGGTGTCGAGGCCGGCGGCGCCGAAGGCCGCCACGGCGCGCTCGAGACGACCCCGGTAGCGGCGACGCTGCAGCTCCACGTGACGGTCGTCTCCCAGGGCCACCACGGCGGCGGCCTGCACCGGTCCCGGCACCATCAGCCCGGCGTGGGTGCGCACCTCGGCCAGGTACCGGACGAGCTCAGGGTCCCCGGCGTAGAAGCCGGCGCGCACACCGGCCAAATTCGAGCGCTTGGACAGCGACTGCACCGACAGCACGTTCTGCGAGGCGTGCTGCAGCACCGAGGCGGGATCGCTGCCCCAGGTGAACTCGGCGTAGCACTCGTCGGAGCACACCACCACCTGTCGCCGGCGCGCCCAGTCCACCACCGGGCCGAGCGGATGGACAGCCCCGGAGGGATTGGCGGGGCTGTTCACCCAGAGGAGCACCGCCCGTGCGGTGTCGTCGTCCGACACCTGTTCGAGGTCCAGGGTCCCGTCCTCGGCGCCGTGCACGCCGAGGTAGCGACAGCCGGCCAGGGTCGCTCCCATGGCGTAGGTGGGATAGGCGAGCGCCGGGCCGATGACCGTGTCACGTCCCGGCGCGCGCAGCCGCAGGTACCAGGCAGTGGAGGCGACCAGCTCCTTGGTGCCCACACAGGCCGCCACCTGTTGCGCTTCGACCTCCACGCCGAAGCGGCGACGCAAGTAGCCGGCGGCCGCCTGTCGGAAAACGGGCGATCCCGGGGACGAGGGGTAGCCCCTGGCGGTGCCGGAGGTGGACAGCGCGGCCACCACCTCGGGCGGCGGCGGGTCACCGGGGGTCCCCACCGACAAGTCCACCAACCCGCCGGGAGAATCGGCGGCCACCTGGGCCAGGGCTCGCAACCGCTCGTACGGGTACGGCGGCGGCCGGAAGCCTTCGGCGTGCGCCATGCTCACGACGCCACGAACTCCGAGAAGCGGGCCCGGCCCACGGCGTCGAGCACCACCTCCACCATGGTGGCGCCCTCGCCGTGGACCTCCTCCACCACCTCGCCCTCTCGGTGCACGGCGGCGAGCACGTCCCCGCGCTCGAAGGGCACCCGCAGCCGCACCACCCGATCCGCGCTGCGCAGGCTGGCGCCGAGCGCCTCGAGGAGCTGGTCGGTGCCTTCGCCGGTGCGGGCCGAGACCACCACCGATCCCGGGTGGCGTTCGGCCAGCCGCCGCGCGCCGGCCGGCTCGGCGTCGGCCTTGTTGATGCAGAGAAGTTCCGGCACCTGATCGGCCTCGATCTCGGCCAGCACGGTGCGCACGGCCTCGATCTGCGCTTCGGGATCGGCGGCCGAGCCGTCCACCACGTGCAGCAGCAGATCGGCTTGGCGTACCTCCTCCAGGGTGGACCGGAAGGCCTCGACCAGCTGGTGCGGGAGCTTGCGCACGAAGCCGACGGTGTCGGTGACGAGCACCACCTCGCCGCCCGGCAGCGACAGGCGGCGCGTGCGGGGGTCCAAGGTGGAGAACAGGCGGTTCTCCACCATCACACCGGCGCCGGTCAGATGGTTGAGCAGCGTCGACTTGCCGGCGTTGGTGTAGCCGACGAGCGACACCGTGCGCTGGCGCGAGCGCTCACGGCCTCGGCGCTGGGTTCGCTGGGTGCTGCTCAAGGTCCGCAGGTCGGCCTCCAGCCGGCTCATCCGCCGCAGCAGCCTGCGGCGGTCCACCTCGAGCTGCGTCTCGCCGGGACCCCGGGTGCCGATGCCACCGGCCTGCTGTGACAGCGTGTGGCCGCGGCCGCGAAGGCGTGGCAGCCGGTAGCGCAACAGGGCCAGCTCCACCTGTGCCTTTCCCTGTTGGCTGCGGGCGTTCTGGGCGAAGATGTCGAGGATCACTGCCGTACGGTCGATGGCCGTGCGCCCGAGGATCTTCTCCAGGTTGCGCTGCTGTGCCGGGCTGAGCTCGTCGTCGAACACCACCGTGTCGGCGTCCACCGACTCCGACAGCACGTGCAGCTCCTCGGCCTTGCCCCGGCCCACGAAGGTGGCGGGGTCGGGGCGGTCGCGGCGCTGGACGACCCGGGCCACCACGTCGGCGCCGGCGGTGTCGACCAGCAGGGCCAGCTCGTCGAGGTCGGACTCCACGATGTGCATCGACGTCCAGGGGAACACCACGCCCACGAGCACGATGCGCTCGCGGAAACGGCGTTCGATGAGGGTCACGGGCAGATCACCGTCCGGCGGCCACCTCGTCGACCATCTGCTGCGCCTGCGCCAGAGCGAGCTCCCTGCCCGTGGTGGCCGGCTCGGCTGCGACCAACGAGGCGAGCACCTCTTCGTCCACCTCCACGGCGGCCACCTGCACGGTCGGACCGCCGAGCAGCACACCGTCGTCGGTCAGCTCGACCTCGAGCACGCCGCCGGGGTTGTGCACGCGCAGACGCCGCTCGCCCAGTCCCCAACGCCGGGCGGCGGCGGCCGCCGCGCAGGTCCCGGTGCCACAGGCGAGCGTCTCGCCCACGCCGCGTTCCCACACCCGCAGGGCCAGCTCCGGCGACCCGGCACCGAGCGGCCACAGGAACTCCACGTTGGTCCCGCCATCGACCGAACCCTCGAGCCGTCTGCCGGCGCCGGCCACCAGCTCGTCGTCCACCGGCTGTCCGAACAGCAGCACCAGATGCGGATTTCCCACCGACAGGCGCATGGCCGCCTGCGCCGCGGGCGGAAGATCGAGCGGCACCTCGCCGAGGACCGTCACCTCGCCCATGTCAACCGTGGCGAACCCCTCTGCCGGGGCGGCCCCGGGCCGGTAGTCGACGCGGCGCCGCCCGGCCAGGGTGTCGACCTCGACCACCCCTGGAGACACCCATCCGGCGCCGACCGCCGCCTGCACCAGACAGCGGATGCCGTTGCCGCTCATCTCCGCCACCGATCCGTCGGCGTTGGTCAGCTCCATGCACAGCGCCGCCCCGCTGCCGCCTGGAGAGGGGATCGCCCGGATGACGCCGTCGGCGCCCACGCCGCGGTGGCGGTCGCACAGCACCGCCGCCTCGACCGCCCCGAGCGGCCGCTCGGCGCTTCGGTCGAGGAGCACCAGGAAGTCGTTGCCGGCGCCGTGGTGCTTGGTCAGGTGCAGCCGGCCGCTACGGGTCACGGACCTCAGTCTCCCACCGCCGGCGCCAGTCGCTCCGCCTGGTCCCATCGCTCGAGCAGCTGGGAGAGAAGGTCGCGGCGCTGGTCCAGCCACCAGATACGCGGGTCGCGGCGGAACCAGGCCCACTGGCGACGGGCGAACAGCCGTGTCCGGCGGACGGCCTCGTCCACCGCCTGATCGAGAGGCACACCCTGCTCCAGGTGCCCGAGCAGCTCGCGGTAGCCGAGCGCCTGGCGAGCGGTGCGCGACAGACCACCGGGACGATGGGCGAGACTGCGGACCTCCTCCAGCAGGCCCCGCTCCATCAGGTCCTCGAACCGCCGGGCGATGGCCGAGTCCGTCGCCGCCGGGTCGAAGGGGATGCCCACCATCTCAAAGGCGCTCGGGCGGTACTCGCCGAGCCCGGGCCCGAAGGAGGAGAAGGGCCGGCCCGAGCCCAGCGTCACCTCGAGCGCCCGCACCACGCGCCGGCGGTTGGTGGGGATCATGCGCGCCGCGGCCAGCGGATCGAGCTGCGCCAGGCGCCCGTGCAGCGCGGTCACGCCCCCCGGGTCGGCGGCCTGCCGCTCGAGCTCGGCCGCCACGTCGGGAAAGCGGCCGGGCAGATCCAGGTCGTCGACCACGGCGCGCAGGTACAGGCCCGTTCCGCCCACCAGCAGCGCCCGGTGCCGGCGCGTCTCGATGCCGGCCAGGACAAGGCGAGCGGCCGCCTGGAATTCGGCCACGGTGAACTCCTGTCCGGGATCGGCCAGGTCCAGGAGGTGGTAGCGCAGCTCCGCCTGCTCGGCCGGCGACGGCTTGGCCGTGCCGATGTCCATGTGGCGGTAGACGGCCATGGAGTCGACCGACACCAGCTCCGCCTCGGGCCGAGCCCGGGCCAGGGCGGCGGCCAGGCGTGACTTGCCCGAGGCGGTGACCCCGACCAGCGCCACATGGCGCGTCGCCCTCGGCGTGGGCGTGCCTTCAGTCGTGCTGCACCAGCTCGCCCAGCAGGTGGTGCGGAGCAGCCGCGGTCACCCGCACCGGCGTGTAGTCGCCGGCGGCGTGGGGGGCGCAGGGGCGGGGGGCGAAGTGGACGAGCTTGTTCTGCCGGGTGCGCCCGGTGTGCATCGCCGGGTCGCGTTTGGACGGCCCTTCCACCAGCACCTCTTCCACGCGTCCGATCCGGGCACGGTGTCGCGCCAGCGCCGAGCGCTCCACCACCACCCGCAGGCGCTCGAAACGCTCCGCCACCACGTCCCTGTCGACGAAGCGATCGGTCATGGCCGCCGCCCGGGTGCCCGGCCGCGGGGAGAAGATGAAGGTGTAGGCGCTGTCGTAGGCCGCCTCGGCCGCCACTTCCAGGGTGGCGGTGAAGTCGTCCTCGGTCTCACCGGGGAAGCCCACGATGACGTCGGTGGTGACGGCCAGGTCGTCCACCGCGGCGCGCGCCCGGGCCAGGCGCTCGAGATACCGCTCGGCGGTGTACCCCCGGCGCATGGCGCTGAGCACGCGGTTGCTCCCCGACTGGATCGGCAGGTGCAGGTGCTCGCACACCGAGGCGGTCTCGGCCATGGCGGCCATGGTCTCCGGGCGCAGGTCCTTCGGATGGGGGCTCGTGAACCGCACCCGCCGGATGCCGTCGACGGCGCCGACTCGACGCAGCAGCTCGCCGAACAGGGGGCGGCGTCTTGTCAGGTCGCGCCCATAGGAATTGACGTTCTGGCCGAGCAGCGTCACCTCGGACACGCCGGAAGCGGCCAGCGCGGCCACCTCGCCCAGAAGCTCGTCGACGGGCCGGCTCACCTCGGGGCCGCGCACCGAGGGCACGATGCAGAAGGCACACGAGTTGTCACAACCCACCTGGATGGTGACCCAGGCGCTGTGGCGTGCCCGCCGCAGCGCCACGGCGCCGTTGCCGCCGCCGGAAGCCACTGCGGAGGCGGCGCCGGCCGGACCGGCGAGACCCTCGGCTGCCGGCGGGGCGTCGAGCACCTCGACGACCGGGCCGTGCTCGGCGGCCTGTCGCAGCAGCGCGGCGGCGCGATCGAGGTTGTGGGTGCCGAACACCACGTCCACGTGCGGCGCCTTGTGACGAACGAGCTCGCCGTCCTTCTGGGCCAGACAGCCGGCCACCGCCACCATGGTCCCCGGGCGGCGCTGCAGTTCGGACTTCAAGTGCCCGAGCTCACCGTA
>Ga0187784_10001693_pt1 | contig 17546 bp, 15 predicted proteins | sample 1015_SJ02_MP15_2_FD_132964 | JGI IMG/M metagenome (GOLD analysis project Ga0187784, IMG submission 132964) | Tropical peat soil microbial communities from peatlands in Department of Meta, Colombia - 1015_SJ02_MP15_20_MG | ecosystem: Environmental > Terrestrial > Soil > Wetlands > Peat | place...
CGAATTGCGCGGGACCGACCGGCTGGGGGTCCGCGCGCCGCAGATCGTCGCGCAGGCCTTGGCCGCGGGCCGGGCGAGCCATTTCCCGAAGAAGCGTCGGGCGCCGAGGTCGCCCGATCGCCAAGCCTCGATCGCGCGGCGGCGAACGCTGGCGGCGTCCGGCCCCATGCCGCCGCAGCTCGCGGCGCGATTCACGACGGGGGAGCTTGCGGCGCTGCGGATCGTCGCCGACGCCGCACGCGACCGCGGGACCTGCATGATGACGATGGGCGAGATCGCGGCGCGGGCCGGCGTTTGCGTGACGACGGCGCGCAACGCGCTGCGCCAGGCGGCCCGCGACGGGCTGCTGACGATCCAGGAGAGGAGGCGCGACAGGCGGCCGAACCTGCCCAACGTCGTGCGCATCGTCTCGCGCGAGTGGCGCAGCTGGATCGAGCGCGGCCGGCGCATGAATTCGCCAAACCCCGCAGCTGAGGGGGGAGGGTGCAAAAAAACAGGGCCCACGGATATTGCTTCTTTCAGAAGCATACGCGGAGACCGCGCTTTGCGCGGTCAACTTCCCCCTAAAGTCGCTCGCAAGACGCCTAAAGGCGCTTGCCGAGCGACTTGAAAGGCCGCGGCTTCGCCGCGGAAGAGGCTACCGAGAGGAAACAGGTGCGGCGACCGTTCGGACTAACGAACGGCATACGGGCGGCTGCGCCATTTCGAATTTCTGCGAATTCCCCGGCGCCGCCACGAGGCCAATCGGAATGGCTCTCGACGAGCGGCTTTCGATAGTGTTTAATCCCATCGAGCCTTATGGAGGGTCCGATGCGAAGCACCCAGCAACTCAGCGTGACGCTGCCGATCGAGATGGCGCAAATGGTCAGGTCCAAGGTGTCGTCCGGCGAGTATGCGAGCGAAAGCGAGGTCATTCGCGACGGGCTGCGCGCCTTGCTGGCGCGCGACCGCGCCGTCGAGGATTGGCTGCGGCAAGAGGTGGTCCCGGCCTATGACCGGATGAAAGCCGATCCGTCGCGCGGGCGATCGGCCGCCGAGGTGCGCGCGGCGCTCGCGGCGGAGCATGAACAGGCGACCAAGGCTCCGTGATGGAGTCCTACCGCGTCATTTTCTCGCCGGAAGCCGAGGCGCAGCTCATCGCGATCTATCGGCGGATTTCCGAGCGGGCGTCGCCGACGATCGCCGACCGCTTTACGGCGGCGATCGTCGATTATTGCGAGAAGCTCGACCATTTCCCGGAGCGCGGAACGCGCCGCGACGATTTGCGGCCAGGGCTACGAACGATCGGCTTTCGGCGTCGCGTCACGATCGCGTTTGCGGTCGAAGCCGACGCCGTGACGATCATCGGCGTTTTTTACGGCGGGCAGGATTTTGAAGCCGCGTTGCAGATTGATGAGGCGTGACGCGGGAAGCGAATCCGCCATTGCATGAACCGTCCGAGCCTAGCGCTCAAATCTCTGCGCTATCCGGCCTGACCGTGAACGATCCATAGCCCGAGCTTTTCGGGCTCATGAAGTCCTTCTTGGGCTCAGTTTGCGGTTCGCGAGTTTTGGCAGGCTCGGCAGGGGTAGCGTCGCTCTTCGTCCCGAACGGCGACGGCATCGGAGGAACTTCTCTCTTCGTGGCGACCGGGGCCGGGGCAAGGGCGGGGGCTTGCGCCTCGACCTTGGCGGGCTCAGCAGCGCCGTTCCCCTTCGCAGGCTTTTCGAAGAGCTTCTTGTCGTGGTCGCGGGTGAGGCCGGCGATGAGGCGCGAGACGAGCGCAGAGGCTTCCTTATCCGACTTCGACAGGTCGAGCAGCGCGCCGCCGAGGACGATTTTTCTCCGCGTGTCCTTCTTTCTTTCCTCTGCGGATTCCCGGGCTTTGATGGCGTCGAGAGCGGCCTTGGCCTGCTCGAATTTTCGCTGAGCCTTTTCGAGTGCTGTTTCCGCCATAAGTGGTTCCTGTTCATATCATGGCCTGGTCACAGGCTGTTTCGATTTCGCCAACAGATTGGAAGGCCCACCCCGAATCTTCCGGCGGCATCTTTAGCATTCGAGCTTGACCTGAAGCAACCCATCAGCTAGACCCGAACGGAGTGAAGGGCGCACTTACGAGTTGCTGCGCAACTCTAGCGCTGCGCGTGCGGCTTCTTACGATCAGTGCGTGCGCTGTCATACGCCGCGCTTGCGGCATCTGTGAATTTGGCTTTCGAGGCGGTTTCCTTTGGCGATCTATCACCTGTCGATGAAGCCGATCTCGCGATCGTCCGGCCGCAGCAGCGTCGCGGCGGCGGCGTATCGGGCTGGGGTTCGACTGACGAACGACCGCGACGGCCTCACGCACGACTTTACGCGCCGCGCGGGTGTGGAGCATGCGGAGATCGTCGTTCCGAAAGGTTCAGGCGCCGAATGGGCTCTGGATCGCTCGGCCTTGTGGAACGCGGCCGAGGCAAGCGAAAGCCGCAAGGACGCGCGTTGCGCACGGGAATTCGAGATCGCGCTGCCGCATGAGCTTTCGGCCGAGCAGCGTCTGGCGCTGACGCGGGACTTTGCGCAGAGCTTGGCGGACCGGCATGGGACGGCGGTGGATTTCGCGATCCATGCGCCGCACTTTTCGTCTGATGCGCGATCGCAGGGCGACGAGAGAAATTTTCACGCGCATCTGATGATGACGACGCGGAGTCTGACGGCGGAGGGACTCGGCGACAAGACGGCGCTGGAGCGAGAGAACAAATGGCTCGCGGCGCGCGATCTGCCGCTGACGCAGGTGCAGCTCACGGACATCCGGCGATCGTGGGAGCAGGTCGCGAACGAGCATTTGGCGCGGGCGGGGTTTGAGGTGCAGATCGATCATCGCTCGCATCTGAAGCGCGGGTTGGAGATTGAGCCGACCGAGCACATGGGCGTACAGGCGACGCAGATGCAGAGGCGCGGCCAGAGCGTGTCGCGGTCGCGGCTGGACGCGGAGGCGTCGCGCCGCAATGCGGCGCTGATCCGGGAGCGGCCGGAAGAGGTTCTCTCGATCATCACGGGCGAGAAGAGCGTCTTCGATCATCGCGACGTGGCGCGGGCGCTGCACCGGGCGATCGACGGCGCGGCGGAGTTTTCCGACAGTTTTGGGAAAGTCATGGCGTCGCCGGCGCTGGTGGAGCTTTCGCACGAGCAGCGAGATGGACAAGGCAGGATCGTTCAGCCGGCGCGCTATTCGACGCGGGAGATGATCGCGATCGAGCGCGAGATGGCGGCGGCGTCGGCGCGCCTCGCCGGGGCGAGAGAGCATGGCGTCGGCGCTGAGAGGGTCGCGGCCGCTCTGGCGGCGCGGCCGCATCTCGCCGCGGAGCAGCGCGCGGCGGTCTTGCATGTGACGGGGGCGGAGGGGATGGCCGTCGTGGTCGGCCTCGCCGGCTCCGGCAAATCGACGATGCTTTCCGCCGCGCGCGAAGCCTGGGAGGCTGCCGGCCATCGTGTTCATGGGGCGGCGCTGTCGGGCAAGGCGGCGGAAGGTCTTGAAGAGTCGTCGGGCATCGACTCGCGGACGCTCGCATCCTGGGAAAACGGGTGGAATTCGGGTCGGGGCTTGTTGGAAAAGGGCGATGTGTTCGTGATCGACGAGGCCGGGATGGTCTCCTCGAAACAGCTGGCGCGATTCATCGGCGCCGCCGAGCGCGCGGGAGCGAAGATCGTCCTCGTCGGGGATCCGGAACAGCTGCAGCCGATCCAGGCCGGGGCGGCGTTCCGGGCGGTGGCGGAGCGGGTGGGCTACGCCGCGCTCGAAGGAGTGCGGCGACAAAACGAGGCCTGGCAACGGGAGGCGTCGGTCGCCTTCGCGCAGCATCGGACGGCTGAGGGTCTCGCCTCTTACGCGGCGCATGGGGGGATTTCGTTCGGGGAGACGCGGGACGAAGTGTTTTCGACGATCGTGCGCGAGGCGACGGCGGACATACGGGCGCGGCCGGAGGGCTCGCGGCTGGTGTTGGCGCATCGGCGCGCCGACGTTTTCGAACTCAACGAGGCGATCCGAGAGGCGCGTCAGGAGGCCGGGGAGCTGGCTCGGGGTTTTGAGGCGGGCGAGGTGGCGTTTGCGACGCAGGGGGGCGAGCGTCGCTTCGCGGCGGGAGATCGGGTGATCTTTTTGGAGAACAACCGGGACCTTGGGGTGAAGAACGGGATGTTGGGGACGGTCGCGCGCGTGTCCGAGGGGCGACTCGTCGCCCATCTCGACAGTTTTGACGGACCGGGTCAGGGGCGGGAGGTCGATGTTTCGATCGCGGACTATGGAGCGGTCGACCATGGCTATGCGACGACGATTCACAAATCCCAAGGAGCGACGGTCGATCGGTCGTTCGTCCTGGCGTCGGATCGGATGGACCGTCACCTGACCTATGTGGCGTTGAGCCGGCATCGAGACGGCGCGACGCTCTACGGGTCGCGTGAGGAATTTTCTGGCTTTGCGGAGCTGTCGGCGCGTCTGTCGCGGTCCGGGGCGAAGGAGACGACGCTGGACTATGCCGAGCGTCGGGGGATCGCGGCGTCGCTCGGGATCGAGAGCGAGATCGTGGTCGCGGGCCCGGTCGACCAGCAGGCCGAACGCCAGGCGGGTCGCCAAGCGGACCGGCAAGCGGACCAGGTCGGGAGCGGGCTCGCGGAGCGAGACAACGCGCGGGAGGCGCCGGACGTGGCGCGCGAGACTGGACTCGTTGCGGCCGCCGGCCCTGCATCGACGCCGGTCGATCTCACCGTCGACCCCTTGGAGCTGGCGCGCGCCATTCTCGCGCGGGAGGATCGCCCCTCAGCGCAGCACGACGGGCGCGAGAGGCGCCCCGAGGCCTCTGCCGCGTCTCCCCCTCTCGCCGCCGCGGCCGGCGGCCCTGCGGACGCGGGCGCGCAGCAGGCCATCGCGGCGGCGAAGGAGGCCTATCAGACCGCTCGCGCCGTGGCGGAGGCGCGCGCGGCCTATGAGGCCTATGAGCGCAGCCGGCAGGAGGCGCTCGAGGCGGAGCGCCAGCGCGCCCTCGAAGAGGCGCAACGCCGTGTCGAACAGGAAGCGCAGAGGCTCGCCCGAGAAGAAGAAGCGGTGCGGCAACGCGGGCCGAGCCTGGGCATGTAGAATCCGCCCTGCGCCGGCGGCGGCGGCTCGAGGAGATTTGACGAATGACGGAACTGCAGGAGCGGCTCGGGGCGGTGATCACGCACGCCGAGATTTTGCAAAAGACAGTCGAAGCGGCGCTCGCCAAGATGGAGGCGCAGGGGCTCGCGCAGCAAAAAGCCGTCGCGCAGCTGCTCGTCGGCGTCGAGGAGCGCGCCCGGGCCATTGGCGCGCAAGAACAGCGCCTGGCGCAGCAGGTCTCAGTTCTCTCTGCGCAGACCGAGCGACTCGCCCCCGCCGCTTTCGCGGGCGGTCAGGCGGCCGTTCGGCAGGAGGTGCGGGACGCCTTGAGCGACGCGGCTTCCGTCGCCGGTTCCGCGGCGCGCGAGACGATCGGGCCGGTGAGGGAGGCGCTGGCGGCCGGCGCCGCGGCGCTCTCAACTGCGGAAGCGTCGCTCTTGCGGGCGCAGCGTGGGTTTTCCTGGCGGGCGTTCGCCTTCATCGGCGCGACGGCGCTTGGAGCGCTGTCGCTCGCGGCCGCCGGAGGCTACGCCATGATCGGCTGGCAACGCGTGGAGATCGCGAACGCGCGCGAGGAGCTGACGAGATTGCAGGCGCGGTCAGAAGACCTCGCCTCGACCGTCGTCTTTCTGGAGAAGAAGAGCCGCGATCTCGACGCCAAGGGCGTTCGCTTCGAGACCACGCAGTGCCTGGTGGATAAGGCCGGCAAAACCACCCGGCTCTGCGTCGAGATCGACCCCGCAGCGCCGAACTACATGGCGGATGACGGCAGGCGGCAGTTTCGGGTGCCAAAGGGATTTTGAGCTGGGTCGTTGACGGGACGAGGCAACAGCTACTGTAAGTCACAGCAGGACATAGCCTGTTGAAGTTGCGGCGCTGCCTCTGCAGATTCCCGCCCGCAAAAGGCTGGAAAATCTCGGGCATGACGCCGGAGTTTTTGTTGTTCAACCTGAGAAACTTCGTGGCATTTATACAACAGTGGCGGAACAATTTGCATTCGTTGCTTGTCTCGCCGCCTCTGGCGCGTTGACTTTGGGCCTGGCCGGCTTAACCCTGGGCTCATGCCGACGATAGGGCCGCTGACGAGAGGTTTTGCACGCGGAATTTTCGCGGGCGTGATCGGTTGCCTGTTCTTCTTGCACAGCCTCGCTTTCGTCGTTTCGCCCAACGCTCGCGGTCTGTTCTCGACAAGCGTCCAGGACGCGAGCGTCTCGACCGTTCGTGATTTATGCGGCGTCGCGATGCATGATGGGGATGCCGGCGACGAGGCGCCTGGCCCGGATCATCGACAACATTCCCACTGCGCGTTGTGCGTCGCCAGCGCTCGAGAATTGCCGCTTCCCGCCGTCGTGCCGATCACGGCGGTCGTGGTCGTCGCCGCGCCGCCGTCGGACAAAGCGCCGAGGCGGTTCATCCGTGACGAATTGGCGCCGCGCCCGCCCGGTTGGACCAGCTCCTGGTCGTCGCGCGCGCCGCCGCCGATCGCCTGATCGCCTTGAGCGATCAGAGCCCCTCCCCGCTTTGCGGGTCGATCGGCCGTCCTGAAAACAGTTCCCTCAAATTCTCATCGAGCTGTCGACTCACGCGAACTCGCAACATGCGGTCAGCGCTCGAAGCCTCCATCGGACACGGCTTATGCCCGACAAGAGATCATCTTTGATCCGCGAGCTGTTCCTGCGCAACAAGCGCGGCTTGCTCAACTATCTAACGCGCAAGGTGGGACGAGACGACGCCCCCGATCTGTTGCAGGAGACGTTCGTGCGCGCGCTCCGGTATGATGAATTCGCCGTCGTCGCCGATCCACCCGCATTTCTGCAACAGATTGCTGTCAATCTCTCCCGTGATTTTGCTCGTCGCCGCAGGACAGAAGCGAGCTGCTTGGAGTTCGTTGATCTTCTTCCGGAGGACGCGCCGTCGAGAGAAGCCGCGCCTGACGAGCTCCTGGCGCTTCAGCATAAAAGAGGTAGGTTGCGCGAGGCCATGGTTACGCTGCCGCCACGTTGCCGAGAGGTTTTCGCGATGTTCATGTTTGAAGAACTTTCGATGGAAGAGATCGCGACAAGATTGGGCATTTCTCGGAATGTGGCGCACAAGCACATGCGCCTCGCCCTTCAGCGCTGTCGCGCGGCGTTGGATTAAATTTTTTGCGGAGCGACTTCCTTTTTTCGTTCTGGCGCGTCGTATTATATGAGCGCCGTATTTGTGTGGAAGCACGGGCCGACGGGCGTGCGGACAGCGTCATTCGTATCGGGTCTTCGTCGAAATGAACCAAGACAGCGCCAATGCAAAGGACGAACGCCCGCGGGACGCGGCCATCGAGTGGTGGCTGCGACAAAAGCCCGGCACGTTATCCAGCGCAGAGCGAGCCGAATTTGAGGCATGGCTCGCGCGGAGTGAAGCGAATAGAGCGGCGTTTGAGGATATTTCGGAGATGTGCGGCCACATCTTGGAGATGCGGCCGGTTCGGCGCGGGCGCAGCTCAGACCATGCGAAGCGGCTCGCCTGGCGGTTGTCAACCGCGGCGCTTGTCACAGCGTCTTTGACGCTGTTCATCGTCTTTGATGACCTGTCCTTGTTCCTGCGGTCGGATTATTCGGCGGGAACCGGCCAAACGAGGCGCGTGACGCTTGAAGACGGTTCACATGTCGAGCTCAACGCCAAATCAGCGATCTCCGTTCGCTATGCTCCCGGAGCGCGGCGGTTGATCCTCGTCGATGGAGAGGCTTGGTTCGAGGTTGCGCCCGACCCCACGCGCCCCTTTGTCGTTGAGGCTGTCGGCGGAACGGTCACGGCTCTCGGCACGGCTTTCAATGTGGCCGTGCAGAAAGAGCGAGCGCAAGTGACGGTAACGCAGCATCGGGTTTCAGTCGTGAGCGGCGGTAAGACCGCTATCGTCGAAGCTGGCCAGCAGAGCGCCTATGCGAAGAGCGCAGCGGCGCTCCCGGCCGAACCAGCCAATGTCGAGCGCGCCACCGCTTGGCGAAGCGGTCGTCTGATGTTCGAGAATCGTCCACTTGGCGAGGTTGTCGAGGCGCTTGGTCGGTACCATCGGGGCCATATTTATTTCGCCGATCCGGCGTTGCGATCTCGACGCGTGACTGGCGTCTTTGGCGCAGAGGATCCGCTCTCGGCCCTCGACGAAATCGAAATTTCGCTTGGGCTTCATTCGGCACGATTCTCCAACTATTTGATTTTTATATATGAGTGACTTTCTGGAGCCGAGCGGCAGTCGCCCGACGCAGCGACAAGAAGTTTTTTCGAACTTTTTTCAAAAACGACTGCCCCGATTTCCAACTCGCGCGTCGAATAGAGTGAAGGGGCTTTTTCGGCCCCGGCGAGGCGCGGGGTTGCGGCGATGGCGAAAGGGAATGTTCGAAACGGCACCGACGCTGGCAAAGGCACTGGCTTGGGATCGACATTAGCGATCACGGCGATGAGCGCCTTTACGATGGGAGCCGGGGCCTCGGACTCTACGGCGCAGGCGTCGATTTCGCCGCAAGAACGCGCGAGTGTTGTTCAGACCTACAAGATTCCTCCCGGCCCCATGGCCGCGGCCTTAAACAGTTTCGCCGCCGCCAACGGTCTTCATCTGGTCTATGACGCCGACGTGACGCAGAGACTGAAAGCTAGCGGGCTCTACGGAAGGTTTTCGACGCAGGAAGGGCTCGACCATCTGCTGGCGGGAACGGGGCTGTCCTATCGCATCGGGCCCACGGGGCGCACGGTTTCGATCGTGCTGGCGCAGAACGACACGGGTACGGGAAGCGACGCCAGTCACCGGCAGGCGCTGCCGACGATCGAGGTCGGCGCGGCGAAGCCCGCCGTCGCATCCGAAACCGGAGCGGGTGGGCCCGGGGACCGGGACGGAACCAGCATAACCGGCTATGGCGGCGCGGGCGCGGCGCAGGACCCCTACAACAAGAGCTATGTGCTCGAGAAGGCCTCGACCGGCACCAAGACCAACACGCCGGTCATGGACACGCCGCTCAACGTTCAGTCCGTCAGCCAGCAAGTGCTGCGGGATCAGCAAGCCATCACGCTCGGCGACGCGCTGCAGAATGTCAGCGGCGTTTCCGCCACGGACGGAGCCTTTGCCCTCACCGGATTAGGCAGCAGTGGGCTGTTGGTGCGGGGATTTATACAGCAGACTTATTACCGCGACGGTTTTCGCCTAGATTCTACGTATCTTGGAACTGGTTTTGGCTCCAACGGCGTGCAACTCGCCAATATCGCAAGCGTGGATGTGCTCAAGGGTCCGGGCGCGGTGCTTTACGGGCTTGTCGAGCCGGGCGGGATCGTCAATCTCGTCACGAAGCAGCCCCTAAGCGACCCTTATTACGCCGTCGAGCAACAGATTGGCTCCCTGGCGCTCTACCGCACGACAGTCGACGCCACGGGCCCGCTCAATACCGACAAGTCCTTGCTCTATCGAATCAACTTATCCTATGAGAATAATGGCGCACCTTTCGGCTACTTCGTCGATCTCACCCATAGCCAGTCGCTCTTTGTCGCGCCGGTGATTAAATGGGACATCGATGGGGCCACCTGGGTGAAGCTGGAAGCGGACTATAATCACTATCGCTCGGACGCCTACTTCCCCTTCGACCCGCTCTTGAATGGGGCCCCCGTAAACCTACCACGCAACATAAACTATGGTACGACGTCGCCATATCTGCAAACGAATCTTTTTGCCGCTCTTACATGGTCACATGACTTCGACAAAGATTGGTCGATCAAGCAACAGATCGCATACAATTATATCAATCTTACCCTAAATAATCAATTTTCCCCTTTCTCCATTGTTGCGGTTCCGCCGTCAGTTTCTGGGGCCGACGTTACTATTGACGATAACGTACAGACGACGTATTCCACGAATGTGGATATTACTGGCCATATCAACACATTTGGGTTAGACCATACCCTGCTCCTAGGCGGAGACGCCTATTGGCTTAACACTTTTTATTCAGTTTCAACCGGTAATTTCGGACCCTATACCACTCTGATCAATCCAATCCCGCTCGGCCTTCAATCCCCTTTGTGCCCATGCTATACTAGCTCAACTTTAAATCAGCAGAACACTGCGGGCCTGTATCTCCAAGATCAGATCAAGCTGCCTTACAATTTCTTCCTCTTGGCGGGGGCGAGATATCAATACATCCGCCAAGTTCCCTTCGGGTTCTTCCCCGCGGTTCCTTCCTCGGGCGCCTCCCTGCAAGATTTGGCGCAGGGGGCCACGCTGACTGGTCAAGCGTTGACACCGCGCTTTGGCCTGCTGTGGCGACCGCTGGACTGGCTGAGCCTCTATGGCAACTACACCGAGGGATACGGACCCAATGCAGGCTTCATCTACCCAGGCGAGGTCCCGCCGCCCACGAGCGCTAGGAGCTGGGAGGCTGGCGCCAAGCTCGAATTCTTAAGCGGAAAGCTGAGGGTCACCGGGGACTATTTTGAGCTGGTGAAGACGAATGTCCCCACTCCCGATCCGAATCCAGCTCACAACTGCGGCTTCGGCATTGGGAGCTGCAGCATCCTGATCGGGGAGGCGCGCAGCACTGGACCGGAGTTCGACATTCAAGGGGAATTGCTGCCTGGTTGGAACGTGACCGCCGCCTACACAAATGACGATGTTCGCATCACCAAAGCTCAAGCTAACGATATACCGGCCCTCGGCGGAGCGTTGCCGGCGGTCGGACAGCGGCTTTTTCTCACGCCGCGCAATCAGGCCAGTCTCTGGAGCACCTATGAGTTCCCGAGCGACTCAGCTCTCAAGGGCTGGAAGTTCGGCGTCGGGTACCACTACATGGGGTCGAGGCCGGTCAACGACACCGTGAACTACACTCCGTATGTTTGGCCTTTGGTTCCATCGTACGGAACCGTGGATTTGATGGCGGCCTATAGCTTCAACTATGCGGGCTCTAAACTCACAGCGCAGCTGAACATCAAGAATTTGTTCGATAGGACGTATTACGGTAGCGAATATAATTCAGCTACATTGGCCGCTGGTCCACAGGGCAACTTTTACCGCTCGTATGGCGCGCCCTTTGCCGTCTTGGGGTCTTTACGCGCCGAGCTCGACAAGGGGACTACGCCTGCGCCGTGGCTGCTGCCTACGCCGACTGTTGCGCCTTCGCTGCCGAGTTTCACGTGGACCGGCCTCTATGTCGGCGGCCAGATCGGCTACGGCTGGGGCCTCAATTACGGCTCGATTGATTGGGCCTCCGGCCAGGGCCAGATCGCCTCGAATGATCTCGGCAGCGGCGCGCAAGGCGTGATCGGCGGAGCCCATCTCGGCTATAATCAACAGTTTGACCAATGGGTCGTAGGCCTCGAGGGCTCGATCGACGGCACGACCTTGAACAAGAATGCGGCAGTTCTTGCTCCCAACATCGTGGGTGAGGCTCTCACTGGCGCCTTCCCCGTTAACGCCACAGTGAACAGCAACGTGCAATCCGGCATTCAGGGCAGTCTTCGCGCCCGGTCGGGTTACGCCTTCGGTCGCCTGCTGCCCTATGTCACGGGCGGCGTCGCTTTCGGCTCCTTCAAGTCCGACGCCCAATTGTATGGCACCGACTTTAACGGCGTGACCAACTTCGCCGCCAGCGGCGCGAGTTCCGCCACGCGGGTGGGCTGGACGCTTGGCGCCGGCGTCGAATACGCCGTCAACAACCACTGGTCGATGCTGGCCGAGTATCGCTACTCGGATTTCGGCCATCTCGGGATTGAGACCGACCCTTCGGCCGTCGGCGCGGCTTTTACCCTAAACCGTCACCTTGAACAGCAACAGGTGCAGGTCGGCTTTAGCTACAAACTGTTCGCCGACCCGGAGCCGACCGCGCCCCCCAAAATCGTCAAGGGCCCAGCCGTCGCGGGCGGCGAGTTGCCGAATGTCAAAGGTCCGGCGCCCTCGAGCCCGCCCTTCGCGATGAATTGGACCGGCTATTACGTCGGCGCCCAGATCGGCTACGGCTCGGGCCTCAACGACGGCTCGATTACCTATGCCACGCCCGGCGGTCTCGCCGGTCAAAGCGAGCTTGGCAGCAGCGCGATCGCCGGCAATGGGGTTATCAGCAACGGCCAAGCGGTCGGCGTGATCGGCGGCGCGCACCTCGGCTTCAACCAGCAATTCGACCACTGGGTCTTGGGCGTCGAGGCATCGGTGGATCCGACGCTCTTGAGCCGGGGCGTTCAGGTCACGGTTCCGAACATTGCGGCGGATCCGACCGGCGCGCTTGGCGTCGGCGCTACGGCCAGCGGCGCGATTTGGTCGACGATCCAGGGCTCGATCCGCGCCCGCGCCGGCTACGCTCTGAACCGCTTGCTATTCTATGGCACGGGCGGCGTCGCCATCGGCGAGTTCGGGAGCAATTTCCAAGTCTTCGGCATCGATAACCCCCCGACCCTCGCGCCTTTCTACGCCGCGGACCAGCGCTCGGCGACGCGCGTCGGCTGGACCCTCGGCGCCGGCGTCGAATATGCGGTCAGTCCGCACTGGACGGTGCGCGGCGAATATCGCTACACGGATTTCGGCCATTTCGGCGAGACTCCCGCCGCGTCCTCGATGGGGGTCGTCTACACGGCGGATCGCCATCTGGATCAGCAGCAGGTGCAGGTCGGCGTGAGCTACCGGTTCGGCGAGGACGCGCCTCCGCCCGCACCCGCAAGGCCAGTCGCCGCCGATCTGCCGTCGATCAAAGGCCCCGCGGTTGTTTCGCCGCCGCCAGTTTGGACAGGCTATTACGCTGGCCTGAACGCCGGCGGAATTTTCCAGACGAACGCGAGGTCGGCGAGCGCGGCGGGAGACCTGTTCGACGATATTGCTCCTGCCGCGGCTGGCGCGGCCGCCGCGGCGAGCGCATCCGGGACGGCCGAGGGCACTTTCGCCAATCTCATCGGCGGCGCGCAGGTTGGCTACAATTACCAGCTCAACGCCAACGTGGTCGCCGGACTTGAGACCGACCTTCAAGGCGTGCCTGGCTCGAGCGGCAGCGCCGCCTACTCGGCGGGGGCGGCGGATCCGCTCGGCTCGCCCACGACGATGGCCACCTTTGGGCGCATTCAGCATTCGCTCGATTATTTCGGGACGGCGCGCAGCCGCGTCGGCTACCTCGCGACTCCCACGCTGCTGCTCTATGGCGGCGGCGGCCTGGTCTATGGCGGCGTCAATCTCTCCTCGGCCTATTCCACCGCCGACCTGGCGAATGTTTACGGCCCGGGCTTTGGCTACGCCTCCTCTTCCGGCGCGCGTCTCGGCTGGACGGGCGGCGGCGGCGTGGAGTGGATGTTCGCGCCGCAGTGGAGCGCCAAGCTCGAATATCTCTATTACGACCTCGGGACGGGGACCACGCATTCGGTCGTCGCGGGTGTGAACAACGGAACGGGGGCGGCGGGCTGGGCCTATGCGACGCAGACGAGCTTCCGCTTCAGCAGCAATCTGGTTCGCGCTGGACTCAACTACCACTTCAGCTGGGCGGAGGACGCTCTCCCAGTCGTCGCGAAATATTGATCGCGCCGAGCGCTCGCCCCCTTCTTTCGGCCTGCCGGAGAAAGGGGTGGGCAAGGGGCGCGGCTCCCGCTAGAGGGAGATGGCGTGCGCAGTGAAGGTCATGCAAATGGTGCGGCAAGTTTTCGTCTTCCTCCACCGCTGGGTCGGCTTGGCGATGACTCTATTCCTCGCCATTGTGGCGCTGACCGGCAGCGTGCTCGCCTTTCACGAGGAGCTGGACGTTTGGCTCAACCCCGGGCTTTTAAGCGTAGCCAAGCGCGACGCACCCCTACTCGACGGGTTCACGCTTCGAGAGAAGGCCGCGGCGCTCTATCCCGCTTCAAGCTTCGACGACGTTCCGTTGCGCGTTGAGCCGGACCGTTCGGTGCGCTTTTCGCACATGCCCGGCATGAAGGCCGAGGACAGCATGATGGAGAAGATGGTCGAGTTCTATCTCGATCCTTACACTGGCGAGAAGCTCGGCGAGCGCCCCGTTTGGAGCGGTCCTTCGCTGGAGCGCAAGAACCTCATGTCCTTCCTTTACCGCCTGCATTTTTCACTCGCCACTCCTTGGAGCTGGCGGGAGGTCGGCAGCCACAGCATCGGCGCGTTCGTTCTCGGCGTCGTAGCGCTCGTTTGGACCATCGATTGCTTCATCGCCGTCTATCTCACCTTTCCTTTGCGATGGCGCGTGAGCGCCGATGTATCGCAGGCAGACAAGTCTTGGTGGAGCCGATGGAAGCCGGCATGGTTGATCAAGCTGAACGGGAGCGCTTATCGCATCAATTTCGACATCCATCGTGCCTTTGGTCTGTGGACTTGGGCGATGCTGTTCGTCTTCGCCTGGTCGAGCGTCGCCCTCAACCTCGGCGAGGTCTATGCGCCCACGATGGCTCTGCTGTTTGGCGCGCCGGCGCAGGACGTGAATGCGCCGGCCCTCTCGAAGCGGATCGATACGCCGGCTTTGGGGTTCAGGGAAGCCTACGTCCGCGGTAGTGCTCTGTTGCAGGCCGAAGCGCAGCGGCGCCGGCTCACGATCGATCGTGAGCAAACGCTCAGTCTCAATCGCGACGGTGGCGTCTACACGTTGAGCGCGCGCAGCTCAGCCGACGTGACGAAGAATGGCGCGAGCTACGTGAGCCTCGACGCCGACACTGGCGAATTGAGAGAGGCATCCTTTCCCGGCGACATGACGGCGCGCACGGGAGACGCGATCACTACTTGGCTGATCTGGCTGCACGTGGCGGCAGTTTTCGGCCTGCCGATGCAGATCCTCGTTTGCGTCATTGGACTCGTAATCACGGCGCTCTGCGTGACTGGCGTCTATGTCTGGTGGAAGAAACGGTCCGCCAGGAAATCGGCGCGGTCCAGCCGGCGGAAGTCCGGCCCGAGTAAGCCGTGGCTGGCGCTCGGTAGCGAGTGCTGCGTGGTCGTCGGTGACGGCGGCCGCGAAGTATAGACAGCATTCGCGCGGGGTGCGGCATTGAGCCTCGAAATTCCATACATCGCAGAGGCCGAAGCGGTCGCTTCAGTTGAAGGCAATATGAGCGGTGCCGTTATGCGAGGGCCCGACGCTCTGCCGATTTAAGACCGCAACATGCCTCGGACCAAAGGAGCAAAACATGAGGACCCAATCACTTGAAAGGCGGAAGCTGGTCGAAAAACTCCGCATCGCGCTGCCGCTGAAGGCGCGTGCGCGAGCGCCATTGATCGAGCGATTACGAGGAACAGTTTCAATCGACGCCGCACGGTCGGATTTGCCAGTGACGAACATCTTTGACGCGGGCGGCGGCATCGGTCTGATGTGTCAGCTGGATTTGACGCAGGTTTGCCCGCAAGCTCCTCACCTCGTCGTACCGCTCGCCCATCTGGCGTTCGCGTGCAAATACGGGTTGGATCGGCAGCTGCCGCGCTATCGAACCCGCGTCGCTCGCGCCCATCCGTAACGGCGTACATAAGACGCCGCTCTGCGCCGGAAACATCAGACTCGTCTTCGGCTTTGGTCTTGTAAGAGTATGTGATAATATCCTTTATCATATATACTGACTTGCCTCGCGGCGCGCGTCCTGGCACAATCCCACCCATGAACGTGACCCTGCGCATCCCCGACGAGCTGGCCGCGCATTTCGCGTCGGCCGACGAGATGCAGCGACGCGCGATCGAGGCGCTGGCGCTCGACGAGTTTCGGCTCGGGCGCCTGACCCGCCCGGCGCTCAAGAGCCTGTTGGGCTTCGCGACGCGCGGCGAGCTCGACGCGTTTCTGGTCGGTCACGGCGTGGTCGGCAGCTACACCGCGAGCGACCTCGATCAGGATCGGGCCGACCTGCAACGCCTCGGCCTTTGAGGCCGCATGAGGCTCGTCGTCGCCGATACGGGGCCGCTCCACTATCTCGTGCTGACCGGCGACATCGAGCTTCTCCCCCGGCTGTTTGAGATAGTCCTGGCGCCGGAACGCGTGCGCGACGAACTCGCGCATACTGAGGCGCCCGAAGTCGTTCGCGCCTGGATCGCCGCCCCGCCGCCGTGGCTCGAAACCCGTCCGGTCGAAGCCGGGCGCGGCGCGGACGACCTGGAGACGCTCGACGCCGGCGAACGCGATGCGATCGCGCTCGCCATGGCCGCGAAGGCCGACCTCTTGCTCATGGACGACCGCGACGGCGTCGCGGCGGCTCGCCGGCGCGGGTTCGCCGTCACCGGCACGTTGGGCTTGCTGGACCTCGCGGCGCGCAAGGGTCTCGTGGACCTTGCCGCCGCCTTCGAGCGGCTCAAAGGGACGAGCTTCTATTACCGCCAGGGTCTTCTCGAAGCGCTGCTGGCGCAGCATAGGGGCAGGAGGAACCCGTGACGGGGGAGATCGTTTCAATTCGCGCGCGCGCCGCATCGCTCCCGCAGTTGGTCGCGAGTGCCGGCGAGCGCGCGCAAACGCGCTTTTGGGAATTCTTCGTCTCCAATATCCGCAACCCAAACACGCGGCGCGCCTACGGCCGCGCGATTGGAGAATTTTTCGCGTGGTGCGAGAGCCAGGGCGTCGCGTCGATCGCCGACGTGCAGCCGTTGCATGTCGGCGCTTACGTGGAAGCGCTGACGCGCTCGCACAGCGCACCGACCGCCAAACTGCGCTTGGCTGCCATCCGCATGCTGTTCGATTGGCTCGTCACCGGCCAGATCGTATCGGTGAATCCGGCGGCAAGCGTGCGCGGGCCGAAGCATGTCGTGAAGGTCGGCAAGACGCCCGTGCTCGACCCAGCCGAGGCGCGGGCCTTGCTCGACAGCATCGACGTGACGACGTCGGCCGGCTTGCGCGACCGCGCTTTGATCGGCCTCATGGTCTATTCATTCGCGCGCGTCGGCGCGGCGCTCGCGATGAAGGTCGAAGACGTTTACGTGCAGAAACGCCGCTTGTGGGTCCGCTTGCATGAGAAGGGCGGCAAACGCCATGAAATGCCCTGCCACCATAATCTTGAGGCCTACCTTCACGCCTATATCGATGGCTGCGGCCTCGCGGGCGATCCCAAGGGCCTGCTCTTCCGCACGATCGGGCGCGGCAGCCACGACCTCACGACGACCGCCCTGCCCCAGGCCAACGCCTACGCCATGATTCAGCGGCGCGCGCGGGCTGCGGGCATCGCCACCAAGATCGGCAATCACAGCTTCCGTGCCACGGGCATCACCGCCTATCTCAAGAACGGCGGGACGCTCGAAAAGGCCGCCAGCATGGCGAACCACGCCTCGACGCGCACCACGCAGCTCTATGACCGGCGGCGCGACGAGATGAGCCTCGATGAGGTGGAAAGGGTCGTGATTTGACGCCGCCGCAGGCGGTAGTCTGCTATGACGTGAGGCAAAGGACTGAGCCATGCCACATTCCGGGCCAGTGAACTGGCAACCGATCAGCGCAATGCCTCTCATCGCCAGCATGATCGATGAGGGTTTGCAGGACACGCGCGAGCACATCAAGACGTTGACCGAGGCATC
>Ga0187784_10001694_pt1 | contig 17545 bp, 13 predicted proteins | sample 1015_SJ02_MP15_2_FD_132964 | JGI IMG/M metagenome (GOLD analysis project Ga0187784, IMG submission 132964) | Tropical peat soil microbial communities from peatlands in Department of Meta, Colombia - 1015_SJ02_MP15_20_MG | ecosystem: Environmental > Terrestrial > Soil > Wetlands > Peat | place...
CGCCGCGGGATTGAGCGTCACCTTCTGCGCGTCGCCGCCCGAGAGCGGAACGGTGTAAATATCGGAATTGGTGCTGGTGGCGGGATTCGGATCGACGTTCCAGGTGAACGCGAGTTCGGTGGAATCGGGCGAGATGGCGTAATCGTCGGGGCCGCCGAGCGAAAACGGCGGCGCATCGCGATCGCCCGGCGTCAGGTCCTTCACCTCGGTGCCGTCGGCGTTCATCACCAGGATGTGCTGGCGGCGGTTGGACTGCCATTCCGTCCAATGACGAAACAGCAGCGAAGTGTAAATGCGCGCCTTCACTTTGCTCGCGGCCTCGGAAGCGATCTTCGATTTATTGCAGACATAATCGGCGCCGCAACTGGGATACACGTTTGACAGCAGCACGATCTTCTTCCCGTCGGGCGAGACCAGGATGCCCGCGGCCTCGGTCGACAGATGGCTGATCTGGCGCGCGTTCGAGCCGTCGGGCGCCATGCTCCAGATCTGCGCCGATCCATCGCGATTCGACACGTAATAGATCAGCCTCGAATCGGGCGACCAGCGCGGGCGCTCATTATCGGTGCCGTCGTGCGTCACCTGGCGCGCGAATCCGCCATCGACCGGAACCACGTAAATCTGTTTGGGCTTGATGTTTTTGTCGAGATCGACGGTCTGGGAGGTGAATGCGACCAGCCTGCCGTCGGGCGAGAGCACCGGCTCGCTGATGCGCGCCAGTTTCATCATCGTCGAAACGTCGAACGGTGGGCGCTGCGCGCACAGGGGAACGGAAACGGCCGCGGCGCATGCCAGGGCCACCAGAGAACGCATATCTTTCTATTTTACGTTTCGAAGCCGCCGGGTTTGGAAACTACCGGTTCGTGCCGGGAGCCGCTGCCGGGATCTTCGACTCGCTTGGGATTCGTCCCTTGAGCGCGTCGTCGAGGGAAACACGATTGGCCTCGAGCGTTTCGCCGGTCACCTGTTGGAGCGCGACGCGGGCGTGAACGTAGCCGGATAGCGCCTGCACCTCGGCCGATTCGGCCAGCACCAGAGAGCGCTGCTGATTGATCACGTTGTCGATGGTCGATCCGCCCAGCGAGAATTTCTGCTGCTCCTTGTCGAGCAGCTCCTGCTGGAGTTTGCGCGTATCCACAGCGTTGCGATAGCGCAGGCTGGTCTGCCGGATGGCGGTCATGTCGTTCGAAATATCCACCACCAGTTGATTGCGGCGCCCGCGCTCGCTCAAATCGCCCTGGCGCAACTGCAACTGGTCGATTCCGTAATCGCCTTGCGCGGTGCGATTGCCGAGGGTGCCTTGAAACACCAGGGCTCCGGTGTGCGACTTATAGTCGTTCCGGAAAATCTGTCCCAGCGCATTTCCGAGGCCGCCGACCTGGCCCGGGATCGGCCGGTATGGCGAGATCGGATTGACGTTTCCGGCTTCCGAGCGATTCGTCTCGACGCCGATGCCGCGCAGCGTCGGCAGGATGCCGTTCGCGGTTCCCAGGGCCGAAATTTCCTGCGCCTCATCGTTGACCTTGTCGAGCTGCACGTCCGGCCGCTTTTCGAGCGCGGTGGCGAGCAGCGTCCGCAGCGGCGGCAGCTCATCCGACTGGATCACGTCGATGTGATCGAGGCACACCACCTCGGCCGCGTCGAACATCGGATCGGCCAGCCCGGTCCGGCTCAATACCGATTTGAGAGAATTTTCCTGCTGCTGCACGTTGCTTTGCGAGATCAGGAAATCCTGTTTGCGCGTCGATAATTCGGCTTCGGAGCGATAGATGTCGACGCCGGCCACGGTTCCCGCCGCGATTTCGTGCGCGACGTCCTCATAGAAGTGCTGCGCGAAATCGAGGGCGCGCTGCTTGGCTTTCAGGTCTTCCTGATCGCTCACCAGGTCCCAGTAAAGATTGACGACATTGGCCACCAGGTCCTGCAACTGGGAGCGGAAGGTGATGTTCGAACTGGTGACCTGCTTCTGCGCGACACGAATGTACCGGCTGTTCACGCCGATTCCGAAGCCGTTCAGAAAATTCTGCGTCGCATAAATCTGCGCGATCGGCGCGACCGACGGATTCAAAACATCGGTGGGGGAATTCTCGTTGAGGTACGATTCGTTGGCCGCTACCTGCGCGTATCCGCCGCTCAGAAAGCCCTCCTGCACGAAGGACTGAAACGAATGCTTGACGTCGATCAGCTCGTTCGTCTGGCTGACGATGGCATTGGGTTGGGGCGTGGTCTGATGCGACCAGGTGCTCGAATTCTGAAGCACCGGATCCAGGTTGGGCGTAATAGGGCCGACCTGGCTGATGCTGCCGTTGACATTGCTGCCGGCGCTGGCGCCAGTGCTGCTGAGCAGGCCGGCCGTCTGCTCGGCGCCGAGCACGCCTTGCCCACCGGTGATCTGATTGACCGCCGAACTTCCGCTGGTGACGCCGCGCAGCGGTCCGCCGGCGTGCTGGCGTTGCAGATACCATTGCGCCGACAGCGGACCGTAGCGATCCACCTGAAGATCCAGATTGTTTTCGATGGCGAGCGCGATGGCGTCTTGAAGCGTCAGGTACAGTTTGCCGGCGCGAATCAGCGCATGCAGGCGATCGGAATCCGTGAGAATGATCGGAGGCATGTCCGGCGACTTGTAGGGGCGCCAAACGATGGGAGCCGACGGCTTTTCGACAAACGGCTCCTGGGCGCCGAGCGGAGAAAGCCCGCACACGCATGCGGTGGAGATGGCGAGGAGTTGTTTCAATCGCATGGCCTTAGTTCCCCTGCGGAACGGTGTCCGGTATGGAGGATTGCCGGGCCACTTTGCCGGTCCGGGCCTCTTCGATCGAAATGTTGTGGACGTCCAGGGTCGCGCCGATGGCCTGTTCGAACGCGATCTGCGCGTGCGTGTAATTGGCCATCGAAGTGACCTCGGCGCTTTGATCCGTGGCTAGGTCGCGCTGCGCCTGCACCACGTTGGCGATGGTCGATTCGCCGAACTTAAAGCGCATCTGCTCGGCATCGAGCGTCTGCTGCTGAAGTTTCCGCGTCGCCACCGCGGTTTCGTATCTCGCGCGCGCCTGCTGCAGGCCGATGACGGAGTTCTTCACCTGCTGGCGGATATCGTTGATCGCCTTTTGAAGCTGCAATTCGTATTGCCGCAGCGTGATCTGATCGGCCACGTAATCGGCTTGCGGAGCGCGATTGCGGAACGGGATGTTCAGCGAAAAACCGGCCGAGTAATTGGGATAATTGCGCCGGAAAATCTCGCCCAGCAGGTTCCCGTAACCTCCGACGACGTAGCTGTCGGGCGGCGGAATGCCGGGTGCGAGGCCCCGTACATTGGGCGATCCGGTCAATCCGTTGTTGGTCAGCTCCGCGAACGCCTGCAAGGTCGGCAGCAGGGCGTTGCGCGTGCCCTTGGTCTGGATCTTCTGGCTCTCCACGTTGATCCGCGCCTGTTCCAGCTCGGCCCGGTCGGCCAGCGCTTCCTCCATCAGCGCCGGCAAGGGCTTCAGATCCTCCTTTTCCGGGACGACGATGTTGTCGAGCGGAACGATGTGCACCTCGTCGAGCCAGCCGTTCACCGCGCCGTTGCGGCTCAGCGCATTTTTCAGAATGGTCTCCTGCTGCGCGACGTTGGTCTGCGAGATCAGCAGATCCTCCTTGCTTTGCGAGACCTGCGCTTCGGCGCGCGTCACCTCAATCGAGGGCAGCGTGCCGAGCTCGGCCTGATGCTTGTTGTCCTCGTAAAGCTGCTGCGCGGTCTCGAGCGCCTGCTGCTTGATGCGCAGATCGTCGTCGAAGCTGACCAGGTCCCAATACAGATTCAAAATCGCGGATACGGTGGTGATCACCTGCAGCTTCAGGTTGAGATCGCTCACCTTGATGTTGTTTTTGGCGACCTTGATGTAGCGTGTGTTCGAGCCTACGCCCCATCCCTGCATCAGGTTTTGCGTGATATAAAAATCCAGATCGCCCTGCGTGAACGGATTCAGCGAATACGCGGGGCTGTTTTCCATGATGTGCGAGCTCAGGAAGGTGAACGTCGCGCTGGTCCCGGTCGGCCAGCTTTGCCCGTATTGCAGCTCGTAGGTTCGCGTGGCGACCACCTGCGAGTTGACCAGCGCGAGCGCCTCATTGCTGAGCGGCGTGGTGTTGTGCGAGAACAGCCCGTAGGCGAGCAGGTACGGGTCGAGACTCGGCGGATTGGTGCCGATGGATGCGACCAGTCCGCCGCCGGAAGTGACGCCCGATCCGCCGCCGGCGATCGAAACATTGGTGACGCTGACGCCGTTCAGGCTGACGCTTTGGGGTCCGGGTTGAATGGGCTGGTTGACGCTGCGCAAGGGAGCGCCGCCCTCGGCGCGGCGCAAAACTTCCCGCGCCAGATACGGCCCATAGCGCTGTACCGCGATGTCGATATTGTTTTCGAGCGCCAGCGCGATCACGTCCTGCGCGGAAAGATACAGATTCCCCGCGCGCACCAGCGTTTCCAGGCGCTGGGAGTTCGCAAGATTCGCGGGGGAAACCTCGCGCCTTTGCAGATGAAACGGGTTGAGCAGCGGCTGCAAGAACGGAACGGGCTTCGGCGGTTGAATCGAAATCTCGTCCGTTTGCGCGAAGGCGAGCCCCGCCAGCGCGAGACCGGTGAAGGCGATCGAGCGGAAGCTCGACACGGATCGAAAGTCAGTCATGGGTAAATAGAATCCTCTTCCAAGAAGGCGCACGGCGCCGCCTACTTACACTAAACGCACACGCTCAGGAATCGATCGGATTTTTTCACGTCGATGTTTGGCTCTGGTGGGTGCAATTCCTGTTCCAACCGGCGCGGCGGCGTGGAACACGCCCCTCGAAAGGGATGTTGCGCCGGGCTAAACCCGTTCCCTGAAGCCTCTTTGTTCGATTTTGCTACGAAGTGTCCGGTTTTGCAACGATCGGGATGGCCTCAGACCGGGACCTTAGTCGCCGATAAGGCCCAAAGGAGCTGATCCGGGCTTGTGCACAAAGATTTACATTTGCTGATCGTCGAGGCTTCCCCGCACGGCGCCCGCCAGCTCGCTGAGGAGTTGAAAAAAACCGGATACGAGCCCGTCTTCACGTACATCGCCGATCGCGAGTCGATGGCCCGCGCGCTCGACGGATCGCACTGGGATCTGGTGCTCGCCAGCCACGATACCCCCGGATTCGGAGCGCTGGCTGCGCTGGAACTCCTGATCGAGAAGCGGGCGGAGATTCCTCTCATCGTCGTTTCCAAGTCCGGCCCGGATGAGCGGGCGATAGAAGCGATGCGGCTCGGCGCCCGCGATTTCGTGACCTTGAACCATCTCCCGCGGCTGGCCGCCGTGGTCGAGCGCGAGCTCGCCGGGCTTCACGCGACCCCATCAGCCCGAAAAATCTTCGACTCCAGTCCCATGCCGATGTGGGTTTACGATGTGGAGAGTTTGAGGTTCCTCGCCGTGAACCCGGCCGCAATCCGTCACTACGGATATTCGCGCGAGGAGTTTCTTGCCATGACCCTCAAGCAAATCCGGCCGCCGGAGGACGTGCCGCGCCTGATGGAAGCGCTCGCCACGATCGGTCCCGGAGTGGTCGATGCGGGCGTCTGGCGTCATCGGAAAAAAGACGGCACGCTGATCCACTGCGAGATCCATATCCAGGAACTGAACTACTACGGCCGCCCGGCGGAAATGACCATGATCGTGGACGTGACCGATCGATGGCAGCGCCAGCAGGACTTGGCGGCTCAAGCCCGCGTGGCCGGACTGGTTTCCGAGAGCAGCATGGTGCTCTCCTGGGCGCAAACCCTTCGGGAAGGGCTGCAGGGATGTACCGAAATCCTGCAAAGACAGGTGGAAACCACGTGCGCTCAGATCTGGATCCTCAAAGAAGCCGAAGGAGCGCTGGAGATGGACGCCGGCACGGGACCTTGCACTCTGGCGATGCCGCGCGTCCGCGTGGGGGAATCCGACATCGGGCGAGTCGCCGCGGAACGGAAGCCTCATGTTCGTTTCGCATCCGGCCATGCGCCGGTGTGCGGCGGTCAGTGTCTCCAATCCACCCGCTCCGCCGCCTTCGCCGGTCATCCGCTGATGGTCGAGGACCGGCTGGTGGGAGTGCTGGCGGCGTATTCCGATCGCGCCTTCGATCGCGGCGCGATGCAGGCGCTCGCTTCCGTCGCCGGCGCGGTGGCGCAGTTCATCGAACGCAAACGCGCCGAGGAGGCGCTGCGCGACAGCGAGGAACGCGTGCGCCTGCTGCTCGATTCGATCACCGAAGCCATCTACGGCGTCGACCTCGACGGCACGTGCACCCTGGCCAACCGCGCCTGCCTGGAGAAACTCGGCTACCAGCACGCTTCCCAGATCATCGGGCAGAAAATGCACAATGTGATCCATCACTCGCGGCCCGACGGAACTCCCTATCCGGTCGAGGAATGCTCCTTTGCGGATAAGTTCCGGAAAGGCCTGGACATTCAATCCGACGTCGAAGTGTTCTGGCGCGCCGATGGAACCAGTTTTCCGGCCGCGTGCCGGTCCTATCCGGTGCGAAAAGGCGGCGAGATTACCGGCGCGGTGGTCACCTTCACCGACATCACCGAACGAAAGCGCGCCGAGCAGGAGCAGCGCAAGCTGGCCTCGATTGTCGAAAACTCGGAGGATTTCATCAGCATCGCCACCCCGGCCGGGGAGATCGTCTACATCAATCCGGGTGGATGCAGAATGGCCGGCATCGACGACCCCCGCGAGCTGGCCGGCCAGCCGATGTCGGTTTTGGCCCCGTCGCCGTTTCATCCGTGGCTTCAGGAGGAAGTGCTTCCCGATCTGATGGCCAATGGCCGGTGGGAAGGCGAATCCATGCTGCGGAATCTGAAGACCGGCGCCACCATCGACGTCTCCATCCGGGCCTCGGTGGTGCGGCACGCCGAAACCGGCGAGCCCATTTGTATCGCCGCCGTCGTGCGCGATATCCGGCAGCGCAAGCAAACCGAGCGCGCCTTGATGCGCGCCAAGGAAACCGCCGAAGCCGCCAGCCGCGCCAAAACCGAGTTTCTGGCCAATGTGAGCCACGAAATCCGCACGCCCATGAACGGCATTATCGGGATGACGGAACTGGCCCTCGAAACCGATTTGACCCTGGAGCAGCGCGACTACATCGAGAACGTGCGCAAATCCGCGGAATATTTGCTTGCCGTCATCAACGAGGTGCTGGATTTTTCCAAGATCGAAGCCGGCAAGATGAGTCTCGATCCCTGCGAGTTTGCTTTGCACGCGAGCGTCGAGGAAGCGGTGAGATCCCTGTCGTTGCGCGCGCACCAAAAAGGTCTCGAATTGCTGTGCCGGATCGCTCCGGACGTGCCCGCGTCCATCCTGGCGGATTCTTACCGGTTGCGGCAGATTCTGATCAACCTGCTCGGCAACGCGGTCAAGTTCACGGGCAGCGGTGAGATCCTGCTGGAGGTGAAGCTGGTCTCGCGGCGGGGTGCCCGCGCGACACTCGAATTCTCGGTCCGGGATACCGGTCCGGGCATCGCGTTTGAAAAGCAGCAAATGATTTTTGAGGCGTTCACGCAAGCCGACGGCTCGATGACGCGCCGGTATGGAGGCACAGGGCTCGGCCTGGCCATCTCGCGGCATCTGGTGCGGCTCATGGGCGGCCGCATGTGGCTGGAAAGCGAGCCGGGCGCGGGCAGCACGTTCTCCTTCACGATTCAGGCGATCGTCCGCGAGCCGGCGCCGCCGCGCGCCTCGCCCCCGCTGGAGCACCCGGCGCGCCTGCTGCGCGGCGTTCGCGTGCTGATCGTCGACGACAACTCGACCAATCGCCGGATTTTAGAACAATACGTCGCGCAGTGGGAAATGCTTTCCGGGTCGGCAGCGAGCGCGGCGGCGGGGCTCGCTCTGTTGTTGAACGAGAAAGCCGCGCATCGCGAATTCCAACTGGTTTTGCTGGACGCGCGCATGCCGGAAGCGGACGGATTCTCTCTCGCCCGCTCCATTCGCAATCATCCCGAGCTGGCCCGCGCCGCGATCATGATGTTGAGTTCGGACGATCTCCACGCGGACGCGCAGAAATGCCGAGAAGCCGGAATCGACGTGTACCTGGTAAAACCCGTGATGCAGCGCGATCTCCGGGACGCGATTCTGCGGGTGCTGAAGATCGGCCCGGCTCCCGAGCTTCCGAAGCCGGCCTCGAGCGTCGCCGCCGGCGAGGCTGCCGCCGGTTTGCGCGTACTGCTCGCCGAGGACAATATCGTCAATCAGAAAGTCGCCCTGAGCCTGCTCGAGAAACGCGGGTACGCCGTCACCCTCGCCCGTGACGGAGCGCGCGCGGTCGAGGAACACGCGCGCCATCGCTTCGACCTGATCCTGATGGACCTGCAAATGCCCGAAATGGGCGGCCTCGAAGCGACGCGCGTGATCCGCGATCGGGAGCGCGAAACCGGACGGCACGTGCCCATCATCGCTCTCACCGCGCACGCCATGAAAGGCGATCGCGAGCGGTGCCTCGAAGCCGGAATGGACGATTACGTGTCCAAGCCGATTCAGCCCGGCGAGCTTTTCGAAACCATCGCGCGCGTCGCCGCGGCGCGCGTTCCCCTGCATTCTGTCTGATCACGCTCCCGGATTGGGTACCGAGCTCCACCGCCGATCGCGTGCAGCGTGACGATCTGGTCGAGGCCTCGAGTGCAGGCCGCTTCCTGCGCGTATCAAACCGCGATGCGTGCGCCAGAAATTGCCGCGCAGGGCGGGCCCGTAGAACCACCGGTGAGCGCGAAAGCGTCAGACTGCGCCTGCCGGCACCGTCGCGTAACGGGCGAGCGCGTGCGCGATGCGATTCAACGACAGAATATCGTTCACCGCGCCCAGGCGAATCGCCTCGCGCGGCATTCCGAACACGACCGAGCTCGCTTCATCCTGCGCGATGGTGTGCGCGCCGGTCTGCTTCATCGCGAGCAATCCGGCGGCTCCGTCGGCGCCCATGCCGGTGAGAATCACGCCCACCGCGTCGCCGGCCGCCTGCTTCGCCACGGATTCGAACAGCACGTCGACCGACGGCCTCTGATACTGCACCAGCTCCCCGCCGGCCACCACCGCGTGCCACCCGCGGGCGGCCTTGCGGACCGTGAGATGAAAATTCCCGGGTGCGATCAAAGCCCATCCGGGTGGAATTGCGTCGCCGTCGGCGGCTTCCTTGACGCGAATTTTCGAGGCTTTATTCAGCCGGTTGGCGAATTCGGCGGAGAACACCGCGGGGATGTGCTGCGCGATCACGATCGGCGGCATTTCGGGCGGCAGGTTCGTCAGGATCGTCCACAACGCTTCGACTCCGCCGGTGGAAGAGCCGATGGCGATCAATCCGGTGGCTGCGGCGGGCGCGGGCGCGACCGGCGTTTCGATCGCGGATGCCTGCGCTTGGCGCAGGCGCGCCTGGGCGGCAGCCCGAATTTTGTGGGCCAGCTCGGTTCGCAGATCGGTGACCGAATAGGGGCCGCCCGGCTTCGCTACCACTTCCACCGCGCCGGATTGCAAGGCTTCAATCGCGATCCGGCTCGAGGATTGCGCGAGCGAACTGATCATCACCACCGGCAGCGGATGATATTTCATCAGCTTCTTCAGAAAGGTGAGGCCATCCATGCGCGGCATTTCGATATCGAGCGTCAGCACGTCCGGCTTCAGCGACAGAATCTTGTCCCGCGCGACGAAGGGGTCCGACGCGGTTCCGGCAACCTCCAGATCGGCGTGCGAGCTGACGATTTCCGACAGCGCCTTGCGCACGATCGCCGAATCGTCGACGATGAGGACACGAATTTTCCGGCCAGTGGGCATACGGGTCTAGCGACGCGCGACCATAGTGATGGCCAGCATTCCCTCCGGAGTTTCCATGCACTGGTGAGTTCCGCCGGCGGCGTCGAAGACGGCGGGAATCGTCTCCGGCGCGTCGAGCGCGACGTGCGAATCCGGATGCAGCCGGCTGAGCATCGCGCCGCAGATCATGTTGGCAAGTTCGCGCGCGACTTGGTCCTGTTCATCCCCGGTAACCTCGTCCGGATCGATGCCCAGAAATCCGCACGCGACGGCCACCGCGAGTTCCCGCGACAACATCACGCGCAACTCGCCGCAGGGTGCGCCCTCGAAACGGACCGCCGCCGCGATCCAGTCCGCGCGAGGCTCCGGATGACGGCACGAAACCGGCTCGGCCGTGGCGAAGAACATGGTTTCCAGAACTTCGCGCGCCACCTGGCAGGCGACTTGAGGCAGCGAATCCTCGGTTTTCATTCCCACATCAATCGCCGATGCCATCGTAAGCTCCTAAAATCCGGTCGAGTTCCTCGCGCAGCGCCTCGGGAGGAAACGGCTTGGAGATATATCCCTGCGCGCCGAGCTCCAGCATGCGATCCACGCGCTCATGCGTCGCGTCCGTCGAAATCACCAGCGCGGGAATGCGCTCATAGGCGGGATTTTTCCGCAGCTCGCGCAGAAAATCCTCGCCGTTCATGCGCGGCATGTTGATATCCGTAAGGATCACGTCCACGTGTTGGACGGCCAGCGAGGCGAGCCCTTCCTCGCCGTTTCCGGCTTCCAGATACCAGGCCTCCTCGAACCCCGCCAGGCGCATCACGCGCCGGATGAACGCGCGCATCACCGGCGAGTCATCGACGATCAGAACTGTGAACGCCATTTGCGATTCCTTTCCCCGCGGAGGAATGCTCGAGCGGTTTCTCGACGGCTCCTTCGCGAATCCACGTTTTGCCCGTCGCCACTTCCAAGCGAACGGTGCGGGACACCTCGCCGCCCACGGCTTCGGCCGCCACCAGCAGCCCCGCTTTCCACAGGAGTTTTCGTGCGGCGACGTAATTGCGCTTCCCGATCTGAAATAATTCATGCCCGTTGAGGACCTGCGCGCCGCCCGCGATCCGCACCACCAGCCGGCGGCGGTTCGCGCCGCTCAGCATCACCTGGTCGAGCATCCGGGTGACCCCCGTGTCGGCGAACATGTAGGGGTTCTGTTCGGCCTTGGCCTGATCGATGGACGCCTCCGGCAGCATGAAGTGCAGCAAACCGCTGACTCGCGCCACCGGATCGTGCACCGCGACCGCGACGCAGGATCCGAGCGCGTAGGTCATCAGCACGCTGTCCGGGTCGCCGCTGATCTTGCAGTCGGAGATCCCGACGACCAGGGCATTCATGCGCGCCTCCGCGGCCGGCCCGGTCCGTTTTTCCGGTAAACCGCCGGGTGCACGTAACGCAGGGAATGATCGAAGCCGTTCAGCGTTTCCGAATGGCCCACGAACAGGTACCCGCCCGGCTCGATGCATTCGGTGAGCCGGGACACGATATCCTGCTGCGTGGGCTTGTCGAAATAGATCATGACGTTGCGGCAGAAAATGAACTGAAACGTGCGGCGCGGCAGCGGCTCGATCAGATTGAGGCGATCGAACTCGACGGCTTGCTTGACGGCCGGCTTCAACTTGTAGCGGCCGGCGGACTCGCCGTGCCCTTTGAGCAGATACGACTTCCACCACCCCTGCGGCATGCCCTGGAAGCGATCCTCCTCGTACACTGCCTGGCGCGCTTTGTTCAGCATGCGCGTCGAGATGTCGGTGGCCACGATGCGATAATTCGCGGCCCAACCGCAGCGGATCGACGCCGCGATATCCATCAGTGTCATCGCGATGGTGTACGGTTCTTCGCCTGAGGAACAGGCCGCGCTCCAGATGCGCAGCGACTCGAGATCGCGCAGTTCCCCGGTGAGCTCCTGGGTCAGAAAATCGAAGTGCGCGCGCTCGCGATAAAAGCAGGTGTAGTTGGTGGTCAGCGAGTCGATCAGCTCGATCAGCGCCTCACCGGTGCGATCGGCCAGCACGTGCCGGTGATATTCGGCGAACGATCGAAACCCGCCCTGGCGGATCTTCTTGCCGAGCCGCGCCCGCACCAGGCCCTCCTTGCCGGCGGAGAGATGCAGCCCGAACAGATCGTACGCCAGTTGGCTGATCCGGCGAAAGTCGGATTCGGTGAGCGCCGGCAGTTCCGTCACGCCAAACAGGGGAACCGTCATCTGCCCGCCATTCCGAAAATTCCCTCGGGATCGAGAATCAAGCCCACCCGTCCGTCGCCGAGAATCGCCCCGCCCGCCAGGCCGGGAATATTTCGCAGCGATCCGCCCAGGCTCTTGATGACCACTTCCTGCTTGCCCATCAGTTCGTCCACCACCAGGCAGAACCGCTTGCCGGCGGCTTCGGTCACGATCAGGAGACTGTCGGAGAGAACCTCCGTCTTCGGTTGGACGCCGAATTTCCGGTGCAGCCGCACGATGGGCAGCAGCGCGCCGCGCACCAGAACCATTTCATCGCGCTGCTCCACGGTCGAGAGCATTTCCCCGGAGGGCCGGAACATCTCGCGTACCGCGAAAATCGGCACGATGTAAACTTCCTTGCCCACGCTCGCGAGCAACCCGTCGATGATCGCCAGCGTGAGCGGCACTTTCAACAGAAACGTGGCGCCTTTTCCGGCCACCGATTGAATCTCGATCTTGCCGCGCAGCTTCAGGATCTGCTTCTTGACGACGTCCATGCCCACGCCGCGTCCGGAAACGGAGGTGACTTGCTCAGCCGTCGAAAATCCCGGCGCGAAAATCAGGTTGAAGATGTCGTTGTCGGAGAGCTGGGCGCCTTCCGCCACCAGACCGCGCTCGCGCGCCTTTTTCAGAATTTTCTCCGTGCTCAACCCGCGTCCGTCATCGGAAATCTGGAGCAGGATATGCCCGGCCTGATGCGCGGCTTTGAGCAGCACGCGCGCCGTCCGGCTTTTTCCCGCCCGGGCGCGCTCTTCCGCCGTCTCGATTCCGTGATCCACCGAATTGCGCACCATGTGCATCACCGGATCGGCCAGTTCTTCCACGATGTTGCGATCGAGCTCGGTGTCTTCGCCGATCAGGTCCAATTCAATCTGCTTGCCCGTCTTGCGCGAGAGATCGCGCACCAGCCGCGTCATTTTGTGAAACAACTGGCGGATGGGGATCATGCGCATGGCCATCGCCGTGCGCTGCACCTCGCCGGTGATGCGCGCCAGTTGCGCCAGATTGCGCGTGAGCCGCGGCTTTCCCGTGATGGCCAGATCGGGATCGTGCTTCACCAGCGATTGCGCGATCACCATCTCGCCGACCATGTCCACCAGAAAATCGAGTTTCTGCGTGTCCACCTTGATGGACCGCGATTCGCCGGACCGCGATTCAACGCCGGACGCCGGCTCCTGCGCGGCCGTGGCCGCCGACAAGCTGCTCAGCGCCGTCGCCACCGGATCCGCCGCCGGATCCGCCACGGGATCCGCCGCCGCCGCATCCCTTGCCGCCGCCGCATCCCCCGCCGGCGCCGTTTCAACGTTGTTCGCGCTCAGCTCGTGGATCGACGCGAGCAGTTCCTGGCTGCCCGGCGGCTTCGGGGTTTTGCCGTTGGTGAGCAGCTCCTGAAGCTCGCTCATCCACTCATTGAGGTGGTCCTTACTCGCCAGGATCACGTCGATGTGTTTCGGCGTGACCGTCAAACCTCCGGTGCGCGCCAGGTCGAGGACCGTTTCTACCTCGTGCGCCACCTCCTGCACCGCCGGCAATCCCAGAAACCCGGCCAGGCCCTTGATGGTATGGAAGCCGCGGAAAATCGCGTTCAACGCCTCATGGTTCTTGGGGTCCTGATCGAGAGCGAGCAGGTGCAACTCCACCGCCGAGAGATGTTCCCGGGCTTCGACGACGAAATCGCTCAATAGCTCCGGATCGCTGGCGAGCTCGTTGAGATGCAGCGGGTCGGCGCCCGGCGTCTGTTCTTGTGTTGACATGGGACTCCTTACGAAGCAACAGCCATGGCGCGATCGAAGGACGCTACGCCAGGGCCTCGGCCAGCCCGTGGATCTCCTGCGTCGTCATGACCATGTTGATGTCGAGCAGAATCTTGACCCGCCCCTTCACCTTCGCCATGCCCAGCAGATACGGGGTCGCGACCCCGCGGCCGAAGTCCGGCGTATCTTCGATATCCGCGCCCTGAAGCGTCACCACTTCGGAGACTTCATCCACCACCACGCCGGTCAGCATCTTCGAGCCTTCCTGCTCAATCTGCACCACGACGATGCAGGTGCGCTGCGTGTATTCGAGCTCCGGCATGCCGAATTTCAAGCGCAGATCCACGACCGGAATCACCTTGCCCCGCAGATTGATGACGCCTTTCACGTAATCGGGCGTCTGGGGAACGGCCGTGATCTCCTGCACTCCCATGATTTCGCGGACGCGCAGCACCTGGATGGCGAATTCCTCCTTGCCCAGTCCGAACGTCAGATATTTTCCGGCGCGCGGATCGGTCTTCATGGCGACGGCGGCTTCCGCCGTTAGAACACTCGATGACATTTTTCTCTCCTTACTCTGCTGGCGTTTTCCGAATTCGACATGTCAGATCTCCGTGAAGTGATCGTCCAGCGGAAATTCATTGCGCTTGCCGATCATCGAGGGAACCTTGACGTCCACCTTCACCTTGGGCGTCTCCCGCGTCACGGCCGTTTGCGGCGCGCGCAGCGCGCCGTCCGTCCCGGTCCCTTTGCTCGGCTTGGTGAAGCGGCCCGCGGCCGCCGGTTTCGGCTTCTGCTGCGGCGCGTCCCGCTCGCCTGCCAGCGTTTGGAGGTCCGCCACGATCCTGCGCATCGCGTTCGATTGCGTGGACAATTCCCGGCTGGCCGACGCGCTTTCCTCCGCGCTCGCGGCCGAGCTCTGCGTCACCTGGCTCATCTGCGCGATCGCCTTCGAGATCTGTTCGATGCCGCGGCTCTGTTCCTGGCTCCCCAGGTTCACCTCGTCGACCAGCGTCTTCACCTTGACCGAGCTTTCGGTGATCTGTTGGATCACTTCGGTTACCTGATTCAGCCGCGAGCTTCCTTCGCGGGAGGTCGAAATCGATTCTTCGATCAAGGCCGCGGTGTCCTTGGCCGCCTGCGCCGAGCGCTGCGCCAGATTGCGGACCTCGTCCGCCACCACCGCAAAGCCCATACCCGCCTCGCCCGCGCGCGCCGCTTCCACGGCCGCGTTCAAGGCGAGAATATTGGTCTGAAACGCGATCTCGTCGATCACCTTGATGATCTTCGAAATTTTTTCGCTGGATGCCTTGATCTGATCCATCGACTGGACCATCTGTTCGATGGTGCGGTTGCCTTCCTTGACGTGCCGGTCGACGGCGTCCATCAGATCGGCCGCAAATTGCGAATTTTCCGCGTTCTTCCGCGTCATCGCCGTGATCTCTTCCGACGATGCCGAGGTTTCCTCAATGGTTGCGGCCTGCTCGGAGGAGCCTTGCGCCAGCGCCTGGCTCGAAGTGGCCACCCGTCCGGCCGCGCCGGCAATCTGCTGCACGCTCTCGCTGAGATCGCCCGCGCTGTGCCGCAGCACCGTGTTGGTGCCGCGCACCAGAGCCAGGCAGGCTCCGCCGCCCACGACCGCCGAAAACAGCAGAGCGCTCCAGATCCACCAGTTCGCCGCCGACGCCACGGCCGCCGAATTGGCCGCGCACTTTTCGCCGAACGCTTGATTTTCGTCGATTTCAGCATCGACGGCCTGACGCAACTCTTCGAGCGCCGGCGCGGTCTCCCGCTGGTACACCGCATAGGCTTTTTCGCGGGTTTTGCCCGCTGCACGAATGCGGTCCCAGCTCGCATAGAAACGGTCGAACGCCGGCGGAATCTTGCTGTACAACTCGCGATCGCGATCGCGATGAATTCTCCGCTCGTACTCCTTCATAGCCGCGACGGTGCGATCGTGCAAGCCCGCCATCTCGGTTTCGAAACGCGCATTTTCCTTGCGGTTCGATGACAGGATATACATCAGTATGTGACCTCGAAAGTCATAGACCGAGATCCGGATCGCATCCATCTCGTGGATACCGGGCATCGCGTCGCTGACGGTCTGCATGTGATACCGGTTCATCCGCGCCATGTTCATGAGCGCCGCGACCCCCACCACGATGCTCAGCAGCACCAGAAAGGCGCATAGCAGCGTCAGCTTTCTTCCGATCGTCATTTTTTTCATAGCGAGAATGAATCGTCTCCTTCGACGACCACAGTCCACCGTAGTCCTTCGATGCACTCATCGGCTCCTCCCCGCACCGCTTTAGCCTCCGATTTTCCTGAGCCGCCGAGGCTGCCGCCTAAGCGTTTCGTGCAAGGGCTCTGTTTCCGTGCGCATCCCCGGCCACCCGGGCCGGCCGACGATAGCGCGAATCCGCTCGATCCCTTCGATGCCGGCGAAATCACCCGCTCCGACTGCATCGAGGAACATCGCCGGCGGTGCCATCGACCGCGACGGCTTACCGCTTCAGCTTCCCGGACGTGGAAATTTGGACTTCGGTCGCGGCGAGCGCCTCCACCCAAGCGGCGGAGTCCGGCTTTTTTTTGACCAGGGACCGGCTAAAAATTGATCACTTGCGGCATCTGGAAACCGGCACGAAGCGTGGAACGTTCGCCATCCCGGTTCGGCGCGAGCGAGAGCTGCACGAACATGTGTTCGTCACTCATGCGGAACGGCACCACGATCCACTCATGATTCCGCGAGCTTCGGGTCTGGAAGTTGCGCCCGAAAATCACCGTGGGCGTGCTCAAGCCCATCTGGCCCACCTTCTCTTCGAGAATGGTCTTCACGTTTCCGACGATCATGTTGGAGATTTCGCCCACCGCGTCCAGCACGTCGTCGTTCATCGCGTCGTATTCGGCCAGCAGGAAGCTCGACGCCATCTTGCAGGCAAAGGCGCCCGTGCAGGCGATGCTGCCCGTGCCGGCCCAGCTTCCCGCCAGTCCCACCAGCGAAACCACGCCCGACGCCGGCGCCGCGGCGACGGATTTCTCGGTCAGCATCGGACCCGCCTCGAGCTGCATGTTCAGCATCGTAGCGAACACCTCCACCGTTGCGCTTTTGATCGCCGCCACGATATCCGCGGGCGTGATCGCTAGTTCTGTGTTTGTATCGTTCATGATTTCCGCTTCCTGAAGACCGTTTTAAAACAGCGCCGCCAGTTTTTCTTTGATCTGGTCCGCATTAAAAGGCTTGCGGACGTAACCTGCGGCGCCCAATTCCACCGCCTCCAGGACCTTGGCCTGGCTGCCTTCGGTGCTCACCATCACTACCGGCAGATTCTTCCACGCTTCGTTCGCCTTCACCGCGCTCAGCAATTCGAGTCCGCTCATGTTGGGCATGTTGATGTCGGAAAGAATCAGACCGACCGGCTGCGTTTTTAGCGTCTCCAGCGCCTCTTTTCCATCCCCGGCTTCGAATACGTTGCCGATCGGAATGTCGGTCTGCCGGAGGACGCGTTGCAAAATCTTGCGGATGGCCGCTGAATCGTCGACGATGAGTATGTCCAGCATCGGATCTCCTTGACGCGAGATGCTGAACAAGGAATGTGGCCTATAGTCAGCACCTGCTGGATTCTTATCGGCGGGCGCGGGAAAAATTGAGGCCCCGAGGCCAAATTCAAGGGAAGGAAAGCGAGTTTTACTTCTTCCGTTTCGGCTTTTCCGGCTTTTCACCGGGAGCCGGAACCGAAAAC
>Ga0187784_10001695_pt1 | contig 17544 bp, 13 predicted proteins | sample 1015_SJ02_MP15_2_FD_132964 | JGI IMG/M metagenome (GOLD analysis project Ga0187784, IMG submission 132964) | Tropical peat soil microbial communities from peatlands in Department of Meta, Colombia - 1015_SJ02_MP15_20_MG | ecosystem: Environmental > Terrestrial > Soil > Wetlands > Peat | place...
CAGCGACAGAGGTTGGAAAAGAGTTTCCACACGAGCCGGACCCGTACGTATAGGTGGTCTGGGCCGCATTCACGTCCGTGGCGACGTAGAGATTTCCCGTATCGTAGTAGCTGTAGGACTTCGTGAGATACGTCGACCCGTTGGTGTAATAGTTGACACTCAGAAGATTGCCACGTGAACCGCCGGGCGTGGTGTGTTGAGGTGTGCCGCTTGTGGCGGTGACAGTGTCACCATAATTATAATTTGTCTGCGAGACTGTAGTCCCAGACCCGTTGGTAACGGTGACTTGCTGACGGAAGGAAGTGATGCCGGTGAGCGTGGCGTACGTGATGGACGTTTTCTTCAGCAATGCGCCGACTGCCCCGGTGCCGTAGTCGTAGTCGTCTTGCTCGGTGAGACTACCGGTAGAGCCATACTTATAAGTATGCTCGGCAGTTTGCGCACTGGCCCACGAACTCGCTCCTGAAAGCATCGTTGTGATATTTCGTTGAGTGATCGGTTGCGCTATCGCCGTGCTTGTACAACTTGAGGTATTGCCGTTGTAGCAAGTTTGGATTTCCTTTAAGAGATTCGAGGTTTGGAGCGTGCTCTCAGGAATCGGAAAAGTCGAGAAGGTTGGCGCCGACCCTGAATAAATGTCTCGCTGCGTCTCGTAAATTCCCTGAAATTGGATAATGGTTTGGTTCGCCTGAGGGGTGGGGTCGGTGACTGTGGTGATGGAAGCCGCTCCCGTTTCTTGAGTCCGGGAATAGTTCCAATAAGTGGAACTGCCTGTATCGGGAGTGTAGCGCTTAACTCCGGCGGTGCTGCCATCGGAAAATACGCCATTACTGCCGCCAGTATATGTGTAAGAGATAGTACCGCCAGTGGGGAGAGTGACAGAAGCGAGTCGGGTGGTTACACATGTGGTGCCAGAATATGGAGTACACTTCCCCGAAGCCGGTGTGTTAGGAGTGGCTTCGTAGCTAAATGTGTATTGTGTGCCGTCTGGAAGAACAATACTCGACACCAGTGGCACCGCAGCACTTGACTTGTATTCGTTGATTCCGGATACACCAAAATTTGTGGCGACTGTGTAGTTCGTATAGTTGATCTGGTAGGAAGGCGAAGCGCCGGAAGGCGCGGTATACGTCAACGTGATCGGACTAGTCGCGGTCCCCGTGCCTGCAACAGTAAGCGCTGTTGTACCGAGAGTATCCGTGAATGTTGCAGAGTTTGCCGTACTGCTGACAGTAATCTCGTTTCCATTCCTATCAGTCGCTGTTGCGGCGGCACCCGAATACCCAGTCGTCAGATTGAGTGGCGGCGTAGTTACCTGACCGCGGGATGTGGTTATGGTGTGCGTTGTCACGCTGGGCGCACTATTAATTGCCGCTGACAAGGAATAGCCCGAGCCATCTACAGCAGTGACGTTGAGCGTAAGAATGTTACCGAGGTCACAATCCGAGGGATCGTATTCCATTTGACCAGGAAGTGGGTGGCTTCCGCCCCAGGGATCGTGATAAACCCACTTCCAAAATCTTGTAAATGTGTAGTATGGCGGTTTCGGGTCGTCACAGCTCCCGCCCAATGTTGAGTATGAAAGATAACCGGTTTGGATTGCGGTCTGAGCGAGCCAGCCCCAATTAAAGACTGGTTGCCAAGACGTAGTGCTTCCAGATTTGACCGGATACCAAACCGAGCTGTCGTAAGTCACGTCGTAAGCGAAGTTCATGCCGCGTCCGGCTCTATGAAACACAGGAATGTCAATGTGTGAATTTAGATTCGCTAGGTTAATGACATCCGGGCCGCCGGCAAACGAACCGAAAGCAGGAGTTCCTGTTGGCACTTGGCCAAATGTATAAACTCCAGAGAGAAGAAAAGCGAAGGTTAAACTCACAATGCGTGACAGACGTTTCATTTTTTTTCTCCGCTCTCGAAATGAATTACTGCGTGACCTGAACGCTAAATGCGCTTGAAGAGAGGCCCGAATTCAACGCTGCTGACTGCACCTGCAAGTCCAGCAGGAGCGTACCGTTCAAGAACTTCTGAACATGAAATGGAATTTGAACACCACCTGTGTTTTGGTAATTCGAGAATTGGATTTGTACAGGAATATCAAGCAACTCGTTGTCGTCAGGATGCGTTGTAAACGACAGAGCAACGGGTAGCAGCGTCGTGGGATTTAAATAGAAATCCATTTGGGTCAGATGCTGCATCAGGGCAGCGTTCGATCCTGTGGCACCAGCAGGAGGCTGAGAGAAGAAAATGTGGACCACTGGTTGACCATTAAGAGTTTCCTGCCCCACATAGGTTCCGACTATCCCTGTGGTGTTAACGAGCCGTCTTAGCGTCATCGCGGGAAAAAACCAAGACGAGTCAGTCAAGAGGTTGTGATACGAGATCGCGTGCTGGACCCCATCTGGGCCGGACCATGCACCTATAGGATTGCCATTAGAATCAAAAGAGCGGATTTCACTGCGATTACCACCCGACAGAGTTAGATCCATCAGACTCTCGCCAGCAGCCATAGCCTTCAAGACCACAGTACCGGATTCGCCATCAGAGCCAGCAATGCTCTGAACGTTGCCATTGAGGGTCACATCCGAAATCGCGACGGCCCCTGTCAACGCTGCCGCCGACTGCGTTAACAGTGTCGTTGCTTGGGACTGAGCCGCAGCCCCAGTTGCTTGTTTCGCGGCGTATGAGGCTGGAAAGAGCAGAAACACTGCAACGACTACGGCAAGAAATTTCGTCCGCACGGTTCCTCCCAGAACAAGCCATTCGTGCACACCCAAACCCGAGTGGCGTTGTTTAATCAATTTTGGGCCCTAATGTGGAATCGATAGAAGGTCCGGCAGGGAGAATGACTCGCAGCACGGGGGAGCGACCTTCTTTGAACGTGCTGATACATCAATATATAGATACTGTCAAGTGAATTATATACAACGAGACGAGGTTCCTGTGGAAAACTCCGCTGTTCACCTGACGGAGGGTATATGAAGAGATTTCGCAGAGTTCCCCATGAAGAGAATCAGGCCAGAGCTTCAAAAAATTGCAAACTCGACTCCGACGCTCCACTTGCCTCGACAGGACGGTGAGCGTGTAACTGCCGTCACAGCAGTTCCCAAAATATGGCGCTAGCGTACACGACAGATTTTTCTGTGCGGTATGCCCGAAGTGCGAAGGTAATCGACGGGTAAGGAACTGCCAGGCGTACCACAAACCGGCCGGAGAGATTATGCGCCGCGCCCTACGCAAATTGGCGATCCCCGTGGCACCTAAGGATGTCCCCATGTACTGCAAGAAGGTGAAGGGCCTTACCTGGATCCTCGTGCTTTTGTGTCTTGCTCTCTGGCAGGTCTCAGCTGGGTGCGGAGGCGGCGGCTCTGGAAGCTCCCTGAGCAACCCGCCCCCACCCCCGCCTCCACCTGCTTCGAATCCAGTACCAGCGATTATTTCCCTCAGTCCCAACCAAGCTACCGTCGGTGGAGTTGCCTTCACCCTGACCGTCACCGGACAGAACTTCGTATCTTCGTCGGCTGTTTGGTGGAACGGCGTGGCGATACCCACCACGTTCGTCACCAGCAGTGAATTACAGGCACAAATAACCGCAGCGGACATAGCCAGCGCGGGTTCGGCTTCCGTGAGCGTTACGACCCCAATGCCGGGAGGAGGAAATTCCGGGCCGGCAGAGTTCACAATCAACCCTACTTCAAATCCGCAGCCCTCTCTAACGTCTTTTAGCCCCTTCTTGGTTTACGCGGGGGCTCCCGGATTCATCTTGACGTTGGGCGGTACGAATTTTATTCCCGCGTCCACCATCGCATGGAATGGCGTTGCCCTGCCTACGACCTATTTATCAGCAACGCAGTTGGAAACCCAGGTCCCGGCAAGTAACGTGGCTGTTTCTGGCCTTGCAGAGATAACCGTCCTGAATCCTGCTCCGGGCGGCGGAGCGTCCGCGCCGGTTGTTTTCACCATTGCCTATTCACCGATGGTCGTGAGCCAGCTGACAAACGATTTGGTCTGGGACTCCACGCATCAAGTCATATGCCTTTCGATCCCCAGCCTAGCTTTGACGTACGGAAACACAGTTGCCACCTTGGATCCTACCACCGGCATTATCCAGTCATCCGCGTTTGCTGGCAGCGAACCTGACATGCTCGCGATATCGGACGACGACCAATACCTTTACGTCGCACTGGACGGATCGTCTTCCGTTCAGCGTTTTACTCTGCCCAATCTCTCGACGGACATCGACTACTCGCTCGGCGCAGTTCCATCCTATGGTCCGGCTTTTGCTGTGGGCCTTCAGGTTGCCCCCAGTCTGCCGCATACCGTTGCCGTTTCGCGGGGCGCCTTCAACGTCAGTCCCTATGCACTTGGTGGAATTGCTGTTTATGATGACGCCGTTCAAAGGCCCACGGTTGCCAACACCACCGGGCCTTTGTATGACTCTCTGCAATGGGGTTCAGACACCAGCATCTACGCGAACAACGCAGAGGTGAGCAGCTTCGACTTTTACGTATTAACAGCAAACTCTAACGGGGTGGTGCAAAGCCAGGACTATCCCAACGAGTTTTCCAGCTTTTACATCTCCATTCATTACGACAGTGGCACTGGCCTAGTTTATGGCGACGATGGCACAGTGCTAAATCCTACGAACGGCCAGCACGTCGGCGCCTTCGAGGCTTCTGGTCTCATGGTCCCAGACTCTACCATCAACAGCGCCTTCTTCCTCGGACAAACGGCAGCCCAGGTGGGAACTTCAAGCTTCACGATAGAATCCTTCAATCTGACGACCTTCGCTCCAGTTGCTGAGATTGTGGTGCCCAATGTCGCTGGCAACCCGCAGCATTTCATCCGCTGGGGCACAAATGGCCTAGCTTTTAGCGACGATGCTGGTTATGTCTACATTCTGAGCAGCTCGTTTGTCACCCCCGAGGGCACACAACTCGTCACGCCGCCACACTATCTTTCGCCGGTTGCCAATACACGGTTAGCCCCTAAAATATTCCGCATATCGAAATCCCTTCACGCCGCTGCATTGCATCGTCCGTTCAAAAATAAAACCCGCTCCGCGGACTCCGTCCTTCCCAATCCAGCACCTACAGCTTCGGCGCTCAGCCCGAATGTGATTTCCGTAGGTGATGATACCTTTACCTTAACCGTGACGGGAAGCAACTTCGTGTCGCTATCAATCCTTGAATGGAATGGCAGCCCACGACCGACAGAATTCGTTTCGACCAGCCAGCTCCAGGCGCAAATTGGATCCGCTGATGTGGGAACGGCTGGCTCCGACTCAGTCACGGTGTACACTCCGGGACCCGGTGGTGGCAACTCCAACCCTTTGCTGTTCACCGTGGTCTCTCAAGGATCCAGCTTAGTGCCGACTCTGCAGACCGTTTCCCCAAACAACGCCGCCGTGGGTACTTCCGGACTGACCTTGAATGTGATCGGCTCAAATTTTGATGCCTCCAGCGTAGCCCTCTGGAATGGCACTCCCCAGCCAACCACTTTTCTGGATTCCGGCCTGTTGCAGGTGCAGGTAAGCGCTTCCGATCTGGCCACTGGGGGATTCGCTCAGGTTGCAGTTTCTAACTCCGAGCCCGGCGGAGGCACTTCAAACGCCCTGAGCTTTGAGGTTTTCTACCAGTCAACGATTGTCAATCAAGTGGCGAACGACATTGCTTGGGACCCCCTCAACCAAGTCATATACCTTTCTGTTCCGAGCTCCGCTGCCACCTACGCCAACCAGGTCTGCATCTTAAACCCTGCATCCGCGACGATAACCACCTGCCAATCTGCTGGTACCGAGCCCGACGTGCTGGCTATCTCGGATGACAGTCAGTTCTTGTATGTCGGTCAGGACGGCACAGGCACCGTGCAACGCCTCCTGCTTCCCGCCTTGACCCCCGATATCAGCTATTCACTCGGAAACTACGATAATGGTGCCCCGTACTACGCTCTAGACCTTCAGGTTGCTCCTGGTGCCCCGCATACCAGTGCCGTTACCAAGGGTGTCATGAATTTAGACCCCGCTGCGGACGGTGGAATCGCCATCTACGATGATGCTACGCCTAGACCCGCCACCATGCCGGGGTGGGGGTCCCCGGGTGGTAAGACCTATGACACAATCCAGTGGGGAGCTGACGCCAGCGTCCTGTATGCCGCCAATACCGAAACCGGTATGGACTTCTACACATTGAATGTGACCCCGTCGGGCGTGGCGCTTAGCGAAGATTACCCCGCCGTATTCTGGAACCCGGGGCGAATCCACTACGACAGCGGTGTCGGCCTTATCTACTCCGATGACGGCTTCCACGCCGTCGACCCATCCACGGGTCTGCCAAGCGGTATTTTCGAGGTGGGCGGCGAGGCGCCAATGGCCCCCGACTCGGCACTCAATACGGTGTTTATTCTCGCCAAATATGCATCGCAGGAAGCTTCTAACTACACAATCGACCTCTTTGACATGACACACTATGTTCCGATTGCCAAAATTCCTTTCTCTACGACACAGGGTGGCCTGACGCACCTTGGACGATTCATCCGCTGGGGAACCAACGGGCTGGCATTGAACGACACGGCGGGAAATATCTATTTGATCTCCGGACCGTTTCTGAATGCAAATAGTCAATCTCAATCGCCTACGTATCTGACCGCTCCCTCCTCTTCGCTATATTCTCTGCGACCAACCACAAAACCTTGAGAGCATCGAGCATCTCTAGGACTCTAGGACGCCTGGCCAATGATCCGAGATGCAAGGCCATCCACAGCCTTTTTCAGACCCCCAATCCTCACCTTTCGCTAATTTGCCTGCACTCGCCTAGTCCCCTATAATGAGAGTGCGGATCTGCTGCTGCCTTCTCGAAACCCGCCGGGAAGTCATTTACCCACAACTCCAAAACTGTCCCCGTAGAAAGGTTACATGTATCCGGGAATCGAACTCCGGCTGTACAGGTATGTCTCTGTACTCGCCGAGGAGTTGAATTTCACGCAAGCGGCGATGCGGTTGCACGTTTCGCAGCCCACACTCAGCACACAGATCCGAGATTTGGAACGGGAAATCAATGTAAAGCTGTTTGAGCGCACAAAAGGCGGCCAGCAAGTAACTTTGACCTCCGCGGGTGAAGCATTCGCAGCGGAAGCACGGCTCACCCTCTTGCATGCTGACCGCGCAATCCAGGAGGCGCGAAGTGCCCACGGGCAACACGCCGGGCCGTGGCGCTTAGGGTACTCGCCGCTGATCGACTTCCGTATTGTCCACAAGGTTCAGCGTTTTTTGTCAGAGACGCATCCCACCACAGATCTCCGCTTTCTGAGTGGCCACACGTCCGAGCACGTCGACGGACTTCTGCGCGGCCAGCTCCAGGCAGGTCTTGTGATCCTAACTCCCCGCGAAGAGCGCGTTACCTTCTACGGCTTTCACTCTGAACGTCTAATGCTAGCCCTGCCCAAAGAGCACGCTCTCGCAAAAAGGAAACACATTGAGGTCACCGATTTGCACCAGTTGCCGCTAGTGAAAATACGCGGAGACCTCGAGCCGCGTTTTGGCGAAAGCCTCAAATTGCTTTTCGCCCTGATACGTGTGCAGCCGCGGATCTTCCACGAGGCGACGACTCAGGCGGAAGCCGTAGAAGTTGCCTCACACCACGGTGTCGCGGCGCTGGTCACGCCAGCAGCGGCACATCCGGAAACAGATCGAATCCTATTTCGAAGATTCAGCGATGAAATTCTAACCATCAATACAGGACTCGCGCATTTGGGGGAGCCGACCTCGCCCATCTTAAAGTCCCTGCGGAAGTTCCTGTCGGAGACGTTTGAGCCGCTCGGGGGGAAGGAAAAGGAGAGAGTTGGGAGGCAGATGGGGCTATTTGAAGAGGATTTACGGACCGCCGCTTGGCCACTGCGAAAAGCTTATACATAAGAACGGGTGCAAATGCTGCCACCCTCCGCCAGTTGCTGCTCCTTAGTTGGCTTCACTGCACTTTGACAAATTCACGGACCACGTAGCTCTTCCGCAGTTTCAATCGTTGCAGGTGTTTGGTTTGCTTTTTTCTTTTCTGCGTCTCTAGGAGACACCAAGACAGACGCCAACCGTGGGGTGCTTAGGCGGCGACCTTAGCTGAGGGGGCGCGTCGCCCAGCCGTTACAGGGAACTGCTTGTCCCTTAGCCACGTCGCGAGTTCCTCGGGATCGAAGCGCACGGACCCTGAAATCCGGAATGAGGGGATTCTGCCGGTGGCTGCCATCCTGTAGATGTGCTGGGGCGTCACCCCAAGCAAATCTGCCACCTCTTGAACTTTCAGAGCTTTTGTTCTGCTCTTTAGCGTCTCTACCAGTCTCATTGGTGCGTTCTGTTCTCTGTTGGTACGACATCAGCCAGGGTCGCTCGCGATCTCTCCGGCGTCCAATACTTCTGCGGCCATCCCTCATAGCTTTTCTCTATAGGGAGGCTCGAATGCCTCGAATTCGGGACATCGGCCTGCACTAGCGCACGAACCCGCCAGGAGAACCCGCCCTGTCATGCTCGTCGCCATCCGTTCCGGCCGTTAAGAAACAAAGGCTTGTCCTTCCGGTGAAGCGATTCCGGTTTGGCTCCTGTTGTCCGGGTGAAGGAGCCATCCTTCATACACCGAAAGGACAAAGAAAATGAATTCTGAAAGCATCAAGAAAGTCACAAATCAAGCCATTGAGCAACTCGCGCAGGTGCTAAACGCCGGGCACAGCGAAGCACTCACAAAGTACTTGGCAGCCATGGCGAAGTTCAGGGCGTATTCGTTCCTGAATGTTCTGCTTATCCTCAAAGCCTGCCCCAATGCGAGCCGCGTAGCTGGATACAAGACCTGGCAGTCGTTTGGACGGCAGGTCAAGCAAGGCGAGAAGGGCATCATGATTCTTGCGCCGATGTTCCGCAAGCGCACGGAAAGCACCGATGAAACGGCAACGAAGGACAAGGGCCGCATCGTGTCGGGTTTCCGCGCGGTATATGTCTGGGATGAAAAACAGACCACGGGGAAAGACCTACCGGAGATTGGCTGCGTGACGGGTGATCCTGGCTATTATCTCGAACGGCTCGAAGAGTTCGCCCGGAGAAGCGGAATTGCACTGACCTATTCTGACGCCATCGCACCGGCGAGAGGCATGGCCGAGAAGGGGAGAATCACCCTGCTTCCAAACCTGACTCCAGCGGAAACATTTGCGACGTTGGTTCACGAGTTGGCGCACTCGGACCTACACTTTGGAGAGCGCCGCGCCAATACCAACAAGCGTCTTCGAGAGACCGAGGCAGAGTCCGTGGCCTATGTGGTTTGCTCGACGATTGGGCTCGAAACCGGTACGGCCACACAGGACTATGTGGGCCTGTATGGAGGCGACTCCCAGTTGCTTCTCGATAGCCTCGAATACGTGCAAACCACCGCATCGCGCATCCTGGACGCCATCGAGACGCTACCACTACAGCAAGCGGCCTAAGCGAATCTTCGGCCGGGCCTCGGCGGCATCGCCGAGGCCCGTTTCTGTTTTGCGTGAAGCCCTTCCGCCAGCGAAGACAAAGCGCCTTTATAGACGGTGGCTATAGCTGCGAGCGAACGAAGTATTGGACCGGAATTGCACTCTGCGGCTACCTTCGCACACACGTTCGCAACAGGAAACGAACGAAGGATAGGAGCTACAAGCAATCATGTCCACACACACTTTTCGATTCCAAAATGCAATTCGAATGACGGCACGGCGTGCGTCACTCGTGGTGGCGGCAACCTTGGTCATGGCCGCTACCACGCTCGCCCAGGGTACCTCACCCTGGGAGAACGCCGTCACGGTACTGCAGACGGCGTTCACCGGCACCATTGCCAAGGGCCTCGCTCTGGTAGCCATTGTCATTGGCGGGCTGACGTTCGCTTTCGGCGAAGGTGGCGGCAAGCGCACCTTCGCCGGAATCGTCTTCGGACTGGGTATGGCCGTTCTGGCCGTCAATTTTCTTACTTGGCTATTTGGGGTCTGAGGGGCGCAACGTGCAGACCAACCCCGTATTCCGATCTTTGAACCGCCCGCTCACGATCCTCGGGGCGGAACGAAGACTGTTCTTCTTCGCCCTCGTCATTGCCGCGTGCGTCTTTAATCTGTTCAGCAGCTTGTTGGGCGCATTGGGGATGTTCTTGGCGCTATATCTGTTTGCGCGCTGGGCGACGCGCACCGATCCGCAAATCCTGCGGTTTCTGCTGAACTCGACGAAAGTTCGCACGCAGTACGATCCCATGAAGTTCGAGCCGGTAGCGGTGCGGAGGCTCCAGCGTGTTTAAGCTGAAGCAAATCACGAAGGAATACCGCGAGGCAGGAGCACTGTGCTCCCAGGTCAATCTGTTTGGCTTTGTAGACGAGGAAACTTTTCTGACCAAGAGCGGCGACCTGGGAGTCATTTTCAGCCTCGAAGGGGTCGATTATGAATGCCTGGACACGAACGCAATCGAGAACCTGACGCGCCGGTTGACAGCGGCATTTCGAATCTTCGATGAGAAATGCCGTGTGTATCAGTATCTGTTGAAGCGGAACCGCGAGAACATCCCCTTTAAGACCTACGAAAACCCGATCGTCAATGCGGCCATCGAGAACCGCATTGCGTATCTGAAAGCCAAGGCCGAATCCCTGTATTCCTTCGAGATTTGTTATGTCGTGCTTTTCGAAGGGTTCCGCTACAAAAGCTCCATTCTGCGGAGCCTCGGCAAGCTGGCATCCGACCCCAGAGCGGCTGTCGGTGAGCTTCTGGCGTCGTTGTCGAATCGCAATCAGGTTCTCTTGATGGAAAGTGAACTCGACTGGGCGCGGCTTGTCTTACACGCCAAGGCACGAAGCTTTCTTTCGCAAATCGGTGATTTTGTCACGGCACACATCCTGCTTAAGCAGGAAGCGTTCGTAGTTTTGAAGAAGATTCTGAATTTCTCACCGTTCAAGATCGAGAACGCCCGCTTGCAGCACGACACCTTCCTCGACTATTACTTGCCGGAATCGCACGTCGAGTGCCACCGCGGCTTCCTGCGTGTCGACGACTATTACGTCAAAGTGCTCACGCTCAAGGAGCCTTCCGCGCGGAGCTTTCCCCTGATTTTCAAACGGCTGCTTGAAGTCGAAGCGAACTATTTCATTTGTAGCGAGTGGCAAAAACAGGACCAGGCCAAGAGCAGGAGCTTCATCCACTCCCGGCGACGCCACTTCCACAACACCAAGCGCTCGCTCGCGAGCCATCTGACCTCATCCGATCAGCCGCAACGTGGGGACGATGTCCTGGTCGATGAATCGAAGGAGGCGCAGATCCACGACCTCGGCGAAGCACTCAAGGAAATCGAAATCAAGGGGAACTATTTCGGAAACTACTCTCTGACGGTTGTGGTGTATGACCAGGAGCTTGCCAAGGTCGAATCGGCCTGCGCTGATTTCTATAAGGCTTTCAGCATCCATGACGCCCAGCTCTATGAAGAGCAATACAACCTCTTTAACGCCTACCTTGCGACGGTGCCCGGCAACCATGCCTTTAACCTACGGACCATGCTCATTCTGAATACCAACCATGCCGATTACTCGTTGCTTTTCACGCTGCATTCCGGGCACAAACAAAACCGTCACCTCGGCCAGGAATATCTGGCTGTTCTCGAAACGAATCACCGCACTCCGTACTATCTGAATCTCCATTGCAAAGATACCGCCCATACGGTGATCCTCGGACGGACCGGCGCCGGGAAGAGTTTTCTGCTCAATTTCCTGATTACCAACCTGCAGAAGTACGAGCCCTATACGTTCATCTTCGATCTGGGCGGGAGTTTCGAAAACCTCACGCGGCTGTTCGAAGGCACTTACGTCAAGGTCGGTCCGCATACCGCCGCATTCAAAATTAATCCGTTTTGCTTGCCGAAAACCAAGGCCAATCTGGATTTTCTCGCTTTGTTCGTGAAGGTCCTCGCGGACAACCAGGGTGGCGAAAAGCTATCGCTAGAGGAAGAGCAGGAAATCTATGAGCAGATCGAGAACCTCTACAGCGTGGATCCGGAGCTGCGCACTCTTGGAGTGCTGGCCAACACGCTGCCCAGGAGTCTCTCTTTAAAGCTGCAAAAATGGACCGACGGCGGTCAGTTCGGCTTTCTTTTCGACAACGTCGAAGATACAGTGAGTTTCTCACGCTTCCAATGCTTTAACTTCCAGGGAATGGAGCAGTATCCGCAAATCCTGGAACCCCTCCTTTTCTACATCCTGCATCGCGCCAATCACGTGATCACCGACCGGGAAATCACACACATTTTCAAAGCATTCTTCATTGACGAAGCCTGGACGTTCTTCCGCAATCCGCGAATCAAGGGCTATATCGTCGAGGCGCTCAAAACCTGGCGCAAGCAGAATGCCGCCATGATTCTTTCCACGCAATCGCTCGACGAACTGCGGAAGTCCGACATTGTGGACGTGATTATCGAAACCTGTGCCACCAAGATTTTCCTCGCGAATCCGGACATGGATCGTGAGCTCTATCAGAAGCAGTTTCACCTGAACGAGACGGAGATCGACCTGATTGCCACGCTCGTTCCCAAAAGACAGTTTCTGATCAAAAACCACGAAATCGCCAAGGTCGCGAACCTCGAAGTGGACCCAAAGAGCTACTGGCTTTATACCAACGATCCCTACGACAACCGCAAGCGGGCCGAGGCATTTGAGAAATACGGCTTTCAGAAAGGCCTAGAAGTCCTGGCGGGAGCAAAGCTATGAAAAAGAGCCTCGCATCCGCAGGAGGGACAGGTTCTCACAATTCCAGAGGAGGAACGTGATGTTAAGCAGAGTGTGTCGTTTCGTATTTTCATGTTTTTTGCTGGTAGCGCTGTCGGGGACCATCCCGGTCCCAGTGGTTCGAGCGGATTCCGCAGCGCGGACGGTCAAATATGCCGAAACGGATATCATCGCGGTCCGTGCGAAGATTCGCTTTTCGACGCTCATCGTCCTGCCGGCAAACGAAGAGATTTTGGATGCCACCACGGGCGACAAAGAGTTTTGGATCATCAATGGTGCCCACAACCTGTGTTATCTGCATCCCGCACAGCAAGGAATTCGCAGCAACCTGAATTTGATCACTTCGGCGGGTCATGTCTATTCGTTTCTCCTCACGGAGATCAGCAAAGAGCCGAACGGCGACCCCGACCTGAAGATATTCGTCGAGCGCAAGGAGGAATCTACCATCAGCAGTGCGGCGGCAGTGACACCCCTGGCGCGAGCTTCCGAGGTTCAGGCCTATAAGGCAGCCGTAGACGCGGCCCGCGCCGAGGCCGCACAGACGGTTCAAGCAGCCGAAGAGCGGGCACAAGAGGAAATCGGCGAGTATCGCGAGCAGTATGCGGGCAAGCTGGCATTTGACTACAGATATGACGCAAGGGTCGCGCGTGCACCGTTCGCGGTGTCGGCAATCTACCACGACGAGAAATTCACCTACATCCAGTCGAGCGCCCAGGAAAAACCCACGATTTACGAGCTCAAAGATGGGAAACCCAACCTCATCAATTTCCAATTGTCGAACGGCGTGTATGTGATTCCAAAGATCGTCGATCACGGCTGCCTCGTAGTCGGCAAGAAAAAGCTGACGTTCGCGCGCCAGAGCGCGGGTTCGTGAGAATTGGACCGGAGAACCCCAATGACTGACAAAAATGCACAGACGGCAGCGGCGGAACAACTGCGCGCCACGGTCGAGAACAAAGCGCCGAAGCCCACGGGTCTGCTTCCCAAAAACACACAACAGCTCGTGATCCTGGGGGTTGCCGTGGTCATGGTTCTGATCATGTGGCTCACCGGGGGAACAAAACGCGCCAAAACCGCAGCTCTGCCGGCCGGGGGCGCGAGCGTGCAAGCTCCGAATCCCGCCGCGGTCGACGAGTTCAAGCAGACTCTCCAGCAACAACATGCCGCGATGCGGCAGCCGATTTCACCCGCGAATCTCAACCGGCTGCGAGCTCTGGGACTCGCTGGGGACGTTCCCCCAGGCGGCGCACTTGTGGCGCCGCCTGATGCCGGTATTCCCGAGCCCGGTGGCATTGTTGGCGGCGCTGTGGGGCAGCAGGCAGCTCCATCGCCGGACCCAGTGAAAGAGGACCGCAAGAAGCGGGAATATCTTTCGCTATTCGCTCCGAATGTGGCTTTTACGTCTCGTAAGAGCCAGGAACCCGACCAGCTTCCCGGGTCTCTACCGAAGGCCGAGGACCTCGCAAATTCCCAACGTAGTGCACCCGAACCTGAACCCACCGCCGCGCTTGGTGCTCCGCGCCCGGCGCCCGTCCCGAAGCAGCCCATGGCGGAGGCCGAACGAGCAAACCCAGATATCTCGCGCCCTGGCGCCTTCAACTCATTTACGGGCAAGCGGCACGTCGTTTTCGAGGGCACGGTCCTTGAAACGCTGCTCATCAATCGGCTCAACGGGACCTTCGCTGGCCCCGTCGACTGCCTGGTCACGACGGATATTTATTCCCACGACCGGCAGCATCTGCTCATCCCATCCGGGACGAAGGTGCTGGGGGAGGCCAAAAAGGTCGAGGCCTTTGGGCAGCAACGGCTGGCGGTTTTCTTTCACCGATTACTGATGCCGGACGGGTATTCGGTAAGCCTCGACGAATTTAAGGGGCTTAGCCAAACCGGTGAGACAGCTCTTCACGATAAAGTGAACAACCACTATCTGCAGATCTTTGGTGCTTCGTTGGCCGTGGGCCTCTTGGGGGGAATTGCGGAGGTCGGAACCGGGAATGTTCTCACGAATTCGTCGCTAGACCGCGCCCGCGAAGGCTTTGGGGCAAGCATGGCGAATTCTTCCATGAACATTTTGGATCGTTTTCTGAACGTTCTGCCCACGGTGACCATCCGCGAGGGGAACCGCGTGAAAGTGTATCTCTCGGGAGACTTGCTGTTGCCCGATTACGCCCAGCACAACATACAACCTGGCCTTTGATTAGGCAGCGTCTCGATGTCGGCAGTAAACAGAAATCAAACCCTACAGGAGGATTTCGAATGAATCACAAGACCAAGAAGACCATCGCAATCGCCGTTGCGCTTGTACTGCTGCTGCCCATCGCTTCGCATGCACAGTTCGGGTTCGGGGGCATCGTTTACGACCCGACCAACTACGCCAATGCGGTGTTGCGTTACAACCAGCTTGTTCAGCAGTTGGTGCAACTCCGCCAGACTTACCAGCAGGTTCTCAATCAATACAACCTGGCGCTGCGGATGTCACGGAACCTCGAAAACATGCCCGCTCGCTATCGCGCCGCGTTTTCAGAGTGGCGCTCTTTCACGGCGACGGACCTTTATGGCAACACCGGCCGGTGGGTGAGCGCGGTGAACGGCGCGGGCCCTCAAAGTGTGAGTGCCGCGTATCAACAGGCCACCATTCCCCTGGTCACTTATAGCCAGTCCGACCTCAACGCTATCAACCCCATGGATGCGCGGAACCTGCAATCAGTCTACGCTTCGCTGCAACTTGCGGATGGTGCAAACGTATCGGCGCTGACCACCGTTGGGAACATCCGTGCCAACGCCCAGACCGTCCAGCAGCAGATCGCCAACCTTGAGCAGGACTCCTTTTCGAACGATCCGGCACTCAACACCGAGGTCACCGTGCTGAACAAAATCAATGCCAGCAATGTGCTTACGCTGCACACCCTGCAGGATGCCAACAACCTGCGAGTCGCGGTCCTCGAACAGCAGGTTTTGCAGGCCAAACAGGAACGCGACGCCAAGGTCGCGAATGTCAATTTCGCCATTCAAATGCGCCAACAGGTGACCCAGAACCTTGCACCCTTCACTACGAATCTGACGGGAAGTCTTGCCAGCTTCCGGCTTCCATAAACCCCGCAGTTGAAGCGAATCACAGCGGAGAGATCATGAACTTCTTCGACGCAGTACTGCAGGCAGTGAACACCTTGGTGCAACAAAACCTCGCCGTGTTCGATGGCATGGGACAAAACCTGTTCCGGGCCTTCGCCACCATCCTGGTCGTGTGGTACGGCATCAAGGCGGGCCTGGCCGCCGGCGAACATCGCGGCGGCTTTCACTTTGCGAACTTCGTCACCCTGGTACTAATGATCAGCTTCGGCTTCGCCATGGTGAACTACTACGACGCACCCATTCCGGGTTTTGGGCGGGACTTCCATCACCTGATTACCGACGAAGCGGCAACCCTCTCAAACCAGATCGGGCAAGCCAACGCTCAGCGCATCGCCGACGACACGCAATACGTTCTGAACCATCTCGAAGCTCCGGCCTTTACCCAGCCGATTGCCACGTTCCTTTACTCAATGCTGTGGCTCGGGGCAGTGATCACCGAGGCCTTGGCCCTCGTCATCGTGGCGTTCGGCATTGTGGCGACCGCGGTGTGCATTCTCTTGGGGCCGGTGTTTATTCCGTTTTTTATCGTGCCGCAGCTCGATTGGTTGTTTTGGGGTTGGCTGAAGGCTTTCCTTCAGTATTCGTTTTATCAAGTGGTTGCTGCGGGTGTGCTTTACATTGTGAGTCAGTTCACTTTCGGCGTCATTCACGCCCAGATCACCGGCCTCATTTCACCCACGGATCTCATCCGCATCTCGCCGGTACTCGTGATCACGTACTTCGCAGCGGTCTACGCCATCGTCAAGGTGCCGATGCTTACGAGCCACATCTTCAGCGGCATGTCCGGCGGGTCGTCGGTGAACATTTTTGACAGTGTTTCCCGAGCCTTGGGAGCGGCGGCATGAAAGAAAATACCTTCAATGAGGCCAAGCAATTTTATCTCGAACAGTATGCCTCGGCCATCGTTACCGGCAGTTACCTCAAGATCGCTGTCGCCGTGCTGTCGCTGGTGGTTCTGGGCCTGGTCTTCGTGAATATAAAGGTCGTCCGGACACTCGATAGCTTCAAGCCCATGGTCATTCGCATCGATGAGATTGGCCGGGCCCAGGCCGTCGGCTACGACAGCCTGGTTTATAAGCCAGAGTACAAAGAAACGAAATACTTCCTGACGCACTTCTGCCAACTCTACTACCGACGCAATCATGCCACCATCAATGACGACTTCACCCAGGCACTCTACTTCCTCGACGGGAAGCTCGCAGCGGACACCATTCAGCAATTCAAACAGAAAAACACTATTAAAGACTTCCTTTCGGACAGCACCGCACCGGAGCGCGATATCGACGTTCAACAAGTGGTGATTGACCCGATGGATAAAGCGCCTTACAGGGCCACGGTGGACTTTTTCGGGATCGAATACTCACCAGCGGACCACTCTGTGGCGAAGCGGACGCTCTATACCGCGAGCTTCCTTTTCAACTTCCGGGATCACGTGTCGAACACCGAGATTCTCACCAATCCTCTGGGGCTGACCATCACCTATTTCCGGGAAGACGAGGCCTTCCTCAAGTGATTCGCACCGCTCTATTCCTCTCTTCGACCCTGCTGCTCCTCGTCCTGTTCGGACTCATGAACAGGCTGGCTTTCCTGGCCCCATGGAAGAGACTCCTCTTCGCTTGCTGTGGCGGCGGCATCACCCTGTTCATCGGTCTCCTGGGACTC
>Ga0187784_10001697_pt1 | contig 17541 bp, 11 predicted proteins | sample 1015_SJ02_MP15_2_FD_132964 | JGI IMG/M metagenome (GOLD analysis project Ga0187784, IMG submission 132964) | Tropical peat soil microbial communities from peatlands in Department of Meta, Colombia - 1015_SJ02_MP15_20_MG | ecosystem: Environmental > Terrestrial > Soil > Wetlands > Peat | place...
AGGGCTCCGCTCCGGGCAAGGTCAGCGAAAGAGCAAAGCAAGAACAACAGCGCAGAAACAAGCTCGAAAAGGGGACATTTCTAACGAGGTAAGGAGGGGGACATTTCTAAAGAGCTTTGACAGAAAAAGACCAAGGCTTGACTGCGAGCCATTGTCGTTGTAGCCTGGGAACCAAACTTATGACTGCATGGCGCCCAAAGGGAAAGTTAATTGTTGTAAAGACTTCTGGGTTCTGCGTGCATTGCGTCGGTTCCTGGATCTGAAAATAGGAGGATGAGATGAAACGAATGGTGAACGGGATCTTTCCGGCGCTTTTCACTGTGGCCACGGTAAGTTGGATCTTGACGGCCACCTCACAACCTCTCTGGGCCGACGTGACCGGGACGATCCTTGGAAATGTTACCGATCCAACGGGAGCCGCAGTACCCGGAGCTCACATCACGCTTCAAAACTCATTAACAGGTTTGATTCGTCACACAGTTACCGACTCGACGGGAGGTTACGAATTTCTGACTGTTCCTATCGGTGCTGGGTACAGCGTTACCGCCCAGGCGCAAGGCTTTGAGAAACTTACCCAGTCTGACATCACCCTGCTCGTAAACCAGCAATATCGAGCGGATTTCCAGCTTCGGGTGGGCGCGATGACGCAATCGGTTAGCGTGTCAGCCCAGGCCGCCCAAGTCGAAACGACGAATACGCAGCTTGGGAACGTCATCGAGAGCCAGGCGATCACAGCGATGCCCTTGAATGGCCGCTCCTACACTGATTTGTTGAGCCTGCAAGCTGGGGTGGTGCCCGTGACAAGCCCAGTGGCGGATACTGAACGCCCGGTTTCCGGCGAGTTGGATGAGGGCCTTTTCTCCGTGAACGGGGCCCAGGAGGCCAGCAACTCGTTCTTGGTTAACGGTGGAGATGTGGAGGAGCCGCGAACCAATGGCGCCAGTATTGTTCCTGTACTTGATTCGATACAGGAATTTCGAGTAGTCACCAACAATTTCGACGCCGAGTTTGGGAAGTTCGCGGGAGGAATCGTGAACGTCGTCACCAAATCGGGAACTAACAGATTCCACGGAGATGCTTTTGAGTTTCTCCGAAACTCTGACCTGGACTCTCGGAATTTCTTCGATCTCAACCAGACCAACCCCATAACCGGGCAAGAATTGCCCGGGACAGCGCGCGGAGTCTTCCGGCGCAACCAGTTTGGAGGAACGTCCGGGGGACCGATCCTCAGGGACCGCCTCTTCTTTTTCACCGACTACCAAGGCACACGGGAATCGCGCGGCTACACGACAGGTGAGACAGTGGACCCCACGCCTTCTGAAGTGGGGGGCGACTTTTCCGACGTCACCGCGCATGACCTCCCGACCCTGCATGGGACGGTTCGCGGTGACAATGCCCCAGGTGACTTCGCCTCTACCCTCAGCGCCCGCCTCGGCTACACCGTGACTGCCGGCGAGCCCTATTGGTTCTCTGGCTGCACTTCGACTGCCCAATGCGTGTTCCCCGGGCAGGTAATTCCCCAGGCGGCCTTCTCTCCTGCGGCTAAAGGCCTTCTCCAGTTTTTTCCTGCCCCCACAGATTACCTGAGCAGTGGAACCCCGATTTGGTTATCTTCTGCCTACCCCACGACGTTGCGCGACGACAAGTGGGCCGAGCGCATTGATTTGAACAGCCAACGGACGGGCATGTGGTCTTTTTACTATCATTTCGACGATTCCTTTGTCTTGAACCCTTTTACCGGCGGGGACGTACCGGGGTTCCCAGGAGCGACACCTACTCGAGGGCAGCAGATCAATCTTCGCAATACTCATTCCTTTGGAGCGACGGCGGTGAACGAACTGATGCTCAACTATACCCGACTGTCGCTATACAGTGGCGCGCCGACCGGCCAGGAATTAGGCAACGTCAGTAAGTATGGATTCGTGTCAGGTGGACTCGGGATCATCCCTACCGCGCCCCAATTTTCAGGCGTTCCTACCGTGGACCTCCTTGGGGCTTACTCCGTCGGCTTTGGCGTACCCAGCTTTATCGTGCGCCAAAACAACAACACTTTCCAGATCGCCGACCACTTCTCCAAACTTGTAGGCAGGCATAGTACCAGTTTTGGCGCCGACGGGCGCTACTACCAGATCAACACACGACAGAACATCAACGAAAATGGCGTCTTCTATTTCTACGGGGAGGAAACGGGCAACGATTTTGCGGATTTCCTGCTGGGTGCGCCCGACTGGTTCGGTCAGTGCAGCCCGCAACTTCAGAACGGCAGGACCAAATACTCCGCGGCTTATGCCCAGGATAGTTTTAAGATGCGCCCGAACCTTACCCTGAACTATGGCCTGCGCTGGGAGGTCAGTACGCCCTTCTATGACACCGAGGGCATGATCCAGGCGTTTATCCCAGGCTTGCAATCGAAGATCTTCGTCAACTCACCCACCGGCTGGGTTTTCCCCGGAGACCCAGGCATCCCTTCCACTATCGCGCCAACGCGCTATGATGACTTCGCGCCGCGCTTAGGAATTGCTTACTCGCCGGGGTTTAGTGGCGGCGCGCTGGGCAAAATATTTGGCGGCCCAGGGAAAAGCAGCATTCGGGCCGGCTTTGGCGTTTTCTATACGACATTTCAGCAGCTCTCTCAATTGTACCAGATCGGTGACGCACCGTTCGGGAACTTCTTTGTCGCCCCAACCCTAGTTTACCTCGAGGAGCCTTATAAGGATCGCCTGCACAACGACAATCCCGGTCAGCGATTTCCCGTCGCTATAAATGTTCCCGGAACAAACCCCAACCTCAATTTTGCAACGTTCCAGCCGATCGCCACGTCCCAGGTGTTTGATGCCCAAAACACTCTCCCTTACGAGGAGCAATTCAATTTCAACCTTCAGCGTCAAATTGGCCCCTCAACCATTTTGACGGTCGCCTACGTGGGTAGTTTCGGGCATCACCTTCTGACGCAGATCGAAAGCAATCCTGGCAATATATCTCGCTGCCTCCAAATCCTGGCCCTCTTTACGGCAGCCGGACAAGCAACCAATGGTTGCAACCAGGGTGGCGAGGATAGTATCTACACCATCAACGGCCAGACCTTCTACGGGACGCGCCCTTACTCCGTTACTTCAGGCCGTTACCTAAGCCAGGGGATTTTGGATTTTTCGTACAATCCTCGCATGTCGACGCTTGGGAATTCGAACTACAATGCTCTGCAAGTGAGTCTTGAGAAGAGGGCAGGCCCGCTGACCTTTCTTGCTGGTTACACTTATTCCAAGTCCCTTGACGACAGTTCCGGCTATCTTGACTTCACCAACCCTTATAACACCGCATTGAGCTACGCGCTCTCCTCGTTTGACATGACTCACAACTTCGTCGTGAGTTACAACTACAATTTACCCTTTCGACATCTCATCAAATCATCTGCGGGACCACTGCACAAGGCCCTCGATGGCTGGTCGGTGACGGGCATCACGCATTTTACTACAGGATTGCCCGTGGGCCTCCACCAAGTGGGTGACCTGTCGCTGTGCGGGTGCTTCCAGAGCGATGTGGACAAGCCGAACTACAGCGGGGCACCTGTCCAGTACTCAAATCCGCGAACCTCCGAGGGCTATCAGTATTTCTCTAGCACCCCTTTCACCTCGGAGACTTTAGGGGTACCGGGTAATGCCAACCGGCGCTTCTTCCACGGGCCTGGCCTAAACAACTGGGATTTTGGGTTACTTAAGGACACGAAGATCACGGAGGGAATGTCTCTCCAGTTCCGAGCAGAGTTCTTTAATCTCTTTAACCAGGCGCAGTTCGGGCCTCCCACCGGCACGTTCGGCTCGGCGACTTTCGGCGATGTGACCGGCGCAAACGATCCGCGCATCGGACAATTCGCGCTGAAGTTTTTGTTCTGAGATGCCTGCAGGGGCAGGGCTTGTCTGCCCAAGGGCACCCCACACCAAGGGATGCGCCTAGACGCACTGTCGACGTGTCCGCACGCTCAGGGCTGCGGCGTGCCGGCCACAGGGAAATACGTCACGCGAACGTGCGTGCAGCCATAGGGGATCAGCGTAACCTCTTCTTCAGGATTATGGTTGATCACCGGGCTTTGCGGCACATCCGGAGTGAACGGCTCTGTTCCATCATTCCTCATGGGCAAGACGGCTGGCAGTGGCTTCGCGAGTCTCCAGGCATCGACCTTCTTCGCTTTGCCGATCAGCTCAATGGGTGGATTCTCCCAGGGATTCGAACCGTCGGGCAGTTGAAGATAATTCACTTTGAAGTATGAATCGCCTGTATTGACCTCGCTTTTCTCATCGTCCAGACGGCGCCTAGAAATCATTCCGTCTCTGTACAATCTGAAACACAAAGCATAGTTCCAAGGGCTGGCGGCGCGGACTTCCCAGTCGGGGAAGCCGGGGAATCGCTCCCGGGCTTTCTTCCAATCCTCTTTGATCTTGAGCGCATAAACCAACGGACCACGCTCGATTGCAACCGACCACTTGTCCCATCTCGTAAGGACCACATGCATGGGCAGGCTAATGTCGACGGAGTCACCGTCGGACCAGAGCCGATCGAGTCTCACCATCCGGCCAGGCAGCGGTGTATCGGACTGCGACTGACCGTTGATCGCGATACTCGCCTCATTACACCATCCTGGAATCCTCAAGTAGAGTGGAAACTGGCTTGCGCCGGAAGTCTTCAGTGTCAAACGAATCTTTTCCTCAAAGGGATACTTGGTTGCCTCCGTAAAGGACACCGTTTGGCCCGAGGTACCGACCTTGGCGGAGACGACGGAGGGTCCATAGCCCGCCGCCACCAGCCCATTATCCTGGGAGGACAACCACATCGCATCACTCACGTAGTCCGGATAAACCCGACCCCAATTCCCAACGCAGCAGAGGACGCCAGGGTCGGCGTCAGGGAGGTAGACCTGTGCGATGGAATTGGGATATGAGAAATACTGGATAGCCTTGCCGTCCGGCTTTGTCGCCCCGGGGAGAGTGTTGAAGGTCATCTTTTCGACGCCGTCAATGTACCTCGCGTCGCCCGTGATTGCGAAGATCTCCTCTTTGGTTAGGCTGTACTCAGCCGTGTCACAGGTTTCCGTGCCCGCGATGGCGGTAGGTTCGCCAAGCGGCTCATAGCCCGCCGGGCCGCCGTGGGCCTGTACGTGAAATCGGTCTACTTTTTCGATCCCCTTAAGGCTGGCGTTCAATTCATCCCGATCGCCACTAAAGAGATAGTGGTTGGCAGGAATTCTCAACAGAAGAGTCAGGTCCACTCCATGCATCGAGTAGAGATCGTTTCCATCCGACAAGAGAGTCTTCAGCCGAATGTCCGAGGGGCCGTTGTCCTCGCCGGTGTTACTTGGGACCGTTTGCGTTGCCTTGTAGGTCAAATTCGCCAGGTCCAGGACCTGTTCGTCGCCGGTTTTGGAATAAACCCACAGACAGCCGTAGATGATCTGTGCAGCGATCGGCCATCGAGCTGAACCCGCCCGCCAGGCATCGGGCAAGCGCCCATCCTTGTCCGGGATGGGTTTGCAATTGGCATAAATGTGGCGAAGGGCCTTCTGCATGGCAGGAATGATCCGCGGATCCTGCGTCGCGTTGTAGTAGGATGCCAGAGCTCGCATGATATGGCCTTGCGTGTAGATATCCCCGCCATCAGTCCCGATGTAGGGATGGTCGGGCCAGCCACCCATATAGCCGTCAGACTTTTGGCCTGCGAGGGTCTTGCTGATGAACTCGTCAGCGAGCTTCTTAAGCTTTGCGTCATCCAAAATGTAGGCGAGCCGGATGAGTCCGTCCGCCCAATAGGCTTGCTGTTCGTACGGCCACCAAACCTCGTGCGAGAGGTTGCCACTACTCGAGAGTTGGAGTTTGCCACGATAAGCGCGATCATCCCACGTTCTCCAAAAGCTGTCCGACCTGTATTCCTGGAGATGACTTACTATACCTTCGCCCGAGATCCGCATGGAGGTTTCGAGCCAGCCTTGGGGTTTCACCGCCCCGACAGGTAACTGACAATATTCCGGGGCCGCGACCCCGGCGTAAGGGTCTGTATAGTTGCTGCGGCTTCGCTTCTCGGCTCGACAGGACAAGAATAGTCCAGCAAACGCGGCACACAATAGTGTGACGATTAGGACGATCAACTTCGGTTTCATTTCCTTGCCTCCCCAGAGTTGGGGGCAGCCCGTGTGGCCACGCTGGAGCAACCACATGGGTTGACCCTACAACGGCTCACTCACGAACCAGTGCATGAAGAAGGATTTGCCGCCATTTCTTGCATGCCCGCGAAATCCACCTTCACGTGCCAGAGGTTCGTCTGGTGATCCCAGAACCACCCCGCCTTCGCCACCTGCAAGCGGTCGAGACTGCTTGTTTCCGCGAGCTTGTCGGCGCCGGCTTCCACTACCGCCGGCGGTCGTTCGGCGTATCCCAGGATGACCGGATTCCATTCCTGATTCGACACCACCCCGACGCGCAGTCCATCTCCCGTCATTTCTCGTGCAGCCAGGCCAGCCCGTGGGGAAAGAGGTCCTTGCGAGGTTCGAACACCCCTTCGCCCCGGGATAGTCCCTGAGCACTCTGGCGATTCCGAGTCCGGTAAGATCCGCTGTGTAGGCATGCATCAATTCGGAGCAGATAACGTTATGCACACTGTAGTTAACGATGAACCCTGCCACTTTATCGCCATGCTTGAATTCCAGGACTCGCTGGGCCTGTTCTAGAGGCCCGCCGGGGTCTTCTCTGGTTTCGGCGATACCTTCGACGGGCTGAAGGTTCTTTGAAGCTGCAATGAGGACCCGGGCAATTTTCTGGGGTAAGCCGCTGAGGTAGTCCTCGTCACGGGCACCCCAGTCAGCCCACTTGGGAATCGCCGGCCCGGAGTGGTTGTGAGTTGCGCCCACCAGGATAAGCTGGCTGGGAATAACTGTTCCCGCCTCGACCAGTGTCAGCACTTGGTGTGTGAGATCCAGCGTAACCCCGACAACATCGCAGTCCACCACGGCGACTCTCTTGCGGTCCGCCTCAAGGACCATCGCATGTGCCAACAGCGGGTCGTGGATACCTGTGGCCCTCCTATCCAACGCGGGACCGAAACCTGCCATCTCCTGGTTCAGAGGAGGGGTAATGTCGCCAGAAGCGAAGCCTGCCAGCACGTTCGCCGCCCGTGCCAAGTCCCTCCCGATCATCAACAAGGCAAGGCCAACCAATACCGAAGAGCGCAGATGCGCCATCAATGTGCCCCTAAGTATGATCTCTTATTGTGTTGCCTCTCAAAGGTGATTTATATCGTGCCCCTGGGCAACCAATTCGAACACAAGCACGTCCCCAAAATTGTCCCGGAAGCGAAAGTCGCCGCCACAGATGTTGGTCGTTCGCATTCTACCGAGAGAAGACGAATATACCTCACTCACATCGGCAGTGGACAAAACAGCAGTAGTCACAGTTAGCTGTTCGCTGGCCTGGGAATTTTCTCACGCTCCAAAGCCCAATGGCAAGGCGCCGAATTGCCAAACGGTGGTGGCAAATAAGCCAGCGGCTATTCAGCAACGAAGTAACCCGCAGCCTCAGGAAGTCTCTTCATGACGGCGCACTTTGAAGGCATTGCCGGATCTGCCGCGCGAAATTGAGCAGCGGTTCTGACTTTTTCCTCTCGGGTGCTTTGGAAAACCAACGGCAAGATGCGATCCATGGTTTTTAGATGTCGAAATCAGCCTTCCTGACAACCCAAACGTGATTGTGCCCGACAAACGGCCTTTGCGGATGGCATCTCGGCGCGATTCCCTTGTTGTCGGGATATCGCGCTGCATCGAACAAAGGCAGGCAATTTCCGCAGGTACTGCGGGTGGTCCGCTGCCTACGGCCATGGAGGTTTGACACTCAAGAACGTGAAATGGTCGGTCCCGAGGAAGGCGTGGGCGGCAAAGCCCGCTTACATGTCGTTCTCGGTGTCGCCGTATATCGCGTGCCTTAGGCAAAGAAGTTAGCAAAGCCGCGCACGTTTGGACCCTGGGATTTATACACTCCGTAATTCCCGCAAGCGGTCCAAAAGCGAGTACAATTTAGGTATCACTTGACCTTGCTAAGCGTGTCTGGATGTCCTTTTCGGTTGCCAGCCGTGCTGCAGAATCAACGAGATACCCCATCTTACCTGGTCTACGAAGCAAGGGGTCAGGGGTTCGAATCACCCCGGGCGTACCACATATCCCGTCAGCCAGGACCCGCCGCGTTGGGCGCTCCGGAGGGTCTTCACGGCAGGCCGGTTCCGCGAGAAACTTCGTAGTAGCGCGTCGCCAGGTCGAAAGGTTCTGGTCGAGGGCAATCGACTGCAGATAAACACGACGGGTAGGTGATGGGTGACCTTTTGTAATCCGTGAATGCGATCGTTTGCCAGTTTCTGCTGCGATTTCCCGCCCAAATAGGTGAGGGCTTCAAAACTTATCGTCGCGGTGCAAGACCCTGAAACGATGAGCGCAATGGTTGAAGCCTCCCAAAGGCTGCCGATAAAGAGCAAGTAACGCCGCCGACGAAGCAGCAAGACTCGAGGGAGGCCAAGCTTCAAACTGGAGGTTTTTAATGACCAAACGAATCCTGAGAGGGTTACTGACAGCATGGGCGGCCCCTGGTGGTTCTGAGTTTGATGTCGATTTCAGCTCTCGCAGATGGCGGCCAGCCCTGTTCGAACGCGACTCCGGCGCACTTTAACTTCGTGATTGTCAATTTCGGCGAACGGGTCATGGGGATCCACACCGATCCCGGCACGACGCTCATCCTGAAGGCCCGGCAACAATTCGGGAAGAGCTCTGGTCCAGGGCAGGATTAGCAATTTCGAATAGTGGGGAGTAACGATGAGACAATTTAAGAAAATTGTGTGCCTGGCGTTGGCGATTCTTCTTTGCAGATCATCCGCAATTCCCCAGCTGGCGGGGACCGAAGCCCGCGATAGTCAGGCCAACTGGGACAGGGTCAAACGACTGTCGCCGGGGCAGGAAGTCCTGGTGGTGCAGAACAACGCCCAATCGTTTCAAGGCAACCTTCAAAGTGTGAGCGACGACAGCATCGTAATTCGTCTGACGACGGGTGAGCGGACAGTCGCCAAGGACAATATCTTGCGCGTTTCGTCGAAGCGGACTTCCCACCGCTTGCGCAACCTGGGGCTAGGGGCTGGGGTCGGAGCGGGCGGCGGGGCGGGAATCGGCGCGGCAGCGGGAAATCCCCGGGGGATGTTTAGTCGGGGCCAGGTGGCGGGGGTAGGGGCAGCATTCGGACTGCTGGTGGGCGCTGCGGTCGGCGCCGCGCTTCCCACCGGCGGATGGCGCGAGGTTTATCGCGCCCGGTGAAGTGCACGGTTGCCTTGCCGAGAGCCGATTCGAGTCTTTAGGGCCCCCTCCTTGCTCCAAACAAGGGTAACTGCCCCTCCCCAACCAGGTCATCCGCGCGGGGGCAGAAGGCTGTTCTGCGGCAAGGCAATTCACGGCAAGGTAAACTGTTGCGGAGGCCTCGGGCCACCAGCAGGGATCGCGACGGCGGACAAATCAGAAGCCGTTGAGCATCCAAATATTGCTACTTCGGGCCTCATTCCGCATGGCGAGGCAGCGGCCGTCCGGTGAAGGTTTGCCCCAAACCGGGCCGCGCGCCCAGACGCTCGGTGGCCACACGGGCGCGCTCGACGGTGACGTCCCCCGCGGGCGCGGCGGTCAGGTCCCGCATTACTTGCCAGCGCATCGACGGGTCCGAATCCAGCAGCCAGTCGATGACAGTCACAGATCGCCCTCCAGCATTCGGTATGACACTCCCGCCGCGTTCGTGACAGGTTGCGGCAGGCTACCGTTTACTAATGGGCACGCGACTCGACATCGGGGTTAATACGCATTAGGCCGCCGGGGGAAATCAGTGCCTCTCAACCAAAGGTGTAGGTTGCCCAAGGGCTAGTGCAATTAATGCAGTCTGGCATATTCGGCCTTCGCTTGTTTGAGGACGGGGATACCGGGGTCGGCGTCTTTCCAGAGCGTGTAGAAATCCTCATAGGCGGCTTTGGCCTTGCTGGTGTCGCCGGCCATCGCGTACGCACGGGCGAGTTGAAGATGCGCCAGTGAGCCGGTGATAAAGTTCCCCACGATGCCCCTGTGGTCGAGCAACTTCTGGAACTCGAGGGCGGCGGCGGTCCCGTTGTGCGCCGCGAGATACGCTTGCCCACGCACATAGGCGGGGTACAGGTAGCTGACGAAAGAACCCGCGCCGCCCAGTTCGTAAGGCGCGGCGGACTCCGAATCCACCAACGCTTGGGACGAATCGCCTTTGCCCACGGCGAGGGCAGCGTGGATTGTGGGGAGCCAATAAACGTTCAGGAAGGTATTGGTCTGGTAGGTCTTCGCCAATTCCTCGGCCAGCGACTGGGCTCGAGGCGCATCGCCCCCGCGGACCAGCGCCAGGGCTGCCAACACCTTCACATCCCGCCCCGGAGAGAGTGCCAAGGCCGCCCTGACTTCCCGCCTTGCCCTGGCCGCGTCGCCTGTCTCCGCCTCGCGTAACGCCGCATTGACCTGCCAGAAAGCCGCCGTCTCTTTCGAGTCGGCGCGGAGAGCCGCGTCCACCGCCCGCCGGGAGAAGTCCCGTGCCTTGGCCATCCGTCCGTAGTAAGCTTCGGTATCCGACTGCGTGGAGAGCAGCAGGTCCTCATTCCCGGGCTTGCCCGCAGCCCAGTCCACCTGCTGCTCCATCTGTGCTGCATCCCCCCGCAGAAAGGCGAGATAGTAGATGCTCTGCCGCAGACTTCCGCTGTCCAGCTTGTGTGCGAGTGCCTGGTCGAAAACGGCCTGGGCTTCATCCAGCCTGTTCAGGTTGAGATAGGTCGAACCTAAGCTTACATAGTTGTAAACAATGTCGGGCGCAAGCCACAACGCCTCCTGTTGCTCCGCGATAGCTTTGTCATATCGTCCCAGGTTGCCGTGCATAACGCCCAGGTTGTTGTGAGGAACGGAATCATGAGGGTAGTTGGCTTCCCACAGCTCGTAGGTCTGCGCTTCCTTTTCCGCTTCGCCTGTGGCGTTGAAATAGTGCGATATAATCACGAGTTTCTCCCGTTCCGTCACCCGGTCGCGGATTTGGTAGGCCTTGGCGGCATATTCGAGCGCGAGCGACGGTTGCCCAAGGTTGCCGTACGTTATAGACAACAAGGCATACGCCATGGGGAAATCCGGGTCGAGTTCGATCGCCCGTTTGAAAAACGGGATGCTCGGGGCATCTCCCTTTCGGCACAATGCCCTTTCACCCATGCTGTAATTCTTCAGGGCCTCGAGCGAGGAAGTGGTGGCTTCAATCGGAACGTCAAACCTTTGCACCGAGGGCAGCGACTCTCCCAGCTTCGCACGCAGGCTGGAAGAGGCTCGATCGAGGGCTTTCAGGACATCTTCTTTGCTGGTGGCTTCGACCTGTTCTTTCGCTAAGGTGTCGCCCGTGGTGCAGTCCACCGCCGCCAGGTCCAGCAGGTAATGGCTGCTCAAGGGGGAGATCGTCCCACCCAGCAGCGCTTTGCTCCCCGTGCGCAGGCAAAGCTCACGGCCTACATCCAGCGTGACGCGCTCGTTCACCGGATGGCCCATCATGCGCAGCGTCTCGCTCACCCTGCGGTCCGAGAGTACGTTCAGAAATGGAGACTGACCAAGTTCCACCGCCAGCGCCTGCTTTAGGGCCTCATCAAAGACCGCATCGCTGGTCGTGTTGGTGAAATCGGCGAGCACGATGGTGTCCTTCTCGGTGAGCGGCGCAGCCATCTGGGAGCGCAGCCGCAAGTACAAGCCAACCGCCGCCAATCCCGCCATCAGCATGACCCCAACCGGAAGATTAACTTTCCAGCGCCTGCTTCGCCCGGCCGGCGGAACCGCGGCTGCCCGCGCCGCCGAAAAAGACGAAATCCCAACCGGCGCCGGGGCAGAGCCCGGAGTTCCCGGCAATGCTGCGGCCTGCGGGGCGCTCTCTTGCGCCATGGCGCCCGTCCCGGAATTATCCTTCGGCATGCGCCCCGGCTCGGTATCGCGCTTCAGACGCTTCAGGTCGCTCCGCAGGTCTGCAGCGCTTTGGTACCGGAGGTCACGATCTTTTTCCAGCAGGCGGTTGGTGATTTCTTCCAGTTTGGACGGCAGCTGCGGATACAGGCTCATAATCGGCGGGGGCGTTCGATTCAGAACCGCATCATGAATGACCGCCGTGGTGGCGCCGGAAAACGTCTGCTGCCCCGTGGCCATTTCGTAGAGTACCGCGCCGAAGCTGAACAGGTCCGTGCGCGTATCCACTTCCTCGCCCCGCGCCTGCTCCGGCGACATGTAAGACGCGGTGCCCATGGCCATGCCCGCACTGGTGGGAGGCGCAGGATCCATCGAAGCCGCGGGCGTATCAGTGCCGCCGGCTCCCCACCCCTGTTTCCCCTCCCCGGATGGCGAGGGGAGCGAGGGTCGGGGAGAACGGCTGAGCTTGGCCAGCCCGAAATCCAGAATCTTCGCCTGGCCGCGCTGCGTCACGAAGATGTTCGCCGGCTTGATGTCGCGATGAATGATCCCCTTCGAGTGCGCCGCGTCCAGCCCATCCGCAATCTGAATTGCCAGATCAAGTAGTTGATCCGTCTTCAGCGGCTTGCCGTCCATGTGATGTTTCAGCGTCCGCCCTTCCAGCAGCTCCATGGCAAGGAAGCGACGCCCCTCGAATTCGTCGACGTCGTAGATTGTGCAGATATTGGGATGATTGAGTGCGCTGGCGGCGCGGGCCTCGCGCTGAAAGCGCTCCAAGGCCTGTTGATCCTTGGCCAGCGTCTCGGGCAAGAATTTCAGCGCCACAAAGCGGCCCAGCTTGGTGTCCTCGGCTTTGTAGACCACGCCCATCCCGCCGCTCCCCAGCTTTTCTAGCACGCGAAAGCGGCCGAAGACGGCGCCCACGGTCAGCGGGTCACCCAGTTCCCCTTGTGGTTTTTCTTCCGCCATCAGCTTGGCGGCCACCTCGAAGGCGGGCGACTCGATAAAGTCTGCCGCCGCGCTGTGGTGCGCCAGCAGGGACTCGACTTCTTCGCGTAACGCCGCATCGGCTTGACACTCTTGCCCGAGGAAGGCCGCCCGCTGGTCGGCCGCGAGCTTCAAGGCCGCGTGATACAGCCGCTCGATTCGTTCCCAACGCTCAGGCTCCATGGCGGGCGCCTCCGCGCAGTTCCCGCAGCAGCCAGACCTTGGCCAGACCCCAGTCCCGCATCACCGTGTCGGCGGAAACCTTCAGCACCTCCGCAGTCTCTTTCACATCCAGGCCGCCAAAGAAGCGTAATTCGACCACCCGGCCCTTCCGCGCGTCCACTTGCGTCAGCCGGTCCAAAGCCTCATCCAGAGCCACCAGGTTAAAGTCCGGCGGCCCGCCCACCTGCGCGGCTTCGTCCAGGTCAACATGGGGCACCGCGCCTCCCCGCTTCTGGTAACCGCGGGAGCGGGCGTAGTCGATCAGGATGCGGCGCATCAACTGTGCGCAAATGGCCAGGAAATGGGCCCGATTCTGCCACTTCACCCGTCGTACATCGACCAGGCGAAGATAGGTTTCATGGATGAGGGCGGTGGTTTGGAGGGTGTGTCCGGGGCGCTCCTGGGCCATATAGCGGCGGGCCGCCTGGCGTAACTGGTTGTGCACTAGGGGCACCAGTTCCTGTAAAGCTGCATCATCGCCTTGGCCCCAGGCCTGGAGGAGACCAGTCACGTCGCGCGACGGCGTTTGCGCCATAAGCCCCTGCGGCTCTGAAATTTAGACCCTTGTGTCGTATTCTAACACAAATCTTGCGGGGCATGTTGGTTTTTCTTCTTTGTGAATGATCAAATTGCCAGTTTTTCTCGTGAATTCCCGCCTATACCAGTGACGGGGTCAATACTTCCGATCCAGGCTGAAGGGCAGTCCGGGCTTCTACGGGCATGGTTCACGAAGCAATCCAGCGAGAGGAGCGCTTTCGGCTATGGTGTTCGACATGGTTATATGCGAGCTCTCACCGGGCATCCTCGCCTTGAGCTTCACAGGGCGCCTCGTCTTCGGCAACCGGCGAAGCGACGTCGAGCACGCCATCCTGAAGAGGACTAGGCAGGGGTGCAAAAAGGTTCTGGTGGATCCCAGCGGGCTGAAATTCATCGAAAGCGCCGGAATTGGCATGCTGGCCGTGCGGGCTGGTGTCACGGAGCGCGAGGGCGGGAAATTGGCCGCGGCCGGCGCCACAGGCCAAGTGGAACAGATGTTGGAGCTATCTCACCTCGATCGTCTTCTGTCGATGTACGCGGCTGTCGAGTCGGCCCACGGCGCCTTGGCCGGGTGGGCGCCGGTTGCCGCAGGGAAGTAGTTGTCACAGCTTTGCGGGGATCACAGTCCAGGGGAGGAAGACGAAAAACCACATCGCATAACGAGGTTCACAAACCATGAACGGCCGACTTGCTTTTCCATGGTTCATGCTTCCCAAAATCCCCGCATTGATGGTCCTGCTTACCGTTCAAATACAGTCCATCAGAGCAGGGCAGGGTCAGCCGCAGTCCACCGAAGCTCCGCCCGTTTCCACCCGGACGGGCGGCCAATACAATTTCCTGATCGCCTCCGGCTTTCTCTGCGGCGCTGAACACTCCGGTGACTGTCCGGCAGTTGCGCAAGCCGCCAACGGGCAGAGCATCGAAATCAGCGGGGCTGGCACGCTCAATCCGGATGGGAATTCTGTGACTGCCGTAGGCGCTTTCACTGAGAAATCACCGGCGGGAGAGATCGTCTCTACCGGCATTTGGACGGCCACGGCGCTAGTGAACTTTCAATTCTACGGAATCGCCCCGGGTGCGCTGCCGCGCGACTACCCGGAGCTGAGAACTGCAGCGGTGTCTGCCAAGGGCGGTCCTATGGCTTCAGCCGTAATGATGGCAGGCCCCAGGGGGAACCTGATGGCTGGCCCTCTGGCGGCCGGAGGCCTGGCCGTGATCCGCATCCGCCTGCTGCCCGATGAGGGCAGCCCCAAAGGCGCCGAACTCCGCGCCAACTGCGCGCGAGGGAAAGTGCCCGAGGATGACCCGAGCGACGGGGTCCAACTCACGGTGAACGGCAGCCCGCCGTTTGACCGGCAGGTCAGTGGCAGCATTGTTTTCCTTGTGCGGAGGAATGGTCGAAACCCAGCTGCAAAGAATTCCGAAGCTGCCGCGATGGAACCCTGACGGAGATTCACAGCGGTCACTGCAGCGAGCGAGTTGAAAGTCCTTCGTTAGATCGCAAGAGCGCGAAGATTTCAATAAAGGGAGGTCGCTATGAAACAACATCAGATTTTGCGAGCGGCGGGATTGGCGCTGCTCATTTGCGGGTTGGCTAAGGCGGGTACGTGGGCGCCATTTGATGCCCCGGGTGCAGGGACCGGGGCTTACCAGGGTACCTTCGCCCTCGCGATCAACCCAGCGGGGAAGATCGTAGGATATTTCACTGACGCAAGCAATCTGGCGCACGGTTTCGTGCGGGAACGCGATGGCTCGTTTGTCACGTTTGATGCCCCGGGCGCTGTAAACGGCACGTTTCCGGCGGCCATTAACCCGGGAGGCTGGATCACGGGATATTACTTCGACGCGAATCTCCTGGCCCACGGTTTCGTGCGGACGTTCAACGGATCATTTGTAGTCTTTGATGCCCCCGGCGCCGTCCAAGGCACGTTCCCGTCTGGCATCAGCATTCTAGGCGAGATCACAGGTAACTTCCTCGAATCGTCTTTGGTGTATCACAGCTTCGTTCGGACGGTGACAGGCGCCATCAAGGTGTTTAGTGATCCAAATGCCGGTACGGGCGAATTCGAGGGTACTAGCGCCGCGGAGGTCGATCCCCAGGGGGCGGTCGTAGGTTGTTACACTGACTCACACAGCTATGGCTTCAACTTCCTGCGAACCCCAGCGGGGACCTTGAGTATGCTGAATCCACCCGGGGGAGGCGGAGGTTACTTTGGGTGCAATGGAATCTTCTCCGTGGTCGCGTTCAGCGTGTCGATCAACGAACTGGAGGTGGTGGCCGGAACCTACTTCCAGCCCATTGAGGGAGCCGGATTCGGTGGGAATTATCGCGGGTTCGCGCGGGCGAGTGACGGGAACTACACCACCTTCGATACAGTCCCGTCGCCTTCTTCTCCCTGCTGTACCTGGACGATCCCACTGTCGATCAATCGGGAAGGACAGATCGTAGGATACGACAACGACTTCCATGATGTGAATCATGGGTTCGTGCGTGCACCGAGCGGCGCGATTACGCTTCTGGACGCGCCCGGCGCCGGCACGGCGCCTTTCCAGGGCACGTTCGCCACCAGTACCAACGCGGCGGGGATGATCGCGGGATACTACACCGATTCAAGCAACGTCGCCCACGGCTTCCTGTCGACCTCCTTTCCCAATCAATCAGCGCACTAGACGGTGATCTCGGGCGAACCGAAGCGACGGAGTCTGTAAGACTCCTCCGACGCAAGCCGGGAGCCCCGACAAGAGAGGAAGACGAGGAACCACATCGCACAAGGAGGTTGACCAGCCATGAAGGACCCATTTGCTTTTTCATTGTTGCGCGCCTCAGCCGGATGGAAGGGAGTGCCGTCGCTTGGCTTGGCCGTGCGCAAGATGGGGCGAGCGGTCCTGGTGAGCGGACTGTGCCGGACACTCGCGATTCTCTGCCTGATCCTGGCGGCGACGGCGATTGTGTCACCGGCACAGAACGACCCTGACTCTGTAAAATTCAGCAACCTCTTCAACTTCGACGCGACCGACGGTGGGGCGCCCGCTGGCGGTTTAGTGCAGGGCACGGACGGCAATTTCTACGGGACCACGTTTAGCGGCGGGACCAAGACCACCTGCTCTGGGTCGGGCTGCGGCACATTCTTCAGGATCACACCAGGGGGCACGCTGACCACGCTCTACAGCTTTTGCTCCCAAACGAACTGCGCTGACGGCGGATTTCCCTCCGGCGCGCTGCTGCTGGGCACTGACGCGAACTTTTACGGGATAACAGAGTGGGGCGGGAGTGCTGGCGGTAGCACGGGCTTTGGTGGCACGGTCTTCAAGATCACCTCCAGCGGAACCCTGACGACGCTTTACAACTGGTGCTCCCAGCCAAATTGTGCCGACGGCTCGTACATCTTCCTGACCGAGCCGAATACATTGGTTGAAGCCACCAACGGAAATTTCTATGGGACAAACGATGGCGGGGGCAATGCCTCGGGTGCCGGCACATTCTTCGAGCTCACCCCGAGCGGCTCGCTGACCACGCTCTACACCTTCTGCTCCCAAAGCGATTGCGCGGACGGCGCCACGCCTTTCGGTCTGATCCAGGCCACCGATGGGAACTTCTACGGGACGACCGCATCTGGCGGAGCTGACGGCGGCGGAACGGTCTTCAAGATCACTCCTAGCGGCGCGCTTACGACGCTCCACAACTTTTGCTCGCAGGGCGGTTCCGCCTGCACAGACGGCGGCTCCCCTTTCGCCCCGCTGATTCAAGGTACAAACGGGGATTTTTATGGGACAACGACGTATCGCGGGAACGGTGCCGCGTG
>Ga0187784_10001698_pt1 | contig 17532 bp, 16 predicted proteins | sample 1015_SJ02_MP15_2_FD_132964 | JGI IMG/M metagenome (GOLD analysis project Ga0187784, IMG submission 132964) | Tropical peat soil microbial communities from peatlands in Department of Meta, Colombia - 1015_SJ02_MP15_20_MG | ecosystem: Environmental > Terrestrial > Soil > Wetlands > Peat | place...
AAAGGGCGAGTGGATACGCACCTCACATCGCTCGATCTGGTAGAGGGTGTGCTCACCGCCCGTCGTTGGTTTTACCGGCAGCGGCTGGAAGCGGTGATTCAGCGTGAGGTTCGCCCATGGTTTCTGGTGATGGATTCGGGATGCCATGAGGCCTGGGCTGCCACAACGACGACCGAAGCGGCCACAGCCGTGGTCGAAACGATTGCTGTGCCGCTGCCGGCGGAGGCGAAGCGCACAGTATGTGCCGGAGTCCGGGTTCCCAATTCCGACGCGCAGACGATTCGCCCCGATGCCAAGCTGCTTTTCGTGGCCGGAGCCGGCTGGTCCAAGAAACAGGCGGACGGCAAGACTCACCTGCCCGAGGCTGAGACCATCATCCTCGAATTCCTGCGTAGCTCCGGAGCGTCGCTGGGCGGAAGCAAGTCTCTAGTGGATCAAACCGGGGAGAACCAGGCGGTGCTCGGTTTTATGACGCATCTCAACCAGGTGGGGCAGACCGGATCGACGCCGCGTCATCCCAAAGGGCTTTCCACCTGTTGCCACGGCGAAGAACCGCACGTGGTAGGCTGGCGCTTCATCAACGAACGACGCGCGGTGAACCTCGATCCTAATTGCGGCTGGGCCCGCGGCAAAGCGGATGTGCTTTATGTTGCCGACGCATTTCAGGTGATGGCGAAGCTGAATCATTTGCTGGCGGAAGCGGAAAAGGCGCGGTAGACAGACAAGCTTGTGCCGGTCTCTGGCTCAACATCTCACAATCCAAGATAGAGATGCCTGCCGCCATTGACGGACAAGTGGCCCATTCAAGCCTGCTTTTGGCTTGAGTGGGCATTCATCCGAATCTAGGGAGGCTCTGATTAGGTGCCGAAAAGGCAAACCCAAGGTCCCTCGACTGCGCTGAATTGCCTGCAAAGCAGGCACTTCTGCTCCGCTCGGGATGACACAATGTGAACTTAATCAGAGTTTCCCTAGACCCTGAGCCAGCCACGGAACCCCCTGGCGGCATAGTAAGATTCCGCCCCGTTGTGATACACGAAAACAGTGTCGAAGCGGCGATCACAAAAGAGGGCGCCGCCGAGTTTTCTGACAGCAGAAGGCGTCTTCACCCAGCTCGACGTTTTTGTATCGAAGTCTCCAAGCTTCTGCAACTCCCGATATTGTTCTTCGGTTAAGAGCTCAACGCCCATCGCCGCCGCCATACCGACAGCGTTATCTTTCGGCTTGTTTTCTTTCCTCGCGTCCAGCGCTTCACGGTCGTAGCAAATACTTCTGCGGCCCTTCGGGCTTTCCTCCGAACAATCGTAAAAAATGTACTCGCCCGTCTTTTTGTCGTGGCCAACAACGTCCGGTTCCCCGCCAGTTCTTTCCATTTCATGGAGTGACCACAGTTTTTCAGCATTCGCTTCCAGCTTTGCTTGCACTTCAGACCAGGCGAGGCCTTTATGGCGGTTCATGTTTTTCTCAAAGCGAGCTGCTAATGCTCTGAGTATTTCTTCGCGTTGTTTTTTTGAAAGGGTCACGTTTGCCATAGTTTTCACGCTCCGAAAGTCCTTCACGCCGCAGGGGCTGAGTACGATAGCTCAACAAACCCATTCTTGTAAGCGACCACGTTCTTCAGGTTCCACCTCTCGTTATTTGTCGTCAGGGAACCACCGAACAGCCGCAGGCCTTCACCCAACAGGACAGGCGCTATCATCAACTTGATTTCATCTACCAGGCCAAGTTCGAGAAAACGCTGGCAGAGGATGGCCCCACCCACAAGCCAAATGTTTCGATATCGAGGCGCGAGTTTCACGTCAACTAATGTCTTAAGATCGCCCGAATAGAACTCGACGCTCTTCCTCGCCGGCGGCCATTCTCTGCCGGTCACCACTACGGCCGGAGTGTCGCCATATGGCCAACCCAGTTCCAGCGCGTGTTCATACGTGCGGGAACCGAGCACATAGCAGTCTATCGTTTTGACGAATGTGGCAACTTCCTCCTCCGAAATGGAAACCCCGGCGTCGTAGACGCTTCCATTGTCGTTTAGCCAGGAGACGCTGTTGTCCTTCTTCGCGATGAAACCATCCAGACTCGAAACCATGTGCAAGGTTACAGTTCGTCCTTTTGCATTTCCCTCGCCGCGGGACATAGTTCCTCGTTCCTCCTAGGCCGACATCTTATACGTTAGGGAGCTAAAACGGCCTCCCTGCTACCCGCCGATCTTTTTGAAGTCAGTCGTCGGACCACATGGCCTTTCCACATCCACAACCCCGAAATAACCATCACGGGAACGAAGACAAACCGGGTCCGAAATGCGTAGCTCGGAAGTCGGTCAAACGGACTGTAAATATAACCGAGTATCGGAATGCCACAAATGATGTGAATCCAGCGAAAGATCATCCGTGTAATGGCTCGGTTCGTGATGTTAACTGCATTGGCTGTTGTGGCCATGATGTCACTCCTTGGATTTGGTTCTAGGTTCCTTCTTTCTTACCCCAGATCGATTCACGACTCTTGACCCGCCTTGGGCGGCCAGCTGGGCGCTTTAACGCCGAACTGCTTGGCATACTCGGCGTTCAACCGCTGCCAGCCGGCAAACTTCATCGCGTCGGCGCCGGCAATGCGCCCGAGCGGATTTCCGCTGAGCAGACGATCCAGAACATCGAAAGCTATGTGCCACCCGGCAGCGCCCATAGAGATGAAGCGCCGATCGATCTTGGCCCACAGCGTCAGGCGCGTGCCGTTGCCGGAGGCTTCGAGTTCCCACTTCATATCGCCGTACTCCAGCACGGTGGGAGCTTCAACTCGCGTGACCTTTGTTTGAACAGCCGTTCCCGTGCCCACCCAGGTGAGATTCACCGTTCCCACCGCGCCCAGGCTCCCATCGGTTACAAAGGGAGCCCACTCGCGCAGATGCTCCGGGTGGGTAAGCGCCTGCCAGACTTTTTCCGGCGAGTGGCCCAGTTCGCGGACGAGGATGAGCGTCCACTTGTCTCCGTCGTCCCTCATTACTCGCGCCAAGTTAGCGGGACCCGGTGCGTACAGTTCAGGATCGGTCATGCTCTGCTCCTTGTCTTCCTGGTGGTGAACGGCGGTCCTACCAGCGTGCCAGCTGGGTGAGCTGAATGAGGTTGCCGCACGTGTCGTTCAGCATGACAATGGTCGCGCCGGTTACGTCGGTAGGCGGCATGGTGAACTCGGTGCCGTGGGCCTTGATCCGCTCGTAGTCGCCCTTGACGTCGTCGGTGAAAAAGTTGGCCGCGGGCTGGTTCTGTTGAAAGATCGCCTGCTGATACGTCTTGGCCGCAGGGTTGTTGTTCAGCGCAAGCTGCAGCTCAACGCTGTCCGGATCTTCAGCCGAGGCTACGGTCAGCCAGCGATACGGGCCGTTACTGAAATCGGCCTTCTTGGCAAAACCAAGTACCTCGGTATAGAAGCGCAGGGCCTTCGCCTGGTCGTCCACGTATACGCTGGTCAGTTTGATTTTCATTTCGTTTCTCCTTTGTCAGTTTCGCGGTTTGGGCCGCGTCGTCTTCGCCTTGCACCTTTTCCGTGGCGTTGACGGATCCATGCGGCCCTGACCCATGCGATCCTGATTCATACGATCAAGGTGGCGTTCGAGCGCATCCACGTGAGCGGACCAGAACCGGCGGAACTGATCCAGCCAGGCATCGACTTGTCGAAATGGCTCAGGTTTCAGCCGGTATAAACGGCGCTGTGCGTCCACCTTGGATTCCACGAAACCGGCCTCGCGCAGCACGCGCAGGTGCTTGGACACGGCCGGCTGCGTCATACGAAGCTGACGCTCGATCTCTCCCACCGACTGTTGGGACAGGGCTAGGAGGCTCAATATCGCGCGGCGGTTCGGCTCGGCAATGATTTCAAATACGGACTCCATTCCCTTGATATACCCTATAAAGCATATACGTGTCAAGGTATATTTAAATGGGTTTTCCCCTGGGGAGCGGCCCGGGACAGCCCGGTCTTGTGATTCACACCGTTCCCCGCCCCAGCATGATCCGCATCAGGAACAGCCAGCGCCGCACGTTGGTGGTCATCAGGAAGTTTTCCTTTACGTGTTCACGTCCGTTGCGACCCAGTTGAGCGGCGAATTCAGGATGCGTCAGCAGGTAGCGAATTTGATAGGCGCATCCTTCCACGCTATGCACGAGCATGCCTGTGAGCTTATCAATGACCTGGTTTGGAATCCCACCGACGGCGCCCGCGATGGTTGCCTTGCCCTTCCATAGAGCCTCGGTCACGGTGAGCCCGAAGCCTTCCTTGATCGACTTCTGCACGATCAGCGTCGAGGCTCGTTGCAGGGCATTAATCTGCAGCGCGCACCATGGCGGGAGTTCGAGAATGATGATGTCCGGATCTTCCGCAGCCGCTTCTTTCACTTCTTGCAGTACAAGAGCTCCCTCGGGATCATCGCTGGCTCCTCCTCCCGCCATTACCAACTGGCAGTCCATGTATTTTCTGGCGAGTTTGAAAGCCTGTACCACTCCCACTGGATCCTTAAGGCGGTCGAAGCGCGAGACCTGGGTCACGTTGGGCCGCGAACGATCAATTCCGAATTCGTCGCACACTTTCTGCACGAAGCTGTCGTCCAACGGTTTGTTCTTCTCTGACAATGGGTCAATGCACGGATAAAACAGATATTGAGGGATCGGCAGCGGGTGGGCAAAAGACTGCGAAGAAACGATCGCCGCGTCGTATTGCTCAATGAACGGCCGCAGAAATCCCCACACCTGCCGATTCGGGTTCGACAGGTCGATGTGGCAACGCCACACCCAACGCGCGGGCGCATCCTGCCGGGCACGAATGAGCGCCGCCGGCTGCGGATCGTGGATGACCACGACGTCCTGGTTGAATTGCATGCGTTGCCGGTTTTGCTCGTTATAGGTCAGGAAAATTTCCTGGGCATGGCGTGTGAGTTCGTACGCACTGCCGTGCAGCGCGTTGTGAAACGCTTTGGTCACCTCGAAAAAGTCGTTGCCGCCGGTGATGACATCCCAATGCGTGACCACCTCGAGTTCGCCGAGCAAGGGCACCAGACGGTTGAGCATCTCTGCGACCCCTCCACCCAACGCCGTGGAATTGACCATCTTTAGAGTCTTACCCTTGAGATCGCGGGCAAGGTAACGAAGTTCGTCGATACCTGCCGTGCCTACGATGCTCCGGTAGTCGTCTAAATGTGGTGATGGAACCGGCGCGGGCGGCGTTTCCCAGGTTCGAGGCGCGGTTCGCCGCTCGGGAGGAAAGGGTACGACGCGGTCGGAAGTCGTCTCAGGGGGCGCCGGGGTGGCTGGTTGAGATTTCACTGGTTCCATCGATAATGGTCCGCTAAGTCAACGCTCGTTCCACAATACGCACGATCTGCTCTCGGACGTCTTCCAACGTCGCGGTGTAAATGTCGATCCGGTTCAGCGAACGGGCAGTCTCCGTCAAGCCTGCATCCTCGTGCAGCCATTGGGAAAAGTCATTCGACATGAGCTTGATTCGGAGTCGAGCCTCGATAAAGTGATGATGGATCGAGTGCAAGCCTGCACGCCGGATGCCCTCTGCGAACTCGTGCAGCGTGTGCGCCTGAAAGCTGGTCGGCATCACGACGATGTCGGACGCACAGAAATAGAAAGTTTCGTCCGCGAAACGCGTGCCGGTCGCGGGTTGTTCGAGCAAATATCGTTCCAATATCTGAATAAATCGCGTGCGCAACTCAGCCACCGAAGTAAACTCGCGCACGTCCACACCCGCAAGAGCTTCAGCGAGGCTGGGTTCATTGCAGGCTGCCAGCGCCCAGTGCGCGAAGTCGTTGGAGAAGCCGGCCCGAAGAAAGCGATGTTCCTCTAAGGTTCGGAAGGTGTGTTGGAAGATCGACTCTTCGGGACACTCGCGCAACGCGTCCAGCAAATCCGCAAGCGTGTTGGCCTTGTACTCAGTGATGCGCAGCAGATGTGCAGAGGTGTTGAAGTAAAAGGGCTTCGCCGGCGTCCGCTGGAGAGTTGCAGCCGCCGTGCTCATCATCGGCTCACCGCCGCGACTGCTTCCCCGCCCAGAGCGTCCCGCTCACGGACGGCCTCCAGCCATAGCTTTAGAAACTTAACCAATTCCTCGGGCGGCTTGAGCCAAAATTGCGCGGCAGTCTGCCGCCAGCGCGGCCGCACTAACACGGTCAAGCCGCGGCCACGGATAACTCGAAAGGCACGCTCGTCAGTCGAATCGTCGCCCAGATATGCGACCGGTGTGCCTGGCTCCATCTCACTCAGCACGAACCGGACAACATCTCCTTTATCGACTCCGGGGACTCGAATCTCAACGCCTCCGTCGAACTCAAGCAACTGCAGACCACTGTGTTCGGCGATGAGTTTCCATCCGGCCAGCACGCGGCCTCTCATCTCCTCCGCCTCCCACTCACTCACGCCTCGCCAATGGACTGCGATGCTTCCTGCTTTGAGCTCCGCGGTCTGCTGCAGGCGCTGATAACGGAGCCAGCGGCCGGCATCAGATAAAGCGTCAAGGTAACGTTCCTCGATCTGCACGGTTTCGATACTCTCGCCGGGCTTTCGGCGCTGCAGACCATGCAGCCCCCAAATTTCGGGAGTTGGCGTAACCCCGAGAAGAGGGACCGTCTCAGTTATGTCCCGTCCTGAGATGATCACCACGCGGGTGTGGCCGCAGCAGACGATCTGCTCCAGGAGCCGTGCCATACCAGGATAGGGAAATGCGCGGTCACGCTCTTCGCGGAATGGCGCAAGGGTGCCGTCGTAATCGAGCAGAAGCAACGATCGCTCCGCCCGCGTCACTGTCCTCAGAAACTCATCGATACGGAGTTGGTTCTCTGGTTCTTGCACCTCATCCTCGTCTATTCACCGGGGTCGGGATCACGCGATAGACGTGCTCACCCGGAACTTTTCGGGCGTGTCCTCCATGACATCCAGCCGCACCTCACAAAGCTCCGTGATCAAATTACCTGCCCAGCGGTAAATGTTGTGCTCTTTGATGGTTCGGCGCATACGGTGGACCCGCAGTTGTTTATCCTCCGGTTCCATCTCCAGAGCGACTCGGATCGCTTCCGCCGACTGATCGATATCGTATGGATTTACCAGCAGCGCATCGCGCAGTTCGCGGGCGGCGCCGGTGAACTGGCTCAGGATCAGTACCCCACGTTCATCCCGACGCGCCGCCAAGAATTCCTTTGCGACCAGATTCATACCGTCGTGCAGCGACGTGACCATGCACAGATCTGCCGCGCGATAGTAGGGCGCAATCTCGACATGGCTATGCTGCCGTTTCAGGAACGCGATGGGTTTCCAGCGGTCAGACTGGAAACGCCAGTTGATCCGCTCGGCTTCCGCTTCCACCTCGGCTAAAAGGTCGTGATAGCGCTTGATGTGCGTCCGGCTGGGCGCTCCGATTTGCACGAAGGTGAATTTACCTTGATAGTTTGAGTATTTCTCCAGGAAACGCTCAACCGCCAGGAAACGTTCCAGGATTCCCTTTGTGTAGTCCACCCGGTCCACACCGATCCCCAGGAAGATTGCTTCTGTGCCCAGACTGCGCATCAACGAGGCACGCTCCAGATACGTGAAGCCCTGGTTTCCCTCGGCTGGTTCGTCGTCCGTCAGATCCACGCTGATGGGGAACGGTCGGACGATGGTACGATGCTCCTGGCGCAGCACCGAAAAGTGTTCCCAGTCCACCCGCGATTCCACCACCCGGTCCACGGTCTGCAGGAAGTTGTTGCAGTGCGACTGCACGTGAAAGCCGATTAGATCCGCGCCCAACAGGCCGTCTACTAACTGCCGCTGCCAGGGGCAGATGCCAAAGGCCTCCGGGTTCGGCCACGGGATATGCCAGAAAATTGCCACCCGAGCGTCCGGCCTTCTCTCTTTGATCAGCCGCGGCAGCAAAGCGAAATGATAATCCTGAACCAGAATTACTGGACTCGGTGTGTCCTTGATTTCCTCCAGCACGGCATCCGTGAACTTGCGGTTGACTTCCTGATAATGCTGCCAGTCGGTGGCACGGAAAATCGGGCGGGTGTGCGCGATATGGCAGAGGGGCCAGAGACCCTCATTGGCAAAGCCATAGTAATAGCCTTCTTCCTCCTGCTTGGTGAGCCACACGCGCCGTAAGGTGTAGCGAGGATCGTCAGGAGGAACGCGAAGGCGATCCCGTGCATCCACAGCTTCCATGTCGGCGTCTCCGCTGCCGTGCGCGATCCAGGTACCGTCGCAGGCGTTGAGCACGGGTTCCAGCGCGGTCACCAAGCCACTCGGGGGCACCATCACCAGCAGGGACTTCCCAGTGCGCTGGTGAATGTAAGGCTCGCGGTTCGAGACGACGAAGAGGCGGCTGCCGTCGAGGCGGGTCTGGAGATGCACCGACAGCCGGTCCGCCGTCCACATCGATTCCCCGGCTTCACGGAGACGAGCCTCGTTTTCGGCGGCGCTGCGCGCCAGGCTAAGGCTCTCAGCCATAGTGGCGACCTCGCAGGCGAGGGGGCGGAACATGTCAAGGTTCGGCATCTCCTGGGATGAGCTGATTCTCCCCGTGCGCAGAGCCCGCATCCATTGCGCCGCTCGCGCGATGGGTCCATGCATGCTCCAACGTACGATCAGCAGGGTAATGAAAACGATCAGAAATACCTGCGCCAGCACCCGGAGAAAGGTTTCCCGCCACACCCGCAGCATCTGTGCCTGGATATAGCTTGCGTCATGCACAATCGCCAGCCCGCCCGATAACTCATTCTCGTGGTGAAGGGGCAACGCGAAAATCAGAACCTGGACGGTTCCCAATCGAACAAAAGAACTCTGGTCGTGACCCTCCCGCATGGCTTGCAGGAGAACCTGCGGGCGCGCGGTGAGCATTTTCCCCAGTTCTGCAGTCACTGCGACGACCTCGGCCTGCCGGTCATAGACTGCGACTCCAATCAAGTGCTCACGATTGCCAAAGCGTTGCACCAGACGCTGCAGTGCCTGGTTCGAATCCGTTCCCCATGTTTTCTCGACATTGCCGGCCAGACTCTCGCCGAGCACCTCCGCCCGCCGTTCCAGGTCGCCCCGCAAGGCATGTTTTTCTGCGACCACCTGGTAATAAGAGAAGGCAAGCGACACCAGGGTTATGCCGAGAATCAGAGAAACGATCAGCCGGACACTCAACAACCGCATGCACGGACCTCCTGCAGCAAGTTTTCTGTTACTCGTGGGGCCGACGGACGAAGGGCGCGAGTGGTGTTGGAAGGTCGCAAAATCCGGGCGGGGGCGCAGTCCGTCCCTCAAAGGGGAGGATCATGCAACTACTCTTCCACTACGCGAATGCCTCCCTAAATGATTGAGCGCCGCTCAGTTATCGGCAGTTGCGAAGATTGACGCAGTGCAAAGATGGCGGGTACAGAGAAAATTGTTCCGTGCCGGCTTCAGAGCTTGTCCTGACAGATGGTTCCAGTCGGGGCGAGGGACGAGCGGAAGTTATCCCCGGGACGGAGCCTCCGCCGCAAGATTGTCAACCCCAGAAGACCGGCAATCTCTACACTCTTGAGAGGATCTTGATCGGCACTCAACGGGTCGAGGCGGTGAAGCATTACCAGGGCAGGCAAAGAGAAAGTCCCCTCTCTACCCGGGTACGCTAGATTTGGTCTAGAAAGTGAATTTTGCGGCGAGTTGAAGCAGGCGTGGAGCCGCTGCGCTGACGACCTGTCCAAAATGGGGATCATTATTTACTTCCCCATCGACCGATCCAGCTCCATAGAACTGGGCATGATTGAACACGTTAAAGGCCTCCAGCCGGAATTCAAGAGATTTCGATTCGGTGACGGGCAGAAGTTTGGTCAGCGTCATGTCAAAGTTATTTATTCCCGGCCCATGGAAAAATCGTCGAGGTACATTTCCTAATTGCCCGGGAGCCTCGGTGGTGAATGCTGCCGAAGAATTATTGAACTCGGGCCTGCGGTTCCGCGGATTCGTATTGAGAGCAAGCGGCGCCCCGTGATACTCAGGCGTATCGAGCAGGTAGTTGTTGACACCATTGCCCAGCGTTCCCAGCAGCGAATTGTCGGAGTCGTCGTAGAGGGTCACGGGAAAACCACTGCTGAAACGGGTAGTGCCGGCGATGCTCCAACCATCGGTCCAGCGATCCGATCGCTTCAAGAGCAGATCGAAAGGCAGAGTCACCTTGTAGCTGGCGACCAAGTTCTGCGCCATATCCCAGGCCGAAATCGCGCGCGTTGCGCGGAGATCCAGCGGGTTCAGCTGTTCGCCCAGATTCGAACCTTGATCGATCGACTTGCTGTAGGTGTATCCGAGAAGGAAATCTGACCGCTCTCCGACGTAGCGCAGGTTAGTTTCGAGCGCGTTGTAATCCGAATTCTCGATTGTTTTCTGAGCAGTCATCTCTCCGTAGTTGGAACCTAAGCCGACGCGCGTTCCGTGGTATACCTGGCCGGTGCTCCCGGTAATCACGGCGTCTTCGCCGAACGGGCCACAGGTGGGGCTGCCGGGGGCAACTTCACTGGGTTGGCTCAGGCTGAGGCAAAGCGCCTGATTGCCCGGGTTCGTCGACACCACGGCCAGAAGGCGGTGTCCCTGATTGCCTACATAACTCATGGTGAGCAGCGTACTTGTTGTGATCTGCCGCTGGAACGAGAGCATGTAATTTTCGGTATAGGGAACAGCATTGCGGAAGTAAACGTAAGGGTCGGCAGCGATGGGAACTACCGGCGGCCAATTAAACGAAGTATCCGGATTGCTCGCGGAAATGTTGTGCGGCGGAAAGGTCAGTGGGAAAGGATTGGTATTCTGCCCACCGTCAGCCGCATTGACGAAGGGCGTTGCAAACAACGGCGGCTCTGGACTGAGGTAGCTGTAGCCAAAGGGAGGAACGGCATACATGATGCCAGCCGACAACCCCGGGAACGCGGTATAGAAAATTCCATAGCTCGCCCGAATGCTGCTCTGGCCGCTATCTCCAAGAATTGCCTTCATAATTCCGCGATCAAATCTGGGGGCATACGCAATGCCGATTCGCGGAGCGAAGTTGTTTCCCTTGGAGGGTGAAATTGTGCTCGGGATCCCCGGATCACCCGGAACCACCAGTCCTTCTGGTGCGCCCGGATACAGCACCGACTGCCTGCCCGGGATGATGGTCTGCACCTGGTTGTACTTCTCCCAGAAGGGCATGATGTAATCCCAGCGCAGTCCGGCATTGATGATTAAGTCGGCTCGCGCCCGCCAGCTGTCTTGCGCAAACAGTCCCTCATATCGATTTCGCAAATAGAAAGGGCGGCCGGAGGATTGAGTGAAATTGCTCGGCACCCCGATCAGGAAGTCGGCATAGGCGGAGCCGGTTTCGGTTCCATCGATGTTGAAAGTCCCGTTGAACGTCGCGTTGGGATGTTCGTTCACCTGATCCACGTGGAATTGGCCGCCGAGTTTCAAGGTGTGATTTCCGCGCACCCACGAAATCGTGTCACTCAAATACAGAGTGTTGTTGATCTGCGTTTCATTGGTGATCGGAAGGCCCATGACGAAGGAAGGAAAAACAATGTTTTCCACACCCTCAAACTGCGGCGCCTGCACCGTGAAGCCAGGAACCCCATTGGTGACGAAGCCCTGAGCTGCCAAGCTCACTCCGAGCCCGCCCTGCGGCAGGCCAATCACATTGGCGTTGCGGAGATAGCCGCTGTGAAATTCGTTGACCGTGCCGGTGCCGAAAACCTTGGTGTCTCCCAGGGTGGTGAGCTGGGCGCGTCCGAGCGTCAGCGCATCAAAGCCGGGGATATTCGCTCCACCCTGTTGTTCGGGATAGGGATTGTCGAGGCTGTAATCGTCAAAGAAGTAGTATGCAGAAAGCTGGCCCCATCGGCCGCCGTTAGCGTCGATGCGCCCGGAAGTCTTATCGTCCCGCACCGTCTGGACGTAAGCCGAAGTGGAATACTGATCGTTGCTGATATTGGGGGAGGGAATGTATTGCAGCAGAGCCAAGGCCGGAGCCGACCATACGCTCCTGGGAATTACCGCGTTCGGGAATACCTGGGAATACAGCTCGCCAGCCGTAACTGCGTAACCCAGTTTCGACGAGAGCATGCTGGCGAGGTTGTCGCCGCTCACTCTTCCCGTCAAGGAAGCAGCTACATCGGAGAGATTGCCGGAGAGATCCTGAATCGAGGGGACCGAGACTTCTCCCGTTTCTAAGCCTTGGACCGTACGTGTGCCCTGGTAATCCCCAAAGAAATAAATTTTCTGATGCTTGACCGGACCGCCCAGCGTGCCGCCGAATTGATTCTGCCGGAAAGCAGGCCGGGTGGGATCGAAGTAGCCGCGCGCATCCAAGGCGGTGTTGCGCAAGAACTCAAAGACATTGCCATGGAAAAAATCGCTTCCTGACTTGGTAACGACGGTTACCATGCCACCGTTATAGTTGCCGTACTCGGGGTCGAAATTATTGGTCAGAACGCGGAATTCATCGATTGCGTCCAGGTTCGCCACGACCGACGTGCCACCATTCATATGCTCCTGCACATCAACGCCGTCGACCAGGAAGCCGTTGGACGACTCTCGCTGGCCATCGATGGATAGATTTCCGGGATTCAAATCGCCGGAGGGGGAAAGACCTCCGGTCACCCCCGCCATGATCACCGAATTTGGCAACAACGTGGATGCCGGGCTGACCCCAGGCTGGATGGGCAGCAGATCGGTATAGCTGCGCCCGTTCAATGGCAGCGCGGTCATCTGCCGGCCCGTTACCAATTCGCCCAGATGGGTCGCCACCGTATCCACTTGCGTTTCGATCGTCGCGCCAGGAGCCTCCACAGTGACGGTCTCTGATCGCTGGCCCAAGGCGAGAACGGCGTTCACTCTGAGTGCTGCGTCGGTATCGACCGTCAGGTTGGTTTTGGTCTGGGTGCGGAATCCCTGCGCCTCGATGGTCAGGTCGTAGTGACCGACGGGAAGAGTCGGGAACGAATAGAATCCCTCTCCGTTCGAGATCGCTTTGTATTCCGATTTAAGGGTGGTATTGAGCAGCGTAATCGTCGCGCCAGGGACAACCGCGCCGCTCGGATCGGTCAGCGTTCCCGAGATGCTGCCATTGGCTGCCGCCCACGTGACTGGCGGGCAGAGCAAAACTATGCTTGCCTCAATGCTCAGAAGCAGAAAGAGAATGGCTGCTTTTATCCGGCGCATATTACCCTGCGCTTTTTCCAGGTACGGCTGTGTCATATATGAGACCAAGAAAACCGGGCCTATAGTCTAAATGAAATTGAATTTCATTTTCATAATACCGCGCGGAGCGACCTGGTGCTGTGATTTGGATCACATCCTCATGTGCATCGCCCCAACCGACCCCAGGTGCTTGCGACCGCATGCGGGGTTTCCGCGCGGATAGTGCATATGACGAGCCACCCTTCCCTAATCGGGTGAGGTAAGGTTTGCCAGCAAATGGCCTGAGGGTTTGCCCGCCCCTAACTGGCGCTCCATTTGCACCCGAGATGATTCCAGTTGACGAGAAGAAAGTGAAGCAGAGAAGAGAGAAAGCCTGTGCGTCAGAGTCCTGAGCTGATTGCAACCAAACTGGGCATGCCGGGCTCAGGATGCGTCCTGCCTTTACGACCCTCTATCTGCCTTTGGACTGGGCCGGGTGTGGATACCAATATTGCTGATGGCAGTGTTCGCAGGCGTTGTCGATCTGCTCCCCGCTCTCCAGCACTTTTGCCGGGTCCTTCGCGTCTGCCGCATTGAGTGCCACGGTCGCGGCGTCATGCAAACCATGAGCCAGGGCGATCCAAGCCTGGCGGTCCTGATTGATTAATGTCTCGATCTGGTCAGGCTGGAGCTCGATGCCCTGATTGTTCTGTTCTCCAGGTTTCGCAACATGCCGGCCCGGAATCTGTAGAAGGTTCGAGGCTTCGAGCAACTGGAGGGCACTGCGGCGAACTGTGGTCCACTCCTCGGTGGTGTGAGGCGCCTTCTCTTGCTTGCCTTTCGTGGTTATCGTGGTCGCGACGGAGTCCCAGATTGTGTCCGCGGCAGGATCGACGATGCCGTCCATCAAGTCCCTGATCGTCGTGGTCGGACGGTATTCTGCCTCGGGCTTCTGTTTCGCGCAGCTCACGCAAAACGCGAGACAAAGCAAAGCCCGAAACAACGGCAACCGCCGCATGGATTCTATTCCCCTCAGTCTCATTGGCCGCCTGAAGGGTGCTCGGCCGTATCCGCCGGCACATTGATGGCAAGCACAAACCGCTGCCCGTCGCGGCTGACCGCGCCGAGGCTGTCTTCGACGGGGCCAGGGAGCCGGAACAGCACTTTGGGCGTACCAGCCTGGAACGTGGGTGTCGTCTCTACCGCGGCGGACATGACCACCAGATCGTCCGAATCCAGCTCGCGCCCGCGGAAGAAAATCTCCTTGCTGTCGTCGCGCCAGTGCAGCAGCGTGGGGACAATACCATCCTGAGATATCTGCACGCCATCCTTCGATAGCTGCCATTTTTTGTCGTCCGCGGGCTTCGTGGCATCAAAGGGGCGAATATAAATCTCGAAGCGTTCCGGCTTGGCCTCATCGGACTTGTACGCGATAAAGCGGCCATCGAAAGATAACCTCCCAGTCCCGTTATCAAACTCGTCTCGCAAAAAGTCGATGGGTTTGCGCGCGCCAGGATCGCTCACCGTCAGCGGTACGAGCAGGACCACTCCTCCGGAGCCGCAGACGAGAAATTTGCCATCCGGGGAAATATCACTGAGACCGACAAATGCGCCAGGCGTATAGCGGAACACCAGTTCTTCTTTGCCGGTTCCGTCCGCGGCCTTGCGATAGACCGGCCAGTCGCCATCCAGCAAGGCGGAATAGTAGATGTACTTTCCGTCCGGCGACCACAGGGGTGTGACCTTAAACCGCGTGTCGTCGGTGATGCGGGTGGCTCTCGCCGTGTCGATATCTAGAAAACAGAAGTCACGTTGGCAGGTATTGATGTCATACTTCATCGACAGCAGGCGATTGCCGTCAGGGGAAAAGGCTGGTTGGGAATACAAAGCCGGATCGCCCACCCTCTTTGCTACCTGCCCTTTGCGATCGAAGATCGTGACCTGCTGAAGCTGCTGGCCTCGCGCTGGCGGAAGAACGAGGAACCGCTCCCCATCTGCACTGATGTACATCAGGTCGTCCGGAACTGGAACAGGCTCGCGAAACAGCAGCCGTGGCTTTTGGAATGAGAACGATGGCGATGTGCTGACCTCGGCCGCCATCATCGAACGGTCGCGAGCCATGTAGTACAACGCTTTGCCGCCGCTCACCCAGAATCCAGGGCCGCGGCTGCCGTCGGAAATCTGCCATGGGCCCTCCTTTGCCGTTGGATCGGACGGACGCACGAAAATCTCGCCCTTGTTTGCTTTGTCCAGGAGGATGTAGGACAGGTAACGGCCATCAGGAGAGAAGCGCGCCTCGAAGATGCGTAAATCGCTATGAAAGATATTGATTGGTTTGCGATCGGGGCCCCCCGCAACTTTCAGAAGGTAGAGATCTCCCCCCTTAATGTCGGAAATGGAGAAAGTCAGGAATTGGCCATCCTGAGACCAGTCGCTCAGGTCCATGAACATTCCGGGATTGTCGAACAGGAGTTCCTCGGCGCCTTGGCCATTGGCGGCTTGGGCATAGACCCTTTGCTTGCCCGCACGCATGGTGACGTAAGCCAGCCGCTTACTGTCGGGCGACCAGACGGGCGCATAAACGAATTCCGTTCTGGCGCTGGTGGTAAGCCGTGTGGTTGCGCCGGTCGCCGCATCCAGAACAAAGAGGTCGAAGCTCTCGTTGTCCAGGTCTTGCCGGATCGCGGCCACGCGTTTGCCGTCGGGCGACAACACGGCGCTGTCATACATGGCCCGCTCGCCGACCTTTCCCGTTTGCTTGCCATACCGGTCCAAGAAGGTAAGGACCGAGGCCTTGTTCTGGAACGTCTGGGCGTTCCGCTTGGTCCTGGCTTCGGCGACGTCCTTGGACTTAGCTTCGGCGCTCAGGCCCTGGCCCACAACCTGGCCGGCGGCCTGCGAAAGACAGAGAGAGGCGGCGGTCAGGATGACCGCAATGTACAAAGAAATCTTCATAGAAAACCCCAGTTGCGCGCCTCGCGATTCGGCCTAGCAGTTTTGCGGGCACGCCGAGACGATTTTCCCGTTGGACAATGTGAAGGTTCGGATGAGCCCGGAGCGCGACTTGTCGCGGGCACGGCTCAGCTCCACGGTTACAGTCTTTCCGACGCTGTCCTCGAAATCCGGCTTGCCGACATCGCGTATACGGAAAAAGCTGGGTGAGGGGCCCTCAATCTGCCAGGTCTCGATCGCGCCGCCGGCGCCTTTCACCTCGACCGTGAAGTATGTGTGGGGATTGCGCCAATCGATAGCGGTCAACGTGCCTGTGACGGTGACCCGATCGTTGAAGTCGAAGACTGCAGTCATGTTGTGGTGCGCCGAAGCCTGCCCGACCAGCAGCACGGCGAACACAAGTAGGAAAAGCCTGGCCCTGGGATTCATTCGATACCTCCTGGGGTAATCCCGTTAGCATAACGCGTCTAAGGAATAAAGGCAATCGCCCGCCCCGCCCAGCCTACTCCGAACCAAAGGGTAAGCGAGAGAAAGACCACGATGGCGTTTACCACCCATGGACGAGCGACGGAGTCGGGCGCGGTAAATCTGCGGAGCACGCCGAAATGAAACAGAAGCGCGCAGCAAAGAAGCGCCATCTTGAGGCGAAACGGATGGCTGTCGAGGTACTTTCCGGGGGTAGACAGAAAGATCAGCAGCCCAGATGACATCACCAGCACGATCGCCCCGACGGTCCAGGGCTTGAGCTGCCGCGCCAGCCAGGAGAGCCCGTAATCGCTCATGCCCAGGCCGGCTAGCCGCAAATTCAGTACGACCACTGTGGCCAGGAGAATCGTGAGTCCCACCAGATGAACGGACTCAGCCACGGGCATGCCGTACTTGCTGTCGCGGATGAAGACGAGCGGCGCCCAGTTTGAGGCGGATTGAAGAATAGGGAGAAGAGACATGTCAGAATTGATAAGCCATCGTGCGGCCGCAAACAATGTCGCCGATCCAGAGGAGGAGCGAAAAGGCAGCGCAGAATTTCGCGCCCGCCGGTACTACAGTGGAAGAATCCCACTGCGCCATTTTCGGGAAAAACAGCTTTTGATACACCGCCGCGTTGATTCCCAGCAGCAGAAGGAAGATCAACTTTGTGCGGAAGAACGGATTGCCGTAAGCCTTGCCGGCCTGAGTGACCAATAGAAGACCACCCGTGAGAAACATAACCGCGAAGCCGATCTTGCACCAGCGCATCATGTTTAGCACCAGCTTCGCCCCCGACCCATCGCAAAAGGCGATCCCCAACAGGCGAAGATCGAGGATCACGATCATACCGACGGACAAGGGAAGCGTAAGAATGTGGCTGCCTTCAATCAGAGGGAACAGCCAGTCCGATTCGCTGATTGTTGTGGCGAAACGGGTGTGCTGCAGCCACTGGCACCACTCAAATAGCGGCATCTCGAATCCTGTCATG
>Ga0187784_10001699_pt1 | contig 17528 bp, 20 predicted proteins | sample 1015_SJ02_MP15_2_FD_132964 | JGI IMG/M metagenome (GOLD analysis project Ga0187784, IMG submission 132964) | Tropical peat soil microbial communities from peatlands in Department of Meta, Colombia - 1015_SJ02_MP15_20_MG | ecosystem: Environmental > Terrestrial > Soil > Wetlands > Peat | place...
CGCGGCAGGCGACAGTCTGTAGTTGTCCGATGGCGCCAACCTGCGTCCGGGAATGGACGAATGCTGTCCGGCCGGCGACTGTATCGACACTGCCCCACAAGCAGCCTCAAGCGCGACCAGGACAGCATTCTAAAGGGCTACCTTAATTGTTCTCCGTATGTGCATCTCAGTGATGGCTGGGCTCATCACGTCCACAGCCCCCCTGATGGTTGGCCGAGCAAGGATTTCAGGATAAGGTCGCAGGGCAATGCGAGCGATTGCCGGTACCAGAACCTCTCTGTTGGGACTATGGCTCTATGCCCTTCGCATGGCAGTAACCCAACATCAGCCGAAACGGAAAACGACGCTGCAATCCAAGCAAGAACGTCCCATGCATAAAGAGCGGGACTGCCCTTCCTCCCCGAAGTCAGCCCCGCTCGATGGGAACCAATCGTTCACTTCCCATTTCGGGAGTGACTATATAGCGAGGCGCGAAGTCTGCAAATTGCCCAAAGGTGGAGATGCATGGCCCGAAGATGCTGCAGGATTCTGACAGGTCTTGGCGAATGGCCAGCGGCCCGCCCCACCTTTCGTACAGTCGAAAGGCGGATCTACCCAAAGGCAAATCGGTTGACGACTGCCGCCAGGAATTCCTGCTCCCGGAGCGACCCGGGCGTTCCAAACGTCATAGCATTTTCAGTTGCAAGCCTTCGGGTGCTCCGGGCTTCAGTCTCCGGTTGCGATTGGAGTGAGCCGTATATGTATCGAAACCTCCGAAGGAAAGTACTCTTCGGCCCGGTCGGCCCCTATGGAAGACCGACCCTTTTGATCAGTTCGGCGAGCCGCGGATCCTGGCGCAGGGGATCTAGCAATGGATCCGTCTTCAACCTCTCCATACCGAGGTCTGGTTCTTTGTAGGCGACGTTTAGCCACTGGAAGGCACTATCTCTTCTCCCAGATCCGCGTAGAGAGTCACGATCATATTGGCCGAGGAAGTCCCCTGCGTCCGCTGTGCTTGCCGAACCCGAATAGCGCTGGTCAGCACAGCCTTCCATCCGCCCTTGCGCCGACGCGCAGTAATTCAGACAGGTAGGACTCGACCGCAAACCTTGACGTCAATAAGCACTCATGGAACTCCGAGCGGGGCTAATTGTCTTCGGCGTTGGCGAAAGCAATCGTCTCGCCCAGTTTTTCTAGGTCTACCCTCTCAACATGCTTGCGTCTGAAACGGAGTGCTGGAATACTCCTTGTTGTCCGTCTGTTTAGGGAGAAGGTACAGATTTGGACTGGAAGCAAAACGGCGTGAAAATAGTGCGCGCGGGGGAACTTGACACCAACACCCCCCAAAGCCCGGGAATGACACGGGCAGCCGCCATTACGAACGCGCGTACCGGAGCCAGTAAGTTGTGGGCTGGTACTGTAGTTGTTCAGCCCCACGCCAAGACTGCCCCGCACCATCATGGTGAACTGGAGACGGTGATCTACATCGTGCGAGGTCGCGCGCGCATGCGCTGGGGCGATCGTTTAGAGTTCTGCGATGAAGCGGCACCTGGAGATTTCATTTATGTTCCGCCCTACGTCCCACATCAGGAAATTAACGCCCGCCCAGATGTGCCGTGTGAGGCGGTGATAGTCAGAAGCGGCCAGGATCCGGTGGTCGTGAATCTCGACATCGAGAGTCCCGAGCCTGCAAATCGGGTCGAAGGCGAGAAACCATTCCATCCTTGCCCTTAGCGCCCGGAGAGCAAACCTGTCCGCTGAACGTCCGATTTATGTAACATCGAATTTCGCTAGTCTTCCCTAGCAACCGGTGGGAAATATCGCCGACGCTACTCGGGATGGCGCGCACCGCTGTGTGTCACGCGAGCAGTGAACTGCGGTGTGGCGAGTATGGCGAGGCTGACAAGTGCAAGAAACTGTCTCTCCCAGCATGCCAAGTTCGTTTTCCGAGCGGTCTCACCCACCTACGACGGCCTATAATACTCAAAACCGGGTAATTTCCCATGGATCTCATACCACTGGATGAGCGAGGTCAGCTGTTTATTTCCCCGTCGATCGATGATTGGCAGCCGATTGAAGAACATGGTATTACGGCAGTGATCGACCTGGATGGCGATCTCGACCTGGGCATTCCGAACGTTCCCAATCACATGCTTTATATCTATTTTCCCGTCTACGACGAAGGTCTGCCAGATTTGAACAAACTGCACGCGCTGGCAAGGCTCGCCGCTCAGCTAGTGGCGAGCGGCGAAAAGGTTCTGGCGCACTGCGGCATGGGCCTCAATCGATCGGCTCTGGTCGCGGGGTTGGTGTTGACCTACCTCGGAATGAAAGGTGCAGATGCGCTGGCGCTGCTGCGCGAAAAACGGCCTGGCGCACTCTTCAATGAGAACTTTGCCATGTATCTAGCGGCGTTGCCACCTCACCCCTCCGCACCCGGTCCGGCCGAGGGAGGCAGAACAAGCCTGTCTCCCGTCGACCGGACAGGAATGCTGACTGGTGGGCGCGCTGGAATCTTGGGCGGTGAATAGCTTTCGACGTCGGTCCCCACAGTTTCTTACAACGCAGTCCTTCATGCAGAGTCACAGCTCGCAGTGCGACCACGCTGCGTCATTTTCGGCCCTTCCTTCGGCTATTTCTTTTCGGTCAACACGCCGGGTTGAACGGTATGTTCATGTTCAAGTGCCTCGAAATCAGTTCTGCCAACGGCAATGACGGTTCAACGAAACATTTCCGTCGAGACTGGAGGGACTCAAACTGGCACGGTTCCCTCGCCCAACTATTAGGATCGAACCCAGGGGACTAATTCAGGTTCGCTGCGCGATAGACAACCTTCAGAATGTCCCTTCGGCAGCGCGTTTCAGGCGCTTCAATGACTCTACGACTCCGTTGACAAATAGGCGGCCAATTGTCAACTGTAGGAAGCGACCCCGCCAACCTGGCGGAAATTGGAAGTTTCAATTGAATGTGACTCGACATGCGGCGGTCCTGAGCACAGTTATCTGGAGCTGCGCGTGATTCACAAGGCCAAGGGGCAAATGCACGCATAGGTTGAGGTGTTGAAGGGGATTTGCATCCAGAACCTGAAAGTAAACGCGCAGCCCGCGCTTCCTCAGGACGAAACGATCGCCAGCACGCACTGGACCCTGGGGACCTTCGTCCAGCTTAGCTCCCGACCACTGCGCCAACTGGCGCGGGTCCGCGAGCAAGTGCCATACACGCTGCACTGGCACCTGGATGACTTCGGTGGGACATACTTTCATCGTGAGTTTTCTCTCTTCCAAGTTAGGATTTTCGCCCACGACCAACCAGAACGCGAGAACGAAATGCCGACCGACCGCGCAAGGCGACTGATATGCGGAGATGTGAAAACCGAGATGAATTTACGAGCATACATAAACTTTCATCTTTGACCGCCCCGCCTGGAACTCAGCCCCTAAAATCTTCATGATGCCTTGACAGGTCCTGGATTGGTCCTGTACAAGTCCCGACTGCTCGATCAAGATTTGCTGAAGAATTGCCAACTCTGTCAGATTGTTGGCGTCCTCGATGTAACCATCGAGAAGTTCAACACATTTCGCACCGCGTTAGCGAGCTATGCGAACATGCATCGAATCAACTGCCTCCCTGAAGCCGCACTTCCCTTCCCCAGGCCCGTCCCCTGGCTTCTTTCACTTTTGCCCAACGCGGCACGCTGCGCGCTTGCAACGCGTTTAAGCGCAGCATTGCCTGGTCTCTACGTCGAGTGTGCTCGGTCCTTATTATAGGTAGGGGCAGGGTCCGCCAAGGGATGGATCGTTACTGCGGGATTGGCGGGGCGCAGTCTTGGAAAGTTGATTGGGCCAGCAGAACTGTCGCCTGACGCAAAACTGCAAAAGCCGATGTCATGCGGGGCATCAAGCACTGCCGCGGGCTGACTTGGAAGTCGGAACCTCCTGGCGTGAACCTAAATTTGCAATGAAAGGATGCGAGGAACGAGGCGTCTGTCCGCCACGTGGAACAGCCTGCGTCTCTAATCAACGATCACTTGAAAAAAATCTCAATTGCAATATGGTTCTGCCTCCGGATACTGGAACCGGTCTCATGAACCCTTGCAGACCGATAATTGCCTGTTCGCTTCCGGACATTGTGGGGACGGCACTGGACACCTTTAAACCCATACACTCGCTGGCGGTCATTCTCTTGTCCTTTGCCATCAAGCGGTTACACTTTGTACTTCATTGGTAAGAGTCTTGCGGTGAGGGACACCAGGGCTTTCGCACTGGCCCGCACACTGTGATACCGCTGTGCGGCCAGGAGGGCGAACCTGAGATGAGGGGACTGACACAAGATCTTCGTTACGCGCTGCGACAATTGCGCAAGAATCCAGGATTCACCGCCGTTGCCCTGCTGACGTTGGCGCTTGGGATTGGCGCAAACACTGCAATCTTCAGCCTGATCGATGCGGTGATGCTGGAGAAGCTGCCTGTGCGGCAGCCGGAGCAGCTCGTCTTGCTAAACTGGGTGTCGGAAAGCCAGCCTGGAATTATGCCGTGGTTCACGCACTCCCTGAGCGGCAACTACGGCCCCGACTCCACAGGACGCTTCACCAGCACTGCCTTCCCGTACCCTGTTTTCGAGGGCATTCGCGACGGAAATGAAGAATTCTCGAGCATGATGGCCTTCGCGGACACGGACCGTCTGAATGTGAACGTGGGCGGTCAGGCGGGTCTCGCAAACGGCCAGTTGGTGTCTGGCGACTTCTTTTCCACACTGGGCGTCGAGGCCATGATTGGTCGTGCGATCGCTCGAACGGACGATCGGGCAGATGCGAGTCCCGTGGCGACGATCAGTCACAGCTTTTGGATCAGTCGACTCGGAGGCGACCCACTTATGGTGGGCAAAGCGATTACAGTCAACGGCGCCCGGTTTACGGTAGTCGGCATAGCGCCTCCCGAGTTCTTCGGCGTCGAGCCCGGCGTCCCTGTTGATATTTGGCTTCCTCTCCACGCGCAACCCCAAATTGACCCGGGATGGACGAAGTATGCAATCCCAGGCGAGGTTTCAAGGTTCACTGCACCCGATGACTGGTGGGTCCTGATCATGGGACGGCTGAAGCCGGGCGTCAACGAGCAGCGAGCGCGAGCACAGCTGGACGTGGTCGTTCGACAGAACGTGGCCAGCATCGAACTTCCCCCGCCGGCGAAGCGATCCACTGACATGACTCACCAACCGCCCCGCGTCCAGTTGACGCCTGCCGGCAAGGGTCTTGATTCCTTGCGTGAACAGTTCTCCAAGCCTCTGGCGGTTCTAATGGCGGTAGTCGGTCTCGTGCTTCTAATTGCCTGCTCTAACGTGGCTAATCTATTTCTTTCGCGAGCCACATCCCGGCACCGGGAGATCGCCGTCCGACTGGCTCTTGGAGCTGGGCGCATGCGTTTGATCAACCAGACGATCACCGAGAGTGTCCTGCTGGCCCTCGCCGGTGGTGCTCTGGGTGTGGAACTCGCCTATGGGGCGAGCGCCGTACTGCTGGGATTCATGTCGGGCGGCCGCAATCCCATTGTCCTGCACGTGATCCCCAATCTACGCGTGCTGACCTTTACTGCAGCCGTTTCCATGCTTACCGGAGTTCTCTTCGGGCTGGCTCCTGCTCTGCAAGGAACGCGCTTGGTTTTGACTCCAGGCCTCAAGGAAGGTTGGGAAAGCACTCTCAGAGTCGGCAGCCATACTCGACGGTTCGGGATGCAGCTCGGCAAAGTCCTGGTCATCTCACAGGTCGCGATCACTTTATTACTGTTAATCGGCGCCGGCTTGTTTGTTCGAACCCTTACGAACCTCGAAAACGAAGACCTAGGGTTCAACCGCCGGAACCTGCTTCTGTTTGGCGTCGATCCCACGAAAAGCGGTTACAAGGGCGAAAAGTTGGTGGCTTTCTACCAGGACCTTCAGCGGCGGATCGAAGCTATTCCTGGGGTGCGGTCGGCAAGCCTCTCCCGCCACACTCTCGTAAGTGGCGGAGTCACCATAGATGGCGTTGCCATTCAGGGATACACACCAGAGAGCGGCGCCTCAAGCAACGGTTCGATCGCGGTTCACGTGAATGATGTCGGTCCGAAATTCTTCGAGACCTTCGGGATACCCGTGGAAATCGGCCGAGTGATCGGGGATCGAGATACCGCAGCCGCCCCGAAAGTCGGCGTCGTTAGCCGGGCCTTTGCTCGTCAATATTTGGGCGGCACGAATCCGATCGGCCGGCGATTCGGCTTCGGAGATCAACGGTCCAGTTTGGATATTGCAATCGTGGGCGTCGTAGGCGACGTTCGTTACGGTCAGCCGCGCGATAGGATGCCACCGACCGTCTACGTTCCCTACGCGCAGCACACGGAGCGGTTGGACGAGATGAATTTTGAAGTGCGAACGGCGGGCGATCCCGGAAACTGGGTTGGCCCGATTCGGCAGGCGGTTCACGAACTTGACGGGAATCTGCCGTTGTTTGACGTCAGAACACAAGTCGAACAGATCGAACAGGCGACCTTCGAGGAACGTCTCTTCGCTCGCCTTTCAAGTTTCTTTGGATTGCTTGCGCTGGCGCTGGCTTGTGTGGGTCTGTACGGGGTAATGTCGTACGGCGTCTCCCGGAGAACAAACGAGATCGGGGTTCGCATGGCACTTGGCGCCAGACGATGGGATGTGCTGGACCTCGTTGTTCGCCAAGGCTTGCGACTGGCAATACTGGGCGTGATTTTTGGCGCCGCTGCCGCTTGGGCTTTGACGCGCTTCCTGAATAGCTTTCTCTATGGCGTCCGTCCGGCGGACCCAGTCACATTCGGGCTGGCTTCCCTTGCGGTAATTGTGGTTTCGATTCTAAGCAGCTATTTACCGGCGCGGCGAGCCACGAAAGTTGATCCCATGGTGGCTCTGAGATATGAGTAACCGCTCATAAATGTCTGAGGAGGATTTGCATGCATCCCAGGCGGACCATGCCAAGGTGAGCACAGCGTGAGCCATCCTAGAAGGAACTACAGCGAGCACCGCCAGTTTTTCGTTACACGAGGATCGTGAGCCTTTTAAAAAGTAGACGCCGAGTCCGCCTTTCACGAGGCAGCTTTCTTTAAGCACGAATCAACTATGAAGGCCTCGAAAAGAGGGCCGCCCCTGACGCGCAGCGGTCAATGACTTTTGGTTCGATGTTCTTGGCTTCAACGTCTTACGAGCTCCCAAGGCAGTCGGCAACATCGCCTCCAGGTGCGACTCTGCTCCATAGCCACTGTATGTGCCGCCAGAAACCTTGTTAGTTCGAATCGTCGCGCCGTTTCAGTGTCGGACGATCATCATCCTTCTTGTCCTCGGACGTGTCGCTCGTATTGGAGGTCCGCCGCAAGCTGGGTTTGTTCGTATCTTCCTTATCCAGCAGCTTGTGCTTGTTCTCGATCGCTGCCAGGCGTCCTTTGACCTCGTCGAACTCCGAGGTGGTCACGATGTATTGCGCCTTGGTGGGAAGAATCTTGCGAATCTCATCCTGCGATTTCTCAATTCGATCTGGCGTTTGCGGGTGTGTGTCGAATGCTTTCGACAAAGTGCCCGGCTTCTTCTTCTCCATTGCCTGGATCTTTTCGAAGAAGGATACGAATGCCGAGGGATCATAGCCCGCGCGGTACATGTACTCGACACCCAGGTAATCAGCCTCTGCCTCGAAACCACGCGAGAAGTGCAGGAAGGTCAGCGGAACGGCCAGTCCCAGGCCCTGATAAATGCCGTACCCGAGTGCGCCGCCCATAAAGATTGCGGGTAGTGATGCGAGCTGCAGCAGGTTGGCCCGCGTCATCTCGCGGCCATAGTGACAAGCCGCCACGTGCGCGATCTCGTGCGCCATAACACCAGCCATTTCGGCTTCTTCATCCGCAGCCAGGATCAGGCCGGAATTCACATAAAAGAATCCGCCCGGCAGCGCCATAGCGTTGACCACATCCGAATCAATCACTTTAATCGTGAACGGAACCTGCGCATCGGAGTTTCGGACCAGATTCTGGCCCACGCGGTTTACGTACTCCGTAATCACAGGGTCATTGATCAACTTGATCTGAGATTCGATCTGCTGGGCGTATTGGCGGCCGGTTGCTACCTGTCCCTCAATGGAGTACCAATTGCCCACTCCACGCCCGCAGCCTACGTTCCGGTTCCCGATCGCATCAATATCGGTCTTGCCGCCGTCGTGCTTGATATGGCTATCATCCTGGGTTGGTAGAGCGGCTGGCGCTTGCTTGGGAGCACCCTGCACGTCGCCCGCCTTGGGCTGACCCTGGCCGGGATCGGTCGTTGGAGTCTGCGTTTGCGGTGGATTCTGGCTTGGATTTTGCGTCTGCGGAAACGTCCAGGGCGCCGCACTGAACGCTGCCAGTCCGATTGCGATTGCCAGCCATCTGAATTTCATAGGGTACTCCTTAGCGAATGTCTCGACGCAAGTAGATTGCTCGGCTTAGTGGAGGGCTCACAAAAACTCCGCCCACCAGTTTGCTTCCAATATCCTTGTCGCTTTTGCTTAACATCGGTTGCGGCTGGCCCAAATACAACTGTCAGACTAGGCAGGTGAGCGTGGAAATCTTTGAAATCGAGGTGACGCTCATCTTTTTTTGATCGTTGACGAAATCGGACATTTCAGAACTTTGACTTCAAAGGCCGTAAGAATCGATTTCGGAATGAGCAGGATTGAAATCGCAAGCGAGCCCACGAGGGAGAGAACTTTGGATAGTTTACGTAACCAGGCTAACGCCCTGAACTCTGGTCACGGGTTCAGTGCGTAGAGTCGAGAACAGGCGCCTTGGCTTTAGTCTCCAGAACGGGGCGGCCAAATTGGTCGAGCAATAGCCTCGCCAGAGTGGCATATAGGCATTTCTCGGCCCATCCATCCGCCCTGGCTTGAATCACGCGAAGAGCGGAATCTGCGTGGCTAGAATCTGATTCTCGAAGTTTCCGACATCGCCTACAAGGCCTTGAGCGTCAAATAGATAAAGATCGCTGCGGATTCGACCCAAGGAATTTGGCAACATTCTGGGTCAAGCTCGATCTTACTGGGTGGGGAATAATCAAACTCCATGATGTCGAGCGTCCGCGCAGATGAAGATTACACGGCCAGTTGTCGCATGCCTTTGGATCTCGATGGTCGCGTTCGCGCAAGGCACGTCTATCGGAACAGCGGAGGATGCGTCCGATTTGCTGAAAGTGCTGCTGTCGCCAGAAGCATCTGATAGTCAGTGGTCTGCGGCGGAGAAGAGCTTTGACACTTTGCCGGCGAATGTGGCACTGCCCCGTCTGTTCCCGGAGATTGCCAAGGGAATTCCCGGAGGTTACTCCTATGCCGCTTACAACTGCTTCGATCCACTCCACGATCGAAAGGTGGCCGGATGGGGCCAGTTCTGTGTGGTGAATTCACTTTGGTGCAAGCAGCTTGGGTGTACGCAGAGACAAAAGGAAGTGTCGAAAGCGCTGCTGGATATGTGGGAGAGTCCGATCTCTGAATACGGAGAGACAGTTCTGCTCGAAGGCCTCTGTCGCAATCCTGAGGCGGAATCGAAAATCGCCAATTTGTTTCGGGATATCGCAGCAAGCGTGAGATTGCGAACGCAGGCTGCAGTCTGTCTTCTTCAGCAAGCTGAACCCAAATACCACGCCGAAGTGGTCGCCTTCGCGGAGAAAGCGCCGATCACATTCACCCAACCTGTCCTTCATCCCTATCCCCTACAACTCAAGCGGATATTGTTCGATGCGCTAGCATCTCCGACGCACGCCAAATCGCGGGTAGATGCCGCCGTAGTGCGGTTGGGATTTGGCCTGATGTTGGATGAAGCTGAGCAGGCAAAGCGTTATGGCGGCAAAGTCTCCGATTTCGGTCAGTTTATCTATGCGGAGCGCCTGAACACTTATTTGGGGACAGATTTCCAGCTTGATCGAAAGCAGCCAGTGTACGCCGGAAGCGACGGCAGCGAGCGGTTTTGGCATGACACCGCGGTGAATGCACTTTTCTGGTGGTCGAGTCACAAACAGGAGTACAGGTAGCAGATAGCGCTCAGCGAGGGTTGTAGCGTAATAGGAATCTTGCAGCAGTACTCCCCATCGCAGTCCCCGGATGGATCAGCTACGCACGTATTTGTTGAACCAGTCGATGGTGCGTTGCCAGGCCAGATCGGCATCAGCCTTGTTATACCGTTCTGGCGTCGCGTCGCAATTGAACCCATGCACGGCGCCAGGGTAGATATAGCCCTCGTGCGGAACGTGCGCCGCGCTCAGGGCTTGGTCGTAAGCCGGCCACGTCGCCGCCAGTCGCGTGTCGAGTTCCCCGTGATGCACCAGGATCGCCGCCTTAATCTTCGGGATGTCCTCCGAAGAGGGAGGACCGCCATAAAACGGCGCTGCCGCCGCCAGGTCATCTCCCAACCGCACTGCCAGCATATTTGCGACCGAACCCCCGTAGCAGAACCCGGTAGCGCCGATCTTTCCGGTGCAGTCAGGGCGCGCCTTCAACCACAGGGCGGCGGACACCATGTCCTCGAACATCTTGGTCTTGTCGATCTTGTTGAACATCTGGCCGCCTTTGTAGTCCTCACCAGGATACCCGCCCAAAGAGGTGAGGCCGTCCGGCGCAAATGCCATAAAGTTGGCCAGCGCAAACCGCCGTGCGATGTCCTCAATATGCGGGTTCAGACCCCGATTCTCATGTACCACGATTATGCCGGGCAACTTCGTTATCGTTTCCGAGCGTGTGTCGGCGCTGATGGGACGTACGAGATATCCCTTGATGCTCCCGTTGCCCTTCGGGGAAGGCACGGTTTCGTAAGTGGCTTTGATACGGTCATCCGTGCGGGATACCTGCTGGCCCAGAGCGTAATTCGGCATCAACATATTGATAACCGTGACTGCCGCTAGACCACATGCTAGTTGCTGCACGCCCTCCACAAAGGCGCGGCGACTAATCTCTCCGTGAATGAAATCGTTGTAGAGTTCGATGGCTGCCCTAGGTAGTCTTGATTCTGTCGATTTCACTGATTCACTCCCCCGGCGATAATACTGCTTTTCTTCCTGATGCCACAATGAGAAAGCCGTCCCTGACTCAAAAGGACAGCTGATATTAATAGGTGTCAATTACAGAGCGCCGGCTAAGCCGGCATGAAGCAGAGGGGGAAGAAGCTTCACGAGAAAGGACTAGCGATCCACTCGGCCCTGAGTTTTGCGCTGGGCATCGCGAGCTGCAGGCGAAGCGTAAACAGGGGAATCGATTGGAACTCTTGTCGCCGGCTTAAAGATTGCTCATCCCCCCATCAATGATAAGCTCGCTGCCAACGGTGAATGCGGCTTCGTCCGCGGCGAAGAAGACCACCGCTTCAGCGACTTCCGACGCTTTTCCGAGACGCCGAGCCGGTATCTGCTCTTGTAGCGTTCTGAGTTCTGCCTCTCCCATCCCCAGCTTGCGATAGAGCGGCGTCGCAATTGGGCCACCGGTGATCGCGTTAACTCGGATGCCTCGAGAAATCAGCTCACCAGAGAGCGTGCGAGCAAGCGTCAGGAGCGCGCCTTTGGTTGCTCCGTAGACACTCGAATTGGGCATGCCAATATGCGAGTTGATTGATGTCATGAGCACGACTGAGGCTGGGTTGTTGAAAATCGGCAACAGCGCCTGAAGAAGAAAAAATGGACCCTTGAAGTTGATATTAAACGAGCGATCGAATGCAGCTTCATCCCACTCCTCGAGTGGACGCATATCGACAACCCCGGCGTTGAGAAACAGCACGTCCAGTGTCCCGAAGGCCCGACGAATCGTCTCAGCCACTTTCTTCTGCTCTCTTGCCTCGCCGACGTCGGATGTAATAGCGACGACTTCGCTTCCCAATTCTTTACTCACTGCCTCCAAAGTCTTCGGGTCTCGACCAGTGATGGCGACACGTGCGCCTTCGCGAAGGAACTGTCGCGCAGTTTCCAGGCCGATGCCACTGGTGCCGCCGGTTATGAGTGTGCGCTTGTTCTTAAGCCTATCCATGACCACCTTCAATAACGGACTCCATTCGACGTCCGCGAACGGGGGTTCACAATACGCAGAATTATAGGGCAGGCCGCATTGCCGCGACTGGCGTTAGCAAAAAGACTTACATCGGCTGCCGCAGTTTGCCAGCGCAAGTCGTTAATTTTGATCCCAGAGACTTCGGTGGATTCCGGTTCTTGAACGACGCTTCAAAAGATCAACCAGAATTCCGCGCTCGGCGCGAGATTCGAAACGGCATTCTCCATGTCTACCTTGTGCTGCGCGAAAGCTTTCTCGATCAACTGACAGACCTTGGTCGTCAGTTCGAGATTCGAATCCTGCAATCGGTAGGATGATGCTTGCCAATCACGAGCCATTTTGCTTTCAAGCCGGTCGATGGCGCTGCTTTTGGAGCCGGTGGTGAGATCTACCATTTGTCCGATGATATTTACCAGCTACGGCCCTTAGGAAGGAGCACTTCGAGGACCGGAATTATGAAACTCAGCAAATTACCAACAGGCCGGGCTCGGCGAGCTATCGCAGCAGCCGATGTCACATTCAGCACAGCGTCGTAAGGACAACCACCACTCATTCGAGAGTAGACACTCGACGCGGCCCGCTCCACTTGGAGTCGCCTCAGGATTGCTGCCGGGGATGAGGGCATTTCATGTGCCCTCCGGTCGCTCTCGATCACCTTGACGTCAAGCGGTCGTTTTCTCATAGTGAATGATCCTGTGTCAATATGCATGTACGCTCTGAACAGCGGAGGGACTTCCCGATGAGCAAAGGCCGGCTTGAAGCATTCAGCGACGGCGTGTTCGCCGTGATCATTACGATTATGGTGCTTAACATGAATGTGCCGCGCGGAGCGGACCTTGATGCTCTAAAGTCCGTCCTTCCTGTTTTTCTCTGCTACGTCTTGAGTTACCTGTACGTAGGAATTTACTGGAACAATCATCACCACCTGTTGCACGCGTCAGAGCACGTGACTGGCGGCATTCTCTGGGCCAATTTGATCCTGTTATTTTGTCTTTCCCTGGCACCTTTCACAACCGCATGGATGGGGGAGAATCACTATGCGCCGCTGCCGGTGGCAACATATGGAATGATGCTGTTGTTGGCAGGGATCGCATACTTCGTGTTGACCAGGAGCCTGGTCGCACATCACGGAAAGGACTCCAGGTTGGCGAAGTCAATCGGGAATGACTGGAAAGGAATAGTGAGCGTAGTCGCTTACGTCGTTGCGATACCGATTGCATTTTTAAAGCCGTGGTTGGCTTGTGTCCTCTACACTTTTGTTGCCCTCATGTGGTTGCTGCCTGATCGCCGCATTGAGAAAAGTGTGCATGAGTGACCGATCCACCCTAATCCCGTCCTGAACGACAGGCTCTAGATCGTGACTACAATACGTCCGCGGTGTGCCGGATGTTCTGCCACTTCATGGGCGCGGACAATCTCCGAAAGAGGAAAGCGCTCGGCAATTTCGAAACCAGACCAGCTCGCCGCATCAGGTCTCGCGCCACAGCAACCCTCTTACCAATCTAGCCAAAAGTGTAACCGTTTGATGGCAGAGAGCAAGCGCACGCGCTGTCGACAGATGATGTCTAAAGGTGTTCGCCCTCGACTTCAGGTGTCCGGAACCGAACAGGCCACCATCGGTCTGCTGGGTTCATGAGACCGGTTGTAGTTCTACCGTCGTGGCTCTGCATTTTTCTGCAGTGAGGCCCTTGGCGTATTTCAGCTCCCACGCCTTTGTGTACCTCTCCAGATAGGCCCGATCTACTGCATCTCTAAGCCTCTTGCTCTTTATCGGCATGGCGCGGACCACGACTTCCGTTTTGCCAACTTGGATTGCACCGCGAGGCTCGACGAGAAAGGTTCTGTACCAACCGGTCGTTTTAATGCTCCACGAACGTGCGAAGACGCGCTTTCTGAGCATCACAAACCATATGCCAATGAAGCGATGTTCGCCCGTCCCCGCCCGAATACGAACGCTTTTGCTTTTCTTCAGAACAGTTAACAGCTCGTCGGAAAAGGTTCGATTCGTCTTCATCGAGAATGCAGTTCCTTGAATGCCGAGACCATAGTGCTCGTTTGCCAGCTGCCACTCTACAAGATTTTCGCAAATTGAGAAGACACGACAGTAATTTCCCAACCCGCGGTTAGCGAAAATCCCGCATTGCGTTTAAAAAGGCCGCCTGTTCTAGGGCGGCCCTCGTTACGTCTTCGCTCCTAAGCGGGTTGTCAATCATGGCTTGAAGACGATTGATGCAAAGGTGCCAGCCAATTCGGCGGTGCCAATTCCCTGCCCCACGGTGACGAACAACTCGTTTGTTGCTCCATTAGCCTTGTTCCCGCCTCCAAAGGCGATTCCCCATAAGTTGTTGAGAATGATCGGCTTTCCGTTCTCGTCCTTGATCGTACCCACGAATTTCCCTGTAATGGGGTTAAACCCGTTGATAGTGCCATTCACGGAGTTGTTTGAGATCAGCAGGGTGTTGCTCAGCGGTCCAAAATTGCCGGGAGCCGCGGCGATGCCCCAAGCCTGGTTGAGAGGAAGTCCTTGAATCAGTGTCTTCACGAAGGTACCGTCTTCCGTAAACAGGTCGATGAAACCTCCGGCGCCCACGTTCGGTATGGCATAGGCGACGTAAACCCAGCCATTGATGTCCTGAATGCCGAACACTGAGAAGTTTGATGGAATTGCCGGATCACCAAACGACTTTACTAGGGTGAAGTTGCCGTCGAACATATCTATGTGATTGTTCGTGTTATCTGCCGCGTAGAGGAAATTCCCCGAGGGCTTGTTGGTGATGGCCAAGCCCGTGTACATGGCTTTGTTCGCTGAGTTATCGACCGCGATGGTAGCTTGGTTCGCGTTCACGCCCGGCGCCCAGGCGCTGATAGTGCCATCGAGCGTCGCGAAAATGAAAGGTGCTGGCATGCCATCAATCTGGAAATCGGTCGACGATCCGTTGAAGACGATTCCTGTCGGAGTGCCAGGGCCGTTAAGGCCTGTCGGCGAGTTTGGCCCGTTTCCAGCGGTTGGAATCAAAACCCGGAGTGGCACTTGTTTGCCGGTTGCTTCGTAGAGGGTTGACCAGCCGGTGTCGTTATCACTGATCCACCAAGCCGATGTGGCGCCCCGAGCTAATCCCCAGGGGTTGGCCAGCAGTGGATCGATGGTCGGGGCTTGGTGGACTTGATTCGAAACTAAGTTTGTGAGGCGATATTGTGCGTCGGCCGGGGACGAAACCATGAAAAAAACCAGGCCGAGGCAAGTGGCGACTGCGGTCTTGCAAACCTGCATATTAATCTCTCCTTATCGAAGTCAGGAGCAGAGCGAGGTCGAACGATCCCTGGGGAGTGACCGGGTACTGAACCTTCTCTGACCTGCTTGGCGCTGCGATCTTAGGCCGAGTCGCGACTCAGAAGTGTCAGGGGGTTGTCACCAGTTTGCAAATCTTTTCTCATCTTATTGAGCATGGGTGCGAGCCCTGGCCGACCGCAGGTCGCATTTCAGCGTGCCGTCACTTTCGACTGCCAGCCAGATGCGCATCGTGAGAAAACGAGCTCTTGATGCCTGGCGACGTCCTCCTCATGCCGCAGGATTGCAAGTTGCGTCGGACCGATCCGGCTATTTAAGCGTGACTAATCAGCGATGGCTTTGAGGGTTTCTGATAGCGTCAATTGACCGCAGACGACAGGCGATCTCAAACAATAGGAAACCACGATTACGCTCGAGCTTCCCGGGCGAGGGGTTCGTGAGTTAAGAGTGCTATTGCCCGAGGGCACAAAACGGGTGCGGATCTCGCCGGCCGCTCAAGCTCCTTATTTGCATGTAATGCTGGGATTACCCTTCGCCAATTCCAGGCACGCTGCATGCTGTTCAGCCCGCTGTGTGGCCTCGCTCGAACTCTGATCTTGCGAAGTAGGCTGGGACACGGATTGCGGCGTAGTCTCCAAGTCTTGCTGATGTCCGGCCGGAGTCGTAGTAGAAATCGGGGGCACAGATGGCGAAACTGGAACCGCGGTTGGGGTCGGAACTTTAGTCTTCGATGTGGGAGCTTTGTCAAGCATTGTTTGGAACGCCGCGATCTCATCACGCTGGCTCCATATCAGCGGCTGAGTTTGCTTTTGGCAGTAATCGTCTGGATATTCCCACACCGGCTCTACCGTCACGTTGGTCATGCCATTGAGTTCGGTTAACGTATATGACCAAGCTTTTTTCGTGGTCATGCCCGGACAGGCAGCGGATGCCATGAAAACTGCACTAACCAGCGGCATTTGAGCCGGCGTCGAGAAGCGGAACTGTAACGGTTCGTCGGAATCGAGGGTGTAGCCGAGTGCTAGATTCTCCTGGACGATCAGCGTCTTAAGCGTTTGGGCAGACGCCTTGCTGGTAAACAGGTAGGGCCCCGGCTGAGCCTTTGTTTTTTTATCTCGCGCCGCAGCCAAGGTCGTCATCGCCAAAGTTAGGATCAGAACTCGTTTCATACTTTTACCTCTTTTGTAAACTTTACCGATACAGTCTGCGCGCCGCTAATTACTGGAGTCATCTCGGTGAATTCCCGGGTGGCCAGACCGTGTTCGCTGTGGGATGTGGTCCCCGCGTGGCTGGCGAAATCGCGATTACGCTCCTTGATACCAAACAGGAATTTTGAGGATGGTGCGTATGTCACCCTAAAATGGCCGAAGATTTCCCGTATGGGTTCGGGAAATTCACGACGCTTACCCCGCGGAATCTGTCGGGACGGTCAGGGGGCGCCTCCCAGAGTCGGAAATAGCCAGCGGGAACGATCGGTGTGCCGAGGAGTTAGCGCATCTGTTTTTTCCGTGCCTGCTTTTCGCGATCCAACACCATCTGATCGAAAGCATGGGGCAGGGACTCGCAGCGCGAGTAAGGACCGGGTCGATAGACGCGGGACCCAATTCCTGCCTGCGAAAGCTCTGAAATAGCCCAATCTTCCTGGTTGGTGAGGTCCCAAAATTCAACTGCGTCACCGGCTTCGAAGTTGGGCTTGACCATTTCGTCGGGGTGAAAGTGCCACTCGCAGATCACGTCGGTACGATCGACGGCACGAGGCCACAACGTGTGTGTCATTACGTAATCCGGGTGCAGACTGAGCAGCAAATTAGGAAAGATCGCGTAGTAATAAACTTTGCTGCGTTCCTCCGGGTTGAGTCCGGGAAGGTAGGCGCGCCGTAGCCTCCCGTCTTTGCTCATAGTCTTGGCGCCCCCCTGAAACTCCATTGAGCCCCCGATGTATCCGCGATGCGGCGGATCATTATCGCCAGAGAGGTAATCGGTAACGGCGCTGAGCGCCGGATGCAGAATGGGACAGTGCAGGCACTCGTTATAGTTGAGCATGATCAATTTCCAATTCGCGTTGACTACATATCCGATCTGTCGATAAGTGCGCAGCTCCGTCATTTGCCAATGCCGGAACTTCTGGGGCAGATCTTCCAACTGATGGGCTAGAGGACCGGGATCTCGGCTGAGGTTGATGAAGATGTGTCCGTCCCAGACATCGGCATGCACGCGATTCAGGGGATA
>Ga0187784_10001700_pt1 | contig 17518 bp, 12 predicted proteins | sample 1015_SJ02_MP15_2_FD_132964 | JGI IMG/M metagenome (GOLD analysis project Ga0187784, IMG submission 132964) | Tropical peat soil microbial communities from peatlands in Department of Meta, Colombia - 1015_SJ02_MP15_20_MG | ecosystem: Environmental > Terrestrial > Soil > Wetlands > Peat | place...
TAAATATTCGTTAGCTGACAAGAAGTTGAGAAGAAATGACATCTTTAATCTGTCCCGTCTGTAACATGAGAGTACATTTTCACGACCAGAACAGACACAAACTGAGACATCAGACAGCAAGAGTGAAGCGACATAAGCGATTGGAAAAGACCAAGACCTGATTAGCCTGATTGACATCGGTTGCTCCAGTCACCAATCCAACCAGAAACATTAGTTCGTTCAGGTTCTCTGTGCTTCTGTATCAATTTAGGACTTGGAAGTTGCTCTTTCCAACTTAACTAACTGAGGTCAATCCGTAAAACGGGTCATGAGCGTTTGTCGTTTGGAAATTTGTTTTTCTGCCGCGCAGAGCGAACGTAACGCTGCGCGATTAGATTCGTGGCTTTGCAGCTTTTCTCCGCTTGTGTTTCAGTGACGGTCGATGTAGGCGTTTCACGTTTTCCCATTGGCCGTCAGTCATCGGTTTGAATGTCATTCCGCACTCCGGACATTTTCGAGTCTTCATCTTAGCCAAATGGCATCAGGAGAGTATGATTCATCTCGTGTAATAAGTCTAACACTACACCTGCAATCGGACTGGGACAATAGACGAACAGAAAAATGTACAGGGCGAGGTCCAAAGTGTCGCCCTACAAGACTCGCCTCTGAAGGAAAGCCTACTTCACTCGCCTCCTTCTTTTCTTGTTTGTCTAATTTATGCGTCCATCTTAAATCGGACCGTTAGGATGGTCATTTCAATGTGTGTGTATCAATTGGTGCGGGGGATATAACATAAGGGCTGTTTTTGGGTGTCCACGTGTACGTGGTTTGGGGGACGTGGAAGTCCACGTGTAAGCGTGGTGGCCCATGTCCTCGATGCGAGTAAGTTCTGCCTGGCGCTTCTCCTGAGGTGGTATTTGTCGCGGTGCCTAGGTTCCTTGCGGACCTCTTCTAGTGAGAGGGCGCCGTGTCGGTGCTGATTGAACGTGAATCTATCTAGTCAAATTCAAAGTTCAAGTGGAAAATGCTCCGTGCTGGATGGTTCTCTGTGCCCGCGAGACTGGGCTAATTCTTAGCTTTCGATCACATCAAATCGTCCTGCAGCGCTGACGATTGTTCTTGATTCGTGACCTACTAGGAGTGATGTATCGCATACTAGGGGAATCCCGTGTTTGCGTGCAAGGATGGAGAAATACAGGTCTTCACTGCAACCAAAAGTGCCCGCCCTATACTGAATATCTCTTGAGACATCGTCCTTGAACATGAAACGATCTCGCCCCAACGTCCAATAGAACCAAGGTCTCGGCAATTTCCTGAAAACGTCTGTCCGGATCAGGCAGCATCCCATAGGGATGCCGTCAACCTCTGTTAGCTCGCCCGCCGTAAATTCTCCGTCAAAGATCGGACGGAAGCTCCGAAACTCCTCGCCTTTTTCATTCCGGTAGGCGAAATCCTTCCAGACCGCGGATGTGTATACAGGCATTCCAAGCTGTCGCTTCGCGTCGAGAGACTTGCGAATATTATCTGGAAGATGTTGAAGCATCTCGTCGGTCACCTGCAATGCGTGCCGACGGTAGTAGAGCGCAGAGACGATGGGCAAGTTCAAACTTATCAGCCGCCGCAATGTGTCGGGCGTCGTGTAGATGTCGGAATCGAGAAAGTACACATAGTCAGCCTTACCTGCAATAGCCTGTTCTGCGAGGGAACCTCGTGACACATCGATCGGATGCCCTTGAATCGTAAACAGTTTCACCTGCGCCAAGTACGGGCCGAGGGCGCGAAGAAGATTCATCGCCCAAGCGGTGGAAACCAGTCCTTGGTGTGGAATGCCCACGAAGACGGTTGCGATACGTTCTGAAGCTTCCCAAGCCATACGATAACCTAACCCTATCAGCGTTTATGTTCTTCGCAACTTTGCAACTCGGAGTAAGTTCCCAGACAGACTTAGAAACAGTCGACTCAACGTTGTGATGCCGTATGCGAAAGTAAGCTTCATGAACAAGGTGGACCTTCTCGTCTGCCGTCCGACGCGTCTCTTCGAGGGGAGGAACCACAGATGAAGGTGCTGATAGTCTCCACCCCATTCATTCCAGTTCCTCCGAGAACCTACGGTGGATTGGAACGCGTCGTCTATGACCTTGCAACAGCTCTGCACGGACTCGGGGTTAAGGTAACCGTAGCGTGTCCAACGGAGAGTACTCTACCCGCCGGAGCGGAGCATTTGGACATTGGCCCCACAAGTTACCAGCTCCAGCAAGACTGGGTTCGCGCCGAAGGGAAAGCATACGAACTATACAAGCACCGCCTTGCAGACTTCGATTTGATCCACGACCATACCTGGTACGCGTTCCCGTATCTTGCTAAACGCGAAAACAGCGCCTTGAAAATAATTCATACACACCACGGTCATGGCCCATGGAGAACCCCGCCCCCAGTTCTCCACCCAAACTTGGTCGCCATATCCCAATACATGGCTGCTGTCGACAGTTCAACGCTTGGCGTTACGTTCCGCGTCGTGTACAACGGCGTTGCTTTGGAAGAATACAAATTTAATCCTACTCGCGGAGAACGCCTACTTTACGTTGGAAGGATGGCGAAATTCAAACAGCCTCATCTCGCCATCGACATAGCAAGACAAGCGGGGATCCCGGTGGATATTTTGGGAGGAGATAGCTTCGTCGACGACCTAGACTACGTTGCGCGCGTCAAAGACGCCTGTGACGGGCTGCAGGCTCACTACATTGGAGAAGTCTCGCAAGACGTTAAGATGAGATACCTTAAGAACTCCAGGGCCGTACTGGTACCATCACGAATGGGTGAACCGTTTGGTCTAGTGGCGGTGGAAGCGTTGGCGACCGGTCGACCCGTCATATGTTTGGACGATGGAGCCTTACGGGAAATTGTGACTCCGTCAGTAGGTTTCGTATGCGCCAACCCTGATGAGATGACGAGAGTACTGAAGGAGGGCCTAGATTTGAAGGTCATACCCGAGAACTGCAGGCAGAGAGCCGAGGAATTCTCACGAGAGAAAATGGCAGAACAGTACTGCAGACTTTACGAAGATATCCTTCAAGACAAAGAATGGTAGCAGTCCGAATCCGCTACCGAAGCTTTCAACGATTCTATGACGACCATGATCTCTGGGCTGGTGAGTGCAGAGTAGGGTTTCTTTGACGGCCAATCATGCTTTCGAGAGGCAACCCAATCAGGGAGACACTATTATTGTAAAAGGGAGGTATCTCATCACCTTCCCTCTCCGCATCCGGCGGGAAGCGGACGGGAATCAAGCTAGGGATTTTTTCCGTCCCGAGCAAGTGTCGTAGAAATTTCCTGGCCCGCCCGACTTTCCGGGCTTACGGAAGCAACTGGTCGGAAGAACCGAGAACTCAAATTTCTTTCTTCATTCGATCTTGCTTCCGGAACACAAACACAGTCGGAAGACAGTAGTGGGTTACCGCTAGTTATTGACAAAATACGCGCAAATACAGGCATATTCTGAAACAAGGTAGTCTAAGACTGAGCAGATAGGGCTTAAGTCAGGTTGAGGCGGCTTATTCATGATGTGTTTTGGGTACTGAAGACGAGATTTCTATGCAGATTCCGAAAATTTTGGGTTCAACACCCCCCAATCAACGGAGGAAGCTGTTCCGTAGACTCGCAGCCTTAGCAGGGCTAGGCATCACAGGGGTTCTTCTCTCACAGGAGAAAACAGGGCTCTTCCCGGAAGCAACCGCTGGCGGCACAAGCGGAACCGCCCTAATCATTGACGAAGGTAACCAAGGCGGGAGCACAACTACGCTACTTTCCGGGATTCAGTCGGGCGCAGCATTTTTGGTCCATGCAACCGCAACTTCCGGCAACCCGTCGGGCGTATTCGGACAGTCAGATGGGCCTGGCGCAACAGGCGTCTATGGAGTCGCAACCGTAACCACCGGGCCCGCGTATGGCGTATTCGGATTAGTGTTTTCGGCTGGCGGAACAGGCGTCTATGCGGTCGCAACCGCAACCACCGGAACCCCTGTAGGAGTACTCGGCGCAACTGAGGGTGTCACACCCTACCTTGCGATGGCTGGGGTGCAAGGCGCAGCCAACACGGGCACAGGCGTTCAAGGTGAATCGGTCTCCGGGATTGGCGTCTATGGAAACGCCACCTCAAGCACCGGCTCCACACAAGGCGTATTCGGACAGTCGAACTCGACTAGCGGATTTGGCGTTTACGGATTCGCCGGCGCAAGCACTGGGTCCACGTATGGCGTATACGGAACGGCAGACTCACCTACCGGAATATGCGTTTTAGGACAAGCTGGTAATGCTGGCACCATCCCCCTCGTTGCGCAGGGAGCCAGCGGCCAGACTTCGCCCCTGCAGGAATGGAAGAACAGTTCCGGTGTGGCGTTGAATGTGGTTGACCCGAATGGTAATGTTGGCATCGGCACCGCAAGCCCGACTGACCCACTTACTGTTTCTGTTGGTGGAAGTGTTGGTGGAAGTGCGGATCTTATTGGAATGCAAGGTTCAGCAGCAGGTGCGACACGTAGTCTTGCGGTAGATACATCTAGCGAGGGTCTAGCCACAAATGTCGCAGCACGAATTAATTTCATTGCTGATGGCGTTTATGGAGCGCATATTGCTTTTGCAAGCAGAACTGGTAGCATTGGAACGTCAACTACAGAGATTATGCGAATTGCTACTAATGGTAATGTTGGCATCCACACGAATGCTCCGCTTAACTCGCTGGATGTGGTCGGTGCTGTGGCTGTCGGAACGTATGCCGGAGTGAACACGGCTCCGTCGAACGGACTTATCGTAAGCGGCAACGTTGGTATCGGCACCACGTCGCCTAGTCAGGCTTTGACGATTGTGGGCGGAAGCATTCAGCTAGACAACGCGCAGCAGGTTTACACTAAAACATCTGCAGGTGTTTCTACGACGCTGTTCGCGACGGACAGCAGCAACAACTGCTATTTTGGTTCCCCGCAAATGATGGGTAATTTGGCGTTGGAGGCTGGGGGTGGGATTGTTTTCTATACTGGGGGTGGGTATCAGCGTGGGTATATTGATAGTGCGGGCCGGTTCGTTATGTCAGTCCAGCTGGGCTTAGGCGTTATTCCAAACCACCTGATACAGCTCAGCGGCGGAGCTTACAGCGACGGCACCACATGGAACCCCGCCTCCAGCATACGATGGAAGGAAAACATCACACCCCTAACCAACAGCGTGGAGACCATTAAACAGCTTCACCCCGTAGCCTACAATTACAAGAAGACGCCGGAGAAGCGAACGATGGGCTTCATAGCGGAAGAAGTAGGCAAAGTACTACCAACCGTAGTGGACTGGGACTCAAAAGAGGAAGGGTATGCGGAGGGCTACGACCAAACCGCCATTATAGCCCTAGCCGTGGAAGCAGTGAAGGAACAGCAGAAAACAATCGAACAACAACAGGCACAAATCGGAACCATGCATGAAGAAATTAGGACGCTTCAAGACGCCGTTAAGCGGCTCAATGCAGACGTCCCAGTTTCTTCCTAACAGGGCTGTATATTTCCAAAGGTCTGTTTGACTTGGCACGCTGTTGAAGGTCCCACAGTGTGCTCTTTCTAATTCCAAGCTGTTTAGCCTCCGCCACCGTCAAGGACAATATTCGACTTCTCACAGCTTCGCAATCGTTTCGGCCTGAGGTAGGATTCGGGTTGGTGAAATCGAGTTCATTTCGTTTGTCTAAGAGGTAGTTTGCTAGTTCCTGAGCCTTCAGCCTAATGACGACATCCCAGCCGTACAATTTGGCCTTGTAGCGTGTCGGTGAATTGAATCGCAGTTGCAAGACGACTAGTAGTTTCTTTACGGCTTCAGGTCGGAGTCTGAGAACGTAATTGTCTAATCGGTAGAAGTCCTTCTTGGTAAACCGCTCGTACTCCAAGCATTCTATGATTGTAGTGTCTACTAACCATCGGTATGGTTCAATCAAATCGTAAACGAGAGGATACCGTGCCTGTCGGGTTTCATGTAGGAATCCGACGGTTGGTTCTAGGCCAACGGTGTTTAGTGCTTTTCTGCATTCGGATTCGAGAATCGCGTAGCCGTAGTTCAGTAATGCGTTGACGGGGTCGGATGCGTTCATTTGGTGGGACTCATGCATTCGCGAAAGGAACCCTAGCTTCTGAGGAAGGATGTTTTCTAGGTATCGCCAGTAGATGTCTGCGATTCTTCCCTCAACCATCAACAGTCGCCGCAACTCGTTGCACTCAGTTAGCCGATTTAGTTCAGATTTCAGGTCAGCTTCGTAGCCAGAGTTTCCGTACCTTTGCGCTAACCACTCTAGGACCTCACAGGATCGCTGAGTTTTGGCTTCAATGATTTTCTTAGCGATATAGAATCGTCTAGCTGAGTCTTGGTATGTTTCGACTTGAGCGATCGTGAGTGGACCATTAACGGGTTCCTTTGGTAGAGTTGATGAAAGCAAGGTTCCATTGTAGTCTAGGATGAATAAGGGAACGCCATGACGCATCAACCACTTAATGGCAGCAATCGACACCGAACCAGTTTGACCATCAATTACGACTGAATCATGCGGCATGCGTCGAGGTTGCATCACGTACTCGTGCTGAGTTGAGTCAGGCTCTAGGAAACCGTCCTTAACGATCAGTCTACTGCCGTCTACCCTAAGAGCGACGCCGAATCCTGAAAGATAAAGCGGGTTCATGTTGGCGGCCTCAGTATGGTTCTCCACCAGGAAGATTATTGCGGCCATCAGTTCTAAAATGCCAAATTAGAGCATCTGCGCGTTTCCTAACAGTAGGGTCTTTGTCTTGTGTTAGATTGAGAAGGGCTTCATGAATTTGCGATCTGTAATCTCGTTTTAGTCGGTTCTTTGAGAACGCATATTCATCGTACTTCAAACAAAATGCGGTTCTCAATGGTTCGTAGAGAGGTTTGAATCCACTCTCTGCTTCTTTTTTGATTATGCCGGCAAATCTGTCAATTGATTCTGGCACACCCAGCTCAGACAATAGGTGGATTGCTTCAACGCGAACTGAGGATGGCTGATCTTGCGCTAAGAACTTCGGAATAATGGGAGAGAATCTCTCTCTCAGGTTACGAAATGTTTGTCGATCCTTAGGCGTGTCGTCATCCAGGCGTGTACTCAAATATCGAATTGAGAGAAGAGCAGTTCTACGGATTTCCGGATTTGAGTGTTCCAGCATACGTTCTAGGAAAGTGAGCAATTCAGGGATTGACGCGGCTCCAACCTTACCGCATTCAGCCTCAACATCTTTGGTGATAACTAGAAGTCTATCCTCGTCTTGCACATTCGAATATCGCTTCAACAGTGGCAATAGGTAATCGGTGTCTACGAGATCACCGCGAAATCTGTATCGACCTTCGGCCACAACCCCGCTTCCCACAAGTTCCTCAAGAGCTCTTCTGAAGGCTTGATATCGAGTGTCGTATTCGCGTACGGCCTTCTTGTCGTTCTGCGGCCTCTCTTTCAATATTGCCATCCGCAATTCATCATCAGTTTTCGGCCCTCTTCGGAGTTCGGAGGCTATCAGTTCCCTCATCTCTTGAACCATTGATATCCACGTCGTTGTATGTTTCATACAGAACATGTAGGGACCGCATAATAAACATACAGGCTTATCTACGTCTCAACACGTGCTTGTCACGTGGATAAGACATGGTATGGGTAAGATGTCAAAACCCGCACGCACCTAACGGAAAAGCATGCGGCCACGGTTGGAATTATGAGGGCTCATTGAAATCTCGTGTTCGATGCCCTCGATGCCACAGTGCACGCAATTCTCTCAACTGGGAGAAGTTTGGTCATTGGACTCCACCAGAGATGAAGGGCTTGAAGAAAAATGCCAAGAAAACGAGCAAAACATCCTAGACCCCGCATGTGGGACAGGAGAGATTCTCATTTGAAACCAGCACAGCGACTAGAGAAACAAAAGGGACTCAGAGCATTATCCTTAGTCCGGACCGGCAAAGTAAGTGATCTCGCGGAGGCATTCAAGCAACAAGGACTTGATCCATTAAAGGCGTTCCGTAAGACTACCGCGGTAAAGCTCCGACGTGGCAAACTAGCTCCAAAGACAAGCGACAAAATTCCACGTTCTATGAAAATCTATGAGGAAGGCAAACTAGTACATGTCGAAGTTGCAAGCTCGGAAACTGCCTCAAGCATAGGACATTATTGGAATACCATAGGCGATCTTATAGAGACTGGAAAATCTAGTTCCCTACGCAAATTCCAACAGCGCAAATTCAAGGACATACGCGGCCACTATCACACATTCGAACGAGACTCCAAGGTGATCTTGCAGCTAGAGCAGCGCAAACCGAAGCCTGAACAATTCGAAATCTACAAACGGTGATCCTAGAATGCAATGCCCACATTGTGTCAGGGAATTCAAGAACTACAATAGTTACCGCGTCCACAAATGGCGCTTCCACAACCCAAACACGAAGTACCGAAGCTCGCGCACAACCGGGACCTACAGCTCATCCACTATTCCCTCTGACCCGAGATACGCTATCCCAGTAGCGGCTACTGTAGGTTTACTGGCGTCAGGTGGAGGTTGGAAGAAATGGCTGATCTTCATTCTAGTGCTGTCAGCTCTCGCCCTGATCGCATGGTATCTTCTAACAAAACAGTCTGAGAATGAAGAATAGTCTTGGCGCTTGACCGGATACAAATCGGGATAGCGTTGATAATGCAAGTGGAAGCGCTAATCCCCTATCCCTCTGAACTTTCCATACCACACCCGACACGGTTACTCGTTGAAGCTGAACAAAAAATCCTGCATAGACGCTGCGTGGTATGTGGAGAAAATAGTTCAGTTTTGGAACAACATCATGTCGCCGGTCGAAAGAACTTCTCAGACATTGTGAGTGTCTGTCAGATATGCCATGGCAAACTCTCCAACATCCACCAGCCGAAATGGTTAGGCCGATGGCCGAAATTGACCTGCTACTTCTTCGGTTGGAGTGACATCTTCGAGCTTCTAGGGCAAACAACAGGTCATCATTACTTCCATGAGTTATCGAAGAAATTTACGCAAAAAGCGAGATACGCAAAGTGAAACCCGAACCCGTAGAGGCTGCCCTACGCGCGTACGTGCCTGTAAAGACACGGAAACAAAGGACGCGAGATATCTACCCCGTAGAGCGCCCAATCCTAGCTTTCGACACGGAAACCACCGAGGACGAATATCAAAACCTCCTGTTCGGATCGTGTGGAATCTGGCTTACGGGATACCTTCACAGATTCATCCTATTCTATGCTCAGGGCTTAGACGAACGCAATATCTCGATCCTCAGGAAATTCGCGAAAAAGAAGAGTGAAGAAGGCAAGAGAATCGAAGTTATTTCCGTTGAGAGGTTCATCGAGGAAGTGTTCTTTCCGTGGATTGTCGAGGACAAAGCTCTCTGTGTCGGTTTCAATCTACCTTTTGACATTTCAAGATTAGCAGTGCGATGCGGGTATAGTCGAGACAGATGGAGGAAGGGTTTCACATTCTGGCTTACCGATGATCCGAATCATCCAAGGGTGAGGGTTCGTAGCCTTGATTCCGTCCGATCTTTCTTTGCTCTTGCTCCTCCAAAACATGGGAAGAAGTTGGATGCGCACTTTCTAGACTTACGGGCCTTAGGGTTTGCCTTAACCAATCAGAAGCTTACACTGGAAACGGCTTGCGAAATATTCAATACGGCTCACAAGAAATCGAAAGCTGAAACCCACGGGAAAATAACGTCTGCGTATGTCGAGTACAATGTGAATGACACACTCGCCTCGTACGACTTGTACCTAAAAATGGTCGAGCGACTGAAAGAGTTCAGACTCGAAATTCCACCGGAGAAGGCGTTCTCTCCAGCCTCATTGGGCAAAGCATATCTAAGAAAAATAGGCATCAAACCGTTTCTTGAACTAAACCCAGACTTTCCACCCGAGATTCTAGGTTATGTTATGACCACATACTACGGTGGTCGATGTGAGGTTAGGATTCGGAAAAATCCTACGAAAGTTCGGTTAATGGATTTCAAAAGCATGTACCCAACAATCTTTACTCTAATGGATCTTTGGAAATTTCTAATCGCGGATAAAATCGAGTGGCACGATTCTACTGAAGAAACAAGGCGTTTAGTCTCTGAAATCGAGTTGAATGACCTCACTAATCCTTCCTTGTACCCCACCCTAGTGACCATCGTTCAGATAGCGCCCGACGAGGATATCCTGCCTGTTCGAGCGCACTACGGAGAGGATAGGAATGCGTGGAACATAGGAATCAACTATGTCACTAGCAGCAAGCCTCTCTGGTACACTCTAGCTGAGATCATAGCGTCAAAGTTACTAACGAGGGAAGCGTCGAAGATACTTCACGCAATAACATTCCGTCCGGTCGGTATTCAGCATGGGCTTATACCCGTAGAGATTCCTGGAGGACGGGCTATACAGCCTCAAGAGAGCCTCATTAAATCGATAATTGAGTACCGCAAGAAGAAGCAGAATGAGCGAAACCAGACCACGGACGAGGGAGAACGTCAGCGACTTGACGTGATTCAGAATCAGTTGAAGATTCTCGCGAACTCCACTTCTTACGGCATCTTTATCGAAGTGAATACCAAAGACAAAGCGACGATTGCCCACGCCTACGGACTGAACGAATTCAAATCAAAGAAAGTCAGCAAGACCGAGCAATTTGGAGAATTCTTCAACCCAATAATCGCAACGATGGCCACTGCGGGTGCTCGTCTAATGTTGGCTATGGCCGAAGCTTGGCTTGAGCAACATGGTGGATGCTATGCGTTCTGTGACACGGATAGTATGGCAGTATCACCGTTCTATTGGAAACCGCTGACATCATTCTTTCAGTCTCTGAACCCATACGATTCCGCTGATCCGGTATTGAAATTGGAGCTCGATGACCGAGACGCAAACGGAGAACTTCTAGATTTATGGTTCTACGGAATTTCAGCTAAAAGATATGCACTCTACCGATTAGTGGACAGTCATCCCGTCTTGGTGCATGATGGATGGTCGTCCCACGGACTAGGCCACCTACTCCATCAAAGCCGAGAGGATGAAGAATCCCACAATATGTGGGAGAGGAAACTTTGGACAAAAATAATCAAAGCAGCGATTGGCAGTGCATCCGAGAAAGAGGTTTGTGAAGAATATTCCAGTCAGTACGCGGTCAGCAAATACGCAGTAACCACACCGACCCTACATCGACGCCTACGAGCCATCAATAGGAAAAAAGCGTATTCGAGGCAGATTAAGCCGTTCAACTTCATCCTAGTCGGTCAACCCACGGAGAGCAGCGAGAACGGAGAGCAGATTCATCCAATAACGAAATTTACGAAGCGAATCGAGGAAGCACCGTTTCAGCCGTTCATTGATTACAATTCAGGCAAACGCTACTCAGAGGGAACGCATCTCTATTGGAAAACGCTTGAATCCGTAATTCATGATTACCTTGATCACCCTGAGGGTAAATTTGTAAACGGCAATTCGGCTGAGAAGATGAGACGCCGACACACCTACATCGAACATGTCAGGTACATTGGAAAGGAAGCAAACGAACTGGAAGAAACCGAATTCCTAGGGTTAGACGAAGAGACTTACATCGAATACTTACCTGCCGTAACTGAATCCTATGAACCGAAACAGACTTCGTAATCTTGACTTGTCAGCTCCTGCACTACTTTTCTGACTATTAACGGTCGAATGCTTACTCTAGTCAGAGTCGGGTTCTAAGCGCTGTAAGTTCAGAAGAAACAGTGCTCTTAAAGGAAGCGAGTACGTCTCTTAGAGGCCACGTCTCTCGATTAAGCTGGCGAATTATCCAACGTTGTGTTCTTTCTGGTCGGAGTTGCCAGATTGATAATTGGTCGTTCCATGCCAGAATTGCTGAATAGGCATCTTCTGCCTCTTCATAGAACTTGTTCAGCTTCGTGATATCGATTAGTAACTAACAGTTCAATCGCAGAAACTGTGAATCGGCTTGTAGTGAATCCCCAGCTCTTGGAGTCTGAAATTTCCTGATTAGATTCGGCGATCTTGGTGATCTGGCGCAGCTTAGCCTCATTACGGGCTAGTTCTGCCAGAACAGCTTCAAGTCTGCGTTCCGTCTCATCATGGTGAATTATCTCAAACACAGTACCACGGCCTGTGATTGACTGAAGAACGTGGCTATCGGGGCGCCTGGGATTGGCTATGCAGTCTCTAAGCGCAGAGATGAATTTGGCCTTGAATATCTTGATTCTGTCGCTTCGTTTCGGGTCGTAACTAAGCGTGCCCTTGATTGTGAGATCAAACGGGAGTCGTTGATCCGACTCCATAATTGTAATTGTGCGATGCGAAAAACTTTGTCTCACTCCCAATTCCCAGTAAACATTGGGATTAGCATCTGTAAGGTCCGCAACCACAATGTCGGAATACACCAAGTCGGTTATAATTTGGCTTAGAATGTCGCCACGTAAAGCCTCGGAACGGTGAGCTTCAAGGTTTGGAACAGATTCTATCACAGGCTTCAACAAATCATCATAAAAGCTGGCCCAGTAGTCCGCCGTATGCCTGATCGTAGTTCCACTAAAGGGCATTATGACGAAACATTTCAGTTTTTTGACAGATGACAATTACACTTCTTTCCTCTTTTAGGTCGGTGTCAATACCAACAGGTCAATATACTCATCGATAATCAAAGCGTCCAAGCGTAAGAAGTAACATGATAACGGAGAATAGTCTCACAAAAGCGAGCGATTCGCTATGTTCGCAGCTCATTGATTGTTAATCCATCTTTTTTGCTCTTTAGTTGATCTTCGGTTGTTTTGGCCGGCGCCTACCCATTGCGTAAAGTATGCCCTGAACGGCACCGAACACGGCAAGGACTACTGTTGTTGCCAGAGATTCCTTATTTGTCTGCTCTGAGGCAAAGTCAGAGTATTTTTGGATAACTAACTGGTCGGAGGGAAAGCTTTGGCTAACGTAATCCTGATGGAAACCATTAGTTGCATTGAAGCCCATGACCGGCCCCGTGAATGTCACTATTATGAAAGGAATGGATGGGGGGGTCTCCATAGGAGAAGTCCATTCAATCTCAGAATCTTGTCCGGCAAGATACCATCCTGGACCGTAGATAATCGTAAGTTCTTCATTAGGTTTCTGAGCAACCAAGTTCAGATATTCACCGGCGTACTGTTGTTTGCTTAAGGCCGTTCCTTGAGGTGGCTGGACTAAGTTGAGAATGGGTTGACCTTTCGAATCGAGAGGATAGGCACCGCTAAAACAAACGCATATAGCGGCGATTTGTTTTGCCAATTGAGTTTTGTTGGGGAATCGATTTCCAATCCCAATGTCACCCACAGCATGGATTGTGACAGGCACTCGTTCTGCAAAAATGAACACAGATGAAATTGTTGCGTGAATAAAGATCGCTTCCTCCGGGTAATCCAAATCCATCGAATGCGAAACTGGTGGCAACAGGGGAATGTTGCCGAGGTAGATCAGGAGTAGCGCTGTGAAAAGGGGGACAACTGCCACTATCTTGAGTTTAAGTAACTGCGAGCTAGTCAGCCTTCTAAGACCCTTGATACAGCATAACTACTTCTTACTTGCGTTGAATTATCGTTATTTGGGTGGACGGATTTTTTCCTTGTCAAAAGCAAAATAATCTGTAGAAGTTAAAAGGAGATGACCTTGAGACTAAAGCAGGAAAAGCGGAAAACTGGTCGTGGGTGGAGGCCCTCAAAATGGTGTTCGATCCAACGGACCTGTTCACATGCATACTGACTAATCCGCAGTACGCATTCATCGTAATACTATGGGGAGGCGGTTACTATTTTTTCCGACTTTTTTACAGGGGATCAGCGCATTGGCGAAGGCTGAATTCAACCGAAAGATGGATTCTCGGCGGGCTTCTCGGCGGATGGATCGGATTCACCGGAATTCCTTTTCTTGATGTGGCATTTTACGCTGTGGTTCATATGCACCTAGATGGTTTGACTCTAGCGTTTGCCTCGTCTCTTATTTTCGGATTCACCGCTTTAACATTCTGGGTCCATGGAGTTCTAGGTACCTCAGCTGAACAATCTTTGCACAAGTTCCTGAGTTACTGCATTCTCATATCACTGGTTTCACTAAGTGCGATGGTCGCAATATCCATCATCAAGTCCGAAGTTCAATATTATCCTAGCAGTACTTTGGACATAATCCGAGACTACTGGAATGGATTTGGACAAGGAGAACTCTTGCTTACAATGGCTTCTCCGGTAGTCGTCTACCTACTATTAGTTAAGCCCAGACTGATTGATCAGGCACAAAACATCCGTACTTTGCGTTTTCCTGGTTCGAAACCGAGAACGCCAACCGTCTCAAAATCCATTCGCGCGATTTGGAATACTTCGGTCTTTCGATATTGCCTTGCTTCTCTGCTTGTTGTCGTAGCAGTCTCGTGTTTGATTGTTCCGATCGACCTCCAAACGAATGCCTTCACACCAAGAGTGCATTCTGGACCAGAATCATTCTACGCTCAACAAGGGTGCAACGACGACTACTCTGACCTATTGTTGATTCGAACAGACTACGGTGTTTACAACTTTTATCAGGAGATGCAGATGCCCTATAGCGTCACATTACCTTGGTTATATCGATTCGATACCGTTGTGTCAGTCGTAAATCCTAGCAACTTCAGCATATACGCGAGAGCGTTCATGCCTTATGGAGACATTTGGGCATACGTTACGGCGAATGGACCTGCGAACGTTTCGTTTTCTTACATACCCGTCGACGGTAGGCTCGTAACAATTAGGGCTGATCTGACCGCGGTGACGAATTCGTCTACGAAATTCACGTTGCTATACTATAACGAATTTTTGAGAAGGGCTATATTGTACAGCGAACCCGATAATTCTTCATTCGAAATTGGTAATACAACGGTTTTGAGTCATTCCTTTGTTATCACAAATCACGAAAAAATATGTGTGTACATACCACGGATAGGCTTTGCTCAACTGAACGAGGAAGGAGTTAACGTAACTCTTGCAAAGATTTACGTGAACGGGCGGTTGCAACCAACGAGAGCCGATCAACGCGGATTCTATCCGGGAATAGTTGTTTATCCTGATCAGACAGTGAACATTACTTTAACCTATCCTGTAGCACAGCCGTAAGACTTGCATTTCTCAGATACGCTTGCTCAATGGGGCTTCCCTGCCTGCATGTGCGTTTTCCAACTTGATGTCCATTTGCATATCCGATATGTTGCGCCCGTGTAGTTTTCCGCGCATTTTTCCGTGCAGTTTCCAATGATTTTCCACGTCAAGTATCCACCCTTTCCGTTTTTCCAGCTCAATTCTTGTCTTTCCTGGGTAAAACGCGAAATCACCCGTACCCATACGCGTGTTTTCTCAGCCCATTTCCTCATTCAACGCGTGAACTACACATATCCCCTACGCGGAATGCAAGATACGGGTTGGCAAAACGCGGAATAATCGGGAAAATGACAGGAAAAATCGCTGAAAGTGGTTGGAACACGATTACAACAGAAAATCTTCAGTCTAACCGTGCCAAAGAGTCAGCCGTAGACGCTCGTTACACGTGGACTTCCACGTCCCCCACGCCATGTGCACGTGGCAACTCAATTTCAGCCCTTATGTTATATCCCCTATCAATTGGTGCGGTCGACTGAAATCGGACCGCTAAGGCGTTTTCTATTTCTCGCGTGAATCTTTTGCTCATCACCGAAAGCGAACCACCAGACATAACTCACCATCTTCTCGTTAGATGGTTGAGATTGAGGGCAGCGAGGGCCTGATCAACTGAGTCAACGACCGCAATTTTGGCGTTAGTCACTAATCTACGTAGCCGGGTCAATATGTTCCGAAGACTCCGAATGTACAATTCCACTGGTTCGAGCGGACTAAGCGCGAGGGTGTTTTCCGCGGAACCGACCGTGCGCATACTGATCCTTTACAACGTTCTTCAGGGCATGTACCTTGGATACGTCAGAGTCTTCTGGCAGCCTTGGCTGATTGGTCTCGGATTCTCTGTCGCAACAATCGGCGTCTTGGAGAGCGGCGCTGGAAGGTACGGGGCGATTTCTGGTTTAACTCAGGTTGTTGGAGGGAGGTTTTCGGATAGCCGAGGACGTAGGAGGCTCATTCTTGCAGGAAGCGTTTTCCTCATCACGACTTGGTTGACGGCTGCGGCCGCATTTCTCTTTGGTGCTCCAATACTAGTATACTTGGCTTACATCCTTTGGGGCCTGAGTCTCATCTCCCTACCCGTAATTGACGCGATGATGGCAGATTACATCGAAATCCCTGACCGTTCTAGGGTATACAGCACTATGCTCGTTGCGAATTTCGTCCCCGGCTCAATAACCGGATTCTTTGCCGGGCAATATGGGAGCTCGCTAAGTCCTCCGGTTCTACTACTTCTTGCGGCTGGGCTTGAGATCATCGGATTCGCGCTTCTGTTCGCTAGGGTGAGAGACAAAGGCGCAGCAACTTCAACTCGCCGAGCTCCGCTGAGTCTTATGGCAACGTGGGACGCGATAAGCCAGTTCCGAGGATTCTTCGGAGTGTTCATGATGGACTCAATGGCCTGGGCGCTTGGAACCGGAATCCTGTACGCTCTTCTTTCCACTCGAAGTTTCACACTGTTTGATTTCGGTGTTCTCGCCCTAACGCAGCCGCTGGGTGTTGTGGTAGGCACTGTTCCGGGTGGATGGTTGACACACAGGATAGGCGCAAAAAGACTGCTCATGACATCGGAGATTATGGGAGCCTGCATGACACTGGGATGGGCCCTCTATCCCGCTACTTTTCTAATTCCATTGTACGGATTCGTGTGGGGATTTGCTATCTCATCTTGGGTTCCAGCGCAATTCCACCTATCAACGGTCATATTTCCCGAAGCAAGAAGGGGAGAGATGTTAGGTGCTCTCGCAACATCAATCTACCTCATCCGCATTGTCGGCCCAATACTAGCCGTCGGACTCTTTCTCACCCTAGGCTACTCGGCCCCCATGACAGCAGGCGCCGCTGCAATATTCGCAAACGTCATTCTGATCATGAAATTCATTCCACGCGACCAATTCGCTCTTCCAGAGGGAGAACTGCGAACCAATTGAGGTGTCAGGAGATGGGCTATTTTCTTTGAAAGGAACTATGAGAATGAAACGACGCTGCCCTAATCTGGACTGCCCAGTACGTCATAATTCGGACCGTTAGATCTGTCGTTTGAAAAGTGCGTGGTTATCATGGTACAGCCGTCGTAATTCGGGCCGCCGTCGTTCGTCGTTCGAAGACTGTGTGCGCACCATTGATACTTTGAATAGCAAACGCCTAAGAGTCGCCAGTTATACGCAACTCAAATGCAGTTAGCTAATTGGGTCGCGATCGATGTTCATGGGCAAGTCTGAAGCCATGGCCGTTGAGGGATGGCTCAAGAAACGATACAAACTTCTTTTCTTGAGAATCAACGAGAGGACAAACCATGCGTTTGCGATCGTTGATTTACCCGAATTGCCTCTGA
>Ga0187784_10001701_pt1 | contig 17517 bp, 9 predicted proteins | sample 1015_SJ02_MP15_2_FD_132964 | JGI IMG/M metagenome (GOLD analysis project Ga0187784, IMG submission 132964) | Tropical peat soil microbial communities from peatlands in Department of Meta, Colombia - 1015_SJ02_MP15_20_MG | ecosystem: Environmental > Terrestrial > Soil > Wetlands > Peat | place...
CGCAGGAATCGTCGGGACACCGGTCTCCGCAGCCGAGGCCGCGCGGCGCCGGCTTGGCAGGCTCAGCGCGTGCCGACTGAAGTTCGAAGTGCCACGGTCGAGCTGGCTCTTCACCGTGTCTGTGTCGGACCCGGAGTGCCGCGTCGAGGTGACCGATCGACTCCTCCTGCCCAGCCAGCGGATCCTGACCGAGGCCTACCTTCACACACCGAGAGGTCGGTCGGACGCGACACTGATTGCTGGCCTCCGGACCGTCTACGCTGTGAACGTTCTTCCTGCCGGCCCGTCGACGACGTTTGTTCAGGTGATTCATCGAACGCCCGAGATGGTCTCGCTCTGCTGCCGGCTGCATCTTCTCCCCCGTTGCCCGTTCTGGGTGGCGAACGGAGTCACCACCTGGACGATCGTGGGTGAACTTCCGAATCTCCGTCAGTTCCTGGACAAGGTCTCCAGTATGGTACTCTCGTACAAGATCGAGGCGATCGTCCCCGCGGCGCCAGGCCCGTCCCCGCCGGTCCTCACCCCACGACAAGGCGAAATCTTGTCGTGTGCATTCGAGGAAGGTTACTTCGAGGTACCCCGCGCCATTTCCCTCACGGGTCTGGCGCTCCGACTTGGGCTCTCCAAATCGACGCTTTCCAGGACGCTCGCTGTCGCCGAGCTCAGGGTGCTGCGAGCCGCAGCGCTGTCCCTGCCACCTCCGGACCTTCCGCACCCAACCGGTTCGCTAGCTCCTCTAAGCCCGCGGCCGCCGTCGGCCACGGCATGGCCGGCGACTCGTCGAGTTCAGGCGGGTTCAAGCGAGAAGTTTCGCTTCTCGGGTTGACCTCGATCACGGTCGGCGCGATCGTTGGCTCCGGCATCTTTGCCCTGATGGCCACGATGGGTTCCGTCGCCGGTCCCGCGGCGATCGTCGGGATCTTGATCCTCGGGGTTGTCATCATCCTCCTGGCGCTCCCGTACGCCGAACTTGGGGCCGCCTTCCCCGCCACGGGCGGGCCGTACACCATTCCCCGTCGGGCGCTCGGCGACTACGGCGGTTTTCTCATGGGCTGGGGATACTTCCTCTACGCATTCACGGGTACCGCCGCGATCGTCGACGTCTTCGTGATTTACCTAGGGACCTACGTGCCGGGGCTGACGGCCGTTTCGGCGGGCTACGAAGTGATCTCCCTGCCGGGAATCGCCATTGCGCTCGCGATCGTTGCGGCGTTCACGGTCCTCAATATACTGGGCGTCAAGTGGGGAAGCATCTTCGCCATCGTCACGACCTTCGCGAAGTTGATCCCGCTCCTCCTGTTCGCGGTCGTCGGACTCCTGTTTCTACGGGGCGGTGGCCTCAGCAACTTCACGGGGTATGGCTTTGCTCCCTTCGGCTGGACGGGAGTGATGTTCGCCATGGCGCTCGGCTTCTTCGCGTTCACGGGATTCGAGGCCGCGGTCGTTCCGGGAGATGAGGTTCGGAATCCCGCCCGGACCATTCCAATCGCGACGATCGTCAGCGTGCTGATCGTAACCGCGATCTACGCGTTCATCGGGTTCACCGCGATCGGGAGCCTCCATTGGGCAGCCCTGGGCCTTACCCCAGGGGACTGGGGCGGCACCGGTAACGTGCTGCTGTCGAACATTGCCAACGGCTGGGGCATCGTCGGCATCGGCGCTTTCGTCACGGCCGGCGCGCTGATCTCGACGGGAGGGGCCGGTGGGGACTGGGTCCTCATCCAAGGTCGGATGCCGTACGCAATGGCGAAGGACAATCTCTTCTTCCGCTCGCTCGCCCGGGTCAATCCCCGGTTCGGTACCCCGGCGGTGGCGCTCGTGTTCGCCTCCGTGCTGACCGGGATCGTTCTCATCGCACTACCCAGCTTCCCCGAGGTCGTCCTGATCGCATCCATCACGGCCCTCGTCCCGTACGCCTCAGCCGCGCTGGCCTTGAGCGTGCTCCGGCGCACCGAACCAAACGCGCACCGGCCCTTCCGCCTCCCCGCTGCTGCGGTACTCGCCCCGGCGGCGTTCGTGATGGCCACGATCCTGATCTATTGGGCCTCGTGGCCGTGGACGCTGGTCGGCGCGATCTCGATGCTCGTCGGGCTGCCCTTGTACCTGCTGTTCGGGCGCCCCACGGGTCGGGAGGTGCTGAAAGTCGCCTGGATCGCGGCCTACCTCATCGGGATCATCGTGATCTCCTACCTCGGAAACCCGTTCTTCATCTACGACAATTTCCTGCCGATCTCACCGATCGGACTCTTCGGGACTCCGGAGGACATCGTCATCCTGGTCGTCTTTGGCCTAGTGATGTACTTCTGGGCGTACTACTCCGCTCTGATTCCTGACCCGAAGCGACTTCCCTCGACTCAATCGACTGGAAAGGCTGCCGGGACCGGCACCGTTGTGGCGGATCCTGGGACCGGCACCGCCGTAGCGGATACTGGGACCGGAGACGGATAGTACTCAAAGGGGGCCGAAATCAACCATGCAGACCAGCGCGAGAGCGGAATGGCATCGACTGACGGACGTCATGATCCATCGACCGGGGGCCGAGATGTTCTTTGGCCTGATGGAGCCGTACTCCTTCCTGTACGAACGCGCGTTCAGCATGAACGACGCGGTGTTCGAGCACACGGAGCTCGAACACGCCCTCTCGGAGGCTGGGGTGACGGTACGTCGCCTGAAACGGTTCGCGGTCGAGGTGGCGACCCATACGCCCGACGTCGTGGAACGTCTCAGGTCCGTCGCCGAGAAGATCGTGCACTACTCGGGCCCGAAGGAGATGGTAACGCGCGCGCGACGAGCCTTGCACCGCAACATCTCGACGTTCGACCCGGAGACGCTGTTCAACATTCTGCTCCTCCGACCTTCGGTTCGACTCCAGCGTCGCCCGGGTGCGCGTGGGATCCTGCCGACGGTAGAACTCGACTGTCCGCTCGCAAACCTGTACTTCATGCGAGACCAGCAAGCGCTGACGGCCGGAGGCTTCGTGCTGGGTCGGATGTCCAAGCCCCAACGGGCGGATGAGCCGATGGTGGCGGGGAACGTACTACGTATCGCCGGCGCCCAGATTGCCGGTCAGGTGAAGGCGCCGGGGACCTTCGAAGGGGGGGACTTCATGCCGCTCGGGGAGTTCGCACTCCTCGGAACGGGGGACCGGACGAACTCGAGCGGGGTTCGCCAGGTCCTCGCCATGCCTCACGGTTTCGACGAGGTGGGGGTCGTCCACCAGCCGGCCCATCCGGCTCTCCCGGACGATGCGCCCGACCCCATGATCGACATGCACCTCGACACGTACTTCAATGTCGCCGGGAAAGGCGTTGCGGTGGGCTCGGAGATCCTGCTTCGTGCCGCCCGCGTGGACGTCTACCGCCGCTCGGGCCGGGGGCCCCTTGTACGCGATTCCAAGAAGCGAACCCTTCCGGAGTACCTCGCCGAGAAGAAGTTCGAAGTGATTCCCCTCTCCTCGCTCGAACAGATGAGCTACGCCACCAACTTCCTTTGTCTCCGCGACCGGAGCATCGTCGCGGTCGAGGTCGAGGAGGAGGTCGACCGCGTGCTCGGCGGCCTCGTGGTGGCCGCGCGGCGCGACCCCCACCGGTACGGCAAGCTGCTCGCCCTCGTCCAACGAGAACGGAAGGAGCTCCGGGAGGGCCGCGGATTCTTCCCGCACACCGCCGACGTCCGCGACCGGGGGATCAAGGTCACTCCGCTGAGCCTGCAGGAGATCACCGGGGGCTACGGAGGAGCGCACTGCATGACGTGCGTGATGGAGCGAACGGCTCAGTGAGCCGGGAGCGGTTATCATGTCAAGCGTTACCGCCGCCCCAGCACCGCGGAAGCCGAAGCGCGACCTGCTGTCGATCTCGGACATTGCATCGGAGCTCCCGAGCCTCCTCTCGCGGGCGGAGGAATTGAAGCGCCTGAGGGTGGAGGGGAAGTTCCCGAGGCCGCTGTTGAACCGGCACGTCGCGATGATCTTCGAAAAACCGTCGACCCGGACCCGGAGCTCGTTTGAGGTCGGAGTCGCTGAGCTCGGGGGTCAGGCCGTCTATCTCTCAGCCTCGGAAATGCAGTTGGGGCGCGGGGAGACCGTCGCCGATACCGCTCGGGTCCTGTCCCGCTACTATGACGCGATGGTGTATCGGGCCAACCACTGGCAGAACGAGGAGGAACTGGCCCGTTGGGCGAGTGTGCCCGTGATCAATGCCCTGGATGACCGGGAACATCCCTGCCAGATCGTGGCCGATCTGCTCACCCTGAACGAGCGATGGCAAGGGAAGTTCCGGACCCACCGCCTCGCCTACATCGGTGACGGCAACAACGTCCTGAACTCGCTGGTCCTGGGCTGCGCCAGCGTGGGCCTGGACTTCGTCGCGGCGATTCCTCCGGGGTATCGTCCGACCGAGGAACTGCTCGCGCGCGCGGCCGCACTCGCCCGAGCGAGCGGTTCGACCACGACCATCGTGACCGACCCCAAGGAAGCCGCCCGTGGGGCCGATGCCATTTACACCGACGTGTGGGTCTCGATGGGCGAGGAGGCCGAGGCAGCTCGGCGCAAGGCGGCCTTCGTGGGATACACGATCAACGACGCGCTACTGGACCTGGCCCGCCCGGGAGCGTTCGCTCTGCATGACCTGCCCGCCCACCGCGGACTGGAGATCACGGACTCCGTCATGGATGGGACTCGCCAGGCGATATGGGACCAGGCGGAGAACCGCCTGCACGCCCAGAAGGCCATCCTGGAACTCATCGTGGCCGGTCCCGCTCCCCCCGCCGCGGCGGGGACCGGAAGTGCATGACGGTCCGTCCAAACCGGAGATTGCTGACGGCGTCCTAGCGGGTTGCCCATGGACCGAATCCTGGTGGCCCTCGGTGGGAATGCGATCCAACCGGCGCACGACGCGGGTACGTGGTCCGAAGCCATCAAACAGATGCGGAGAACCGCCCCGGCGCTCGCGGCGGTCGTCGCGGGTGGTCGCGAGCTCATCCTCACTCACGGGAACGGGCCCCAGGTAGGGAACATCCTTCGGGAAGAGGAACTGGGTGCGAAGGAGATCCCGGCCCCACCGATGTACGTCGCGGACGCCGAGTCGGAGGGCCAGATCGGTTTCCTGATCGCGCAGGAGCTGTCGTCCGCTCTCCAGAGGAGCCGACACCCCCGCGTCGTGTTGCCCGTGGTATCCCGAATGGAGGTCTCTCCTCGGGATCCCGCCTTCCGTAACCCGACCAAGCCGGTGGGCGGCTTCTACTCGGCTCGAGACGCGAACCGCCTGCGCGTGGCAAATGGGTGGTCGATGCGCGAGGACGCCGAGCGGGGGGGATGGCGCCGCCTGGTTCCCTCTCCCCGCCCGGTCCGATGGCTCGAGGGGGCGGCGATCCGGCTCGCCCTGGACGCGGGGGTCGGCTCGGGGTGCGTGTTCGTCGTCTCTGGGGGCGGCGGCATCCCGGTGGTGCCAGGCCCGAGGGGGTCGTGGAAGGGCGTCGACGCGGTGATCGACAAGGACCACTCTGCAGCGCTGGTGGCCCTGCAGCTGCGTGCCTCGACCCTCGCGATCGTCACGGATGTCCCGGGGGCTGCCGTGGGCTTCGGGACGAGCCATCAACGATGGCTGGGCCGGACCACTCGGAAGGAGTTGGAATCCTATCTGAAGGCCGGCGAGTTCGCAGAGGGGAGCATGCGCCCGAAGGTGGGCGCGGTACTGGATTTCCTGAAAGGCGGGGGGGCACGGGCCGTCATCACGGACATCCCATCGTTGGGCCGAGCGCTGGCGGGACGCGCGGGCACGCGGGTTTCGGGCTGAGAGAGCTCTGGGGGTTGGGGAGCTCTGACCGTGCCTTGGCCATCGGGGCACCCGCACGGCGCCGACCCACGGGCACCCTCGCTTCGCCGAAGACGCGCAGGGGTCCGATGACCTCTGGCCCGGCCCCCACAAGAAGTCCTGTCGACCCGACGGGCCGACGCGCTGGCCCCCGCCTTCGAATGCCAGCCCCGAGCGGGCGAGGGAGGGAACGCACGATATCCCCATGAGCCCAGACCCCCCGGCCGCCGCACCCTCCGTGCCCCCCAGCGGGTCCGGCCCCTCGACCGGGCTGTCGTCGTCGGAGGCCCTGCAGCTCCGAGCCAGCGTCGGCTTCAACGAAGTGCCCGAGGAGAAGATTTCGCTCGGCCGCCGACTCCTCGCCTATCTGTGGGGGCCCATCCCGTGGATGATCGAGGTCGCACTGCTTCTGTCCGCCCTCCTGCAGCATTGGGACGACTTCGCGATCATCCTCACGCTCCTCGTCGTCAACGCGATCGTCGGGTTTTGGGAAGAGCACCAGGCCGGCAGTGCGATCGCCGCGCTCAAGGCCCATCTCGCCCCGCGAGCTCGGGTGCTTCGGGACGGCACCTGGGCGACACTGCCCGCACGGGAGCTCGTGCCCGGCGACATCCTCCGGCTTCGGATGGGCGATATCGTCCCGGCGGACACCCTCCTCCTCGAGGAGTCGCCGCTCGAACTGGACCAGTCGGCCCTCACCGGGGAGTCCTTACCGGTTTCGCGAACGGCGGGGGGGTCCGCTCTCTCGGGCTCCATCGTTCGACGCGGCGAGAACACGGCCCGGGTCGTTTCGATCGGCTCCAAGACGTTCCTGGGAAAGACGACGCAGCTCGTGGCCCTGGCGCACCCGGTGAGCCACCTTCAACGCGCGATCCTCCGCATCGGGGACACCCTGATCATGCTAGCCTTGGTCCTCGCCGTGGTCGTGGAGCTGGTCTCCCTGCTCCGGGGCGTCGCGCTCCTTACCTCCGTCGAGTTTGTCCTCGTCCTCGTCATCGCGGCGATCCCCGTCGCGATGCCCACGGTGCTCTCCGTCACGCTGGCGGTCGGAGCTCGCAACCTCGCTTCCGAGAAGGCGATCGTGAGCCACCTGGAATCCGTGGAGGAGCTCGCCGGGATGGACATCCTCTGTTCGGACAAGACCGGGACCCTGACGCAGAACCGGCTCCGCGCGGGAGACCCCCTCCCGCTGCCGGGGCATGCCCCCGGCGAGATTCTCCTGGCCGGCGCCCTCGCATCCCGCCGGGAAGACCACGACCCGATCGACGATGCCATCCTCGCGGCGATCACCCCGCCGTCCGCCACGACGGGATACCGAACGACGCGGTTCGACCCGTTCGACTCGGAACGGAAGCGGACCGAAGCACTCGTTCAACGCCCGACCGGAGGCACGGTACGGGTCAGCAAGGGTGCGCCCCAGGCCATCCTGGCCCTCGTCGGAGAGACGCCGGAGCTGACGAAGGGGCTGGACGCGATCGTCGACGAATGTGCCCGGCGGGGATTCCGCGCCCTCGGCGTAGCCCAAGCGAACGACGACGGACCCTGGGAGTACCTCGGAGTGATACCGCTGTTCGACCCCCTGCGACCGGACTCCGTCGAGGTCGTGAAGGAGATTCAAACTCTCGGAGTCGGGGTAAAGATGGTCACCGGGGACCAGGCGGCCATCGCGCAGGAGACCGCGCACGACCTTGGTCTCCGCGGGACCGTCAGCACTCCCGACCGTTGGGCCAACGCCCCGCCCGGTTCGGAAAGGACCCGGGATATCGAGGAAACGGACGTCTTCGCCCAGGTCTTTCCCGAGCACAAGTACGCGCTCGTGCAAGCCCTCCAGAAGGGGGGTCACATCGTCGGGATGACCGGCGACGGGGTGAACGACGCGCCCGCGCTCAAGCAGGCCGATGTCGGCATCGCCGTGTTCGGGGCCACCGATGCCGCACGGGCGGCGGCCGACGTGGTGCTCACCGAGCCCGGGCTCCGCGTCATCTTGACGGCCATCCGGCAGGCGCGGCAGACGTTCGCCCGGATGACCGCGTACGCGATCTACCGGATCGAGGAGACGATCCGCCTATTGCTCTTCATCGGGGCCTCGATCCTCGTCCTCGGATTCTTTCCCGTCACTCCGATCATGATCGTCCTGATCGCCATCCTGAACGATGGGTCGATCCTGACCATCGCCTACGATCGGGCTCCCGTCTCCGACCGCCCTGTTTCTTGGAGAATGCGCGATGTCCTCCGACTCTCGGCTACGCTCGGCCTCACCGGGGCCTTCACGAGCTTCGTACTTCTCTTCGTTGCGCATGGCCCCCTCCACATCTCGGGAGGGGCGCTTCAGACCCTGATCTACCTGAAGCTCTCCATCGCGGGCCACTTTGTGATCTTCCTGACCCGCACCCGGGGGCCGTTCTGGAAATCCCGTCCCGCGGGTATCCTGGTCGCGGCGGTCGTTTCCGCGCAGCTCCTGGCATCCGTCTTCGCTCTCTCGGGATGGTTTTTCACTCCCATCCCCCTCCTCTGGATACTGGCCATCTGGGGCTACTCGGCGTTCGATATCGTCATCGTGGATCTGGTGAAGCAGCAGGTCGCGGGCTGGTCGGACCGGCACGACGCGGCGGAACGCCCGCCGACGCGTCCGGTGGGGGGCCCGCGGCGCTTTCCCTGGCAACGCTTCTTCTATGCCCGCCACCGGTCGGCCGAGGATGGGTCCGCGGGAGATGGAAAACTCCGACCCGCTTGAAAACTACATCTGGTAACGTTGGGTGACCCGCGAACGAGGAAGGCCGTGTCCAGCCCAGGAGCCGCAGAGGCCACAATCCCGGGATCCCCGCTTCCCGAGGGGGCCGGCGAGAAGTACCTAGAGGCCGGCGGAGTTCGCTTCCGGTATCTGGAGGGGGGCTCGGCGGCAGGCTCTCCCGTGCTCCTGCTCCACGGTTGGCCCACATGGGCCGAGGTATGGTTGCCCATCGCTCGCCGACTGGCCCCGCAGCATCGTTGGATCGCCCCGGACCTACCTTGCCAGAATCGGAGCTCCCTTCTGCCCGGGAACGATTGCAGTCTTTCGGCCTACGGGAGAGCCATCGACGCGTTCGTTGCAGCCGTGGGGCTTACCCAGTTCGCCGTGATAGGAAACTCGATGGGCGGAACCTTGGCCGTCAAGCTTGCGCTCGCCCACCCCGAGCGGGTGACCAAACTCGTCGTCCTCGATGCCGCCGGACTGACTCCAAAGCTCCCGGGAAAGACGGCGCGAATGTATCTCCCATTCCTGCTTCCGTGTTACTTCCGACCTCCCGGGAAGGACAGCGTCCGGAAGCTCTTGACCAAGGCCGTCTTTCATGACCCGCGCTTCGCGACGGACGACTGGGTGAACGCGATCGTCGAAGCGTGGAAGCCTCGCGATCGCCGGAGAGCGTACATGGCCACCGGTTTCGCGCTCCGGAAGCCCGACGCGTCCGTCGCCGACGCTCTCCCCCGGATCCGCGTCCCTACGCTGGTCCTCTCCGGACGGGACGATGTCCAATTCCGTTGGCAGTCCGCCGAAGAGGCCTGTCGGCGGATCCCCGGAGGTCGTTTTGGTGTGATCGACGAGGCAGGTCACTTCCCGATGGTCGAGCGGCCCGACCGGACCTGGCCCGCAATCTCGGGATTTCTGGACGGGCCGTCAGCAACCCGGTAACGTCGGAGGCCAGAGGCCGACATCGAGAGGGACTCTAACCGACGGACCTAGGGCGCGGTCGGTCTTTGGTGCCAAGAGAGGATTCGACGGGCTCGTTGGTCGCATCTCAGCGCGGACGCCTCCCCGGGGCGGGCGAAGCTTGGTAGGGCGAGGAGTGGGCTCGAAACTTCGGAAGATTGGGCACCGGAAGACGCGGCCAAGCCATTGGACCGACGATATCGACACTCGTCCGAGGCCGGGGCGATGGGAAGGGAAAGGCCGTTGGGAAAGAGCGGTGGATCTTCCCCGCGAGAGTCAGTCGGAACCCGTTCCACCCGTTACGCGCCCGGGAGTCCCATCCGATGCTCGATCGACTTCCAACGAGGGTCCTCCCGGAGGGTTGCCAACTCGGGGATTCGGCGGACGTCGACCAGTTCGCTGGCCCGACGCCGGTACGCCTCCTCGAGGCGGGCAAAGGCCTCGTCTCGCCGGCCCAACGCGAAGAGAATCGCCGCGAGCTGGACGGGCGAGACGTACGTCGACCGCGCTTGCTCCTCGAGAGTGGTCAGGAGCGCGGTGGCCTCCCCCGTCACTCCCAGCAGCGCCAAGATGAACGCGAGCCCGGCTCGGTAGAGCGGTCTCTCGCCAGAAAGTTGGAGGGCTCTCCTCAGGGGGGGGATCGCCTCATCGGGCCGGGAGGCTCGGTAGCACGCGAAGCCGAGCGAAAAATGGGGGCCTGCGTCGTCGGGCTTCTGCTCGACCATTTTCTGAAGGTAGACCAGGTTCTCCGTTACGTCTCCGGGGATCAGCATCGCGCCGGTCCACATGATTGCACCTGGGCGGGCTGCCGTTTTGTAGGGTTCCGGGGAAAGCGCTGCGGCCTGCTCTGCGTATCTGCGCCCCTCGTCCTCTCGGCCGAGGATCTGGTAGAGCCACGAAAGGGTCGAGTGGCAGTCGCCGAAGCTCGGGTTCAGTTCGATCGCCCGAAGAAGTTCGCCTTCCGCTCCCGCCCAGTCCCAGTCCCAGTGGAAGTAGACCGCGCCGAGCGCGCCGTGTCCTTCGGCCGACCGAGGGTTTATCTCGATCGCTCGGAGGGCGAGTTCTTTCATCGGGGGATAGGCTTCTTCGGGCTGAAGAAACTGCAAGTGACAGTTGAAATGGTAGCATTCCGCCATCGCGGCATACGCGAGTGCGTATCGGGGGTCGATGGCCACCGCCTCCTGGAACAGCGATAGGGCGAGGGCGAGCGACTCTCGGGTGAGCCGTGCATACTGGTACTTGCCCCTCAGATAGAGCTGGTAGGCCTGGACATTCTCCGTGGGCGGTCTCGTGATGTCGTTCTTCTCGCTGGCGAGGAGCTCCACCTTGAGGGCCTCCGCCACCCGGGTCGCGATGTCGGTCTGCACGGCGAAGATGTCCTGGATCTCCCTATCGTAGTTCTCCGACCAGAGATGCTCGTCCTTGGTCGCCTCGATCATCTGGATGCTGACCCGAACTCGATTGCCGTCCTTTCGGACGCTTCCCTCAAGAAACGTGCCGGCGTTCAAGTCCCGGGCGATCTCCGGGATCGGCTTCTCGTGCCCCTTGTACTGCATCACCGACGTTTTCGAGATGACCCTCAGACCTCGCACCTTCGAGATGGCCCCGATGAGCTCCTCGGTAAGCCCGTCCGCGAAATACTCGTCCTTCGGGTCGGGGCTGATGTTCGCGAGCGGAAGGACCGCGACCCGAGGAGGCGCGGAAACCGGGAAGGAAACCGGTTCTGAGTCTCCCGCGAAGACGACGTGGTAGACCGCGACCCGATCCTGGACTCCCTTCAGGCTCTTTCGGCCGAGCTCCGCCAGCCGGTATGGAACCTTGTTCCGAACCTGTACGTAGACCTGCTCGGTCACGCAGATGCCTCCCGGCTCGGCCAGCGGTTCGATCCGGGACGCGATGTTCACCGCATCCCCCAGGATGTCCGTCCCCACCCCCTCCACATCTCCCAGGTGGATTCCGACCCTCAGCCGAAGCGGGGTCCCCTTCTCCTCGCGCGCGTTCCGTTCCTGGACATGGCGCTGGATATCGACCGCGCCTTCCACCGCATCCAGCGCATCCGGGAACTCGATCAGGAGACCGTCTCCCATCGACTTGACTTGTCGACCCCGATGCAACTCCAGAAGCGGCAGTACCAGCGCCTCTTGCTCCCGAAGAAGACGCAACGCTCCTTTCTCGTCCGTCTGGGACAGCGCCGTAAACCCGGCGATGTCGGTGAACATGATGGCGGCGAGACGCCGCGCCATGTCGACGCCGGAGACCGAATCCGATTAGATTAGCCCTTGGAGGTCCCGCCCCGTCAGGGAGCGTTCCGAGCGAGATTGAAAATAGCCGTTCCCCGATTCGAGCTCGGGCAACTTCTGGGAGTGAAAGCTCTTGGTGAGCGGCAGGGAGAGCCTTGCCAGCTCGACCCCACGGACCGGCCGCGGGTTGGGGATGACCACGGCCCTCGTAGTGATGGTCGTCGTGATCGTTCTCGTCGGCGGTGCCGGATACGTCGCGTTGAGCGTGGTCCCCGGAAGGGGAACCGGGTCGGTCACAACCTGTTCTCCTTCCACGAACCCGGTCTGCCAGGCGACGAGCGGAATCAATGACGTCGTGCTGACCGTCCCCTTCCAGGCCGGTATCGGCCAGGCCATCGCGTCCTCCCAGCAGGGGATCAGCATCCCGGCGACCGTGGCGGTCCTCAACGGCGAATCCGTGTCAGCCTTCCGCATTTTCTGGGGCGACGGCTCGAACTATACCGGCGGAAACCCGACCTCGAACCACGACTACACAGGTCTCGGCTGGTACGTGATCAACGCTCAGGCCTTGGTCGGTTCCGTCTGGCACTCCGGCCCGGCATACCTCTACCCAATCCAGATCACCCCGAACATCCAGACCCAGTCTTCCGGGTTCTACCCGACCCTCACTACCACCTTCTCTAACGGGAGTTCCGCGGCCACTCAGTTCGGCTGGTTTTCTGGTTCGGGTTCCGTGGCCGTTTCAGGTGTCTACACCTACAACTCCACGGCCGGGGGATACACCGACCAGCCGCCGACCTTGACCTCGACCGGCGGGACCGAGTCGCACCTCGTTTCGACTTCGACCAGTGTTGCGGCGACCTACTCCTTCGCCGGTCCGGGGCTCTACTACATCACGATGGTCGGCCCGGTCTCGGGCCCGACCGGGCCGATCTACCAGAACTACACTTGGACCGTTTATGTCGCCCCCACCGGGGTCTCCCCGGGCTGTGGTGCCTGTCACGGCCCCAATCCTTCGGCAAAGAGTCCCCACTCCGGAGTGATCCTCGAAGAAGCGGATTGGGGATCCCCCGTCAGCATGGACCCTTCGGTGGCGTACGACGGGGTAAGCCCTACCGCTTTCTTCAGCGTCTACCAAACCCTAGTCACCTACAACTGGACCAGTACGACTTCGTATCTGCCCCAGCTCTCCCTGTGCGTTCCCGGACCCGGATGCGCCGCCATGTTTGGCGGTAACAGCCTCATCGTCAACAACCAAACCTCAGCAACTCCGGAGTTCTGGACCTTCCCCATCGACCCCGCGGCGCATTTCTACGACCCGAGCACCGGGGGGAATTGGTCCGTGTACCCTTCCGACGTAGTTTTTTCGCTGGCGCGCACGTGCGGGTTCGCTGACCTGCCCGGCGTGGGCATACAACCCGGCTGGATCCAGTGTCAGGCACTTCTGCCCATGGGGAACGCGGCGTGGGACGCGGGCATTCACGCTCCGTACAACAACACCCCCCAGTCCCTGCTCGACTCCATGCGGGTCAACGATAGCGCCTACTGCCCGGCCTCGGTGATGGCCGTCTCGAACGGCTGCATTACGTTCGACGCGTGGGGCGGGGCGGTTCCAGGAGTCTCGCCGGGAGCCGCTTGGCCGTTCTTCCTCCAACTCATCACCGATCCCGAGGGTGCGGACATTGAACCCTGTGGATGGTTCACGTACCATAACGCGGGAGTCCCCGGATTCAACGGAACCACCGCCGCGCACGGGGATGGGCCGTGCTATCTCCCCGGCTCGAGCCCCCGCCACCCGATCACGAACACCACCGACCCGGCCTGGAAGTCCTACTTGGGCACGCTCTCACCGACGTACTGGGACTCCTTCGAACTCCTCGCGCTCGACGCGCCCGGGATCCAGCCAAATGTGCAGTGGAATCTGGTGGGCTCGGGCCCATACTTCGTTGCGAACCAGCCGTTCCAGCAGTCGGTCGGGTTCACCCTCGAACAGAACCCCGCCTATCAGGCCCCGACCGGTTGCAAGGGCCAGCCGCACTGCCAGCCGCTTCCGGGGCCCATGCACTATGCAGGGAAGGTGACTGTCGTTTTCCAATCCACCGACACCGTGGGGATCGAAGATTACAACGCCGGACTGACCGATTTCGCGTCGATCGAATCGAGCGAAACGGGGGAGCTCCTGTCGCTCGTCAGCGAAGGGAAGATCGGGGTCTTCTCGTTCCCTTCGTTTGACATCGAAACGCTCGGGTTCGCGCAGGAGTTCAACCTCGCGACGGCCAGGATGCTCGACCCGGAGGTATTGAACATTCCGAGCAACTTCTTCAACTACATCGGGCTGCGCGAGTTCCTCGTCAACGCGTTCCCCTACACCACCGTGGAAGATACCATCAACACCGTGGACGGAATCCAGTACGGGGTCAACTTCGGCGGATGGATACCGCAGGGGATGGGCAACTACTACCCGACCAACATCTCCTGGCCGAGCGGCGACCCAGTCGCCAACCCGACCGTGAACGGGAGCGCGGCGTGGTGGTGGGCCCAGGCGACCAACCAGTCCAGCCCCTACTACGACTCATATCTCGGGAACTGCACGTCGGATTCGCCGTGCCAATTCCCGATCACTCTTCCCTCGGGGGCTCCCGCCCTCGACGAAATGATTCAAGACTACGTGCCGTTCATAGACGCCCTGTCCCACGGCCGGCTCGTTCCGAACCTGCTCGACATACCATATGCTGAGTACGTTCTGAACTCCTGGGGGAACGGGATCCCGGGTAAGTCGGGGGCGCCCTTCACTCTCTACCCAGCCGTCCCCGATTACCCCGACCCCACCGACTACACTGCGGTGACCTACTACCCAAACGGTGCCTACACGTCGGGACTAGCGTTCTCGGAAGGGCTCAGTCCGTGGACATGTGGCTCGAGTCACGACGCACCACCGGGGATGCCGGCCCCCGACGGTTCGATGGCGGCCCTGCTCTTTTGGGCCCATCAGCCCGGGATCCCCCAAGCCTGCCAAGGCGATGCCTACTCCGCGATGTACTGGGGCCTGTCCCAAGCCGCCACCATGACGATCGGCCCGGGCCGGGTCCTCCTCTACAACCTCGCCGAGCACATCGCCAACCATCTCGCTCTGTACGTGTACATGGAACAGCAGAATTACGTGAGCACCTACGCTTCCTGGATCAACCCGAACACCCTGAACTTGAACGTGATGCAGTGGCCGGGAGGGCTGCGGGCGTGGTATCTCATCGGGGGAAACGGAGTATTCGGTTAGAGCCGGCAGACCGGCCCTTCCACTGGAGGACTCCCAACCCCGGAACGTTCGAATCCCGACAGAGGGAACATCTCCAGTCGAGGGCCGGCTCGCGAACGATCGAGTGCTCGAAGGCGCGAGCCCGAATGCGACGGGACTCAACCAAGGAATGGACCGCGAAGCGTACTGCTCCCTCAAGACTTCGGACGAGGAGGAGCCTACTTGGTCAAGGGGAAACCACGACCTTGTCGCGCCCGACAGACGCTCCTACCCACCTTCAGCGAGAGCCACGTCGTTGACGGCATCGTACGTGAGGTTCATGCGACGGAGCAACTGCGCGAACCGTGGATCCCTACGGACCGCCGCAAGGGCAGGTTCCCCGAGCCATTGTTGCGGCCAGAAGTCGTGGGCCTCGAACGCCTTCCCTAGCCAGGCAAAGCAGCGATCCAGATTCCCAAGGACGCCGTGGCAGAAAGCTAGCTCCGCAGCGGTGGCACCGATATCGGTTTGGTCGATTTTCGCGGTGGCGGCCCCCGCCCCCGGTTCTTGTTCCAGCTCACCGAGTCGCCTCTGGGCCCCCTCCCGGTCCCTCGAAAGCACGTAAAGCCAGACCCGTACGTTCACGGTGGTAAAGAACCCATGAGTCTCCTTGATCTGGTCCAACTCACGAAAGGCGTGAGCGAACTCGGAACGCGCCCCGTAGTATCGAGCCAAGGTGCGATGATAGCCGTCGGAGGTCGCCCCGAGCTCGCGCCATCGCTCAAGGACCACCCAAGCCTCGTCGAGCCGTCGGAGTCGTACTAAGAACCACGCGTGTTGGGCCAGCGGGTACGGAGAGTGGGCCTCCGATTCTTCTCGGAGAGCGTACTCGCGATTGGCTTCCTCCGTTCGCCCCTCATCCGCTAGGAGCGTGGCATACATCCAGTGACCCAGGGAGTTGCTGGGATTCAGGGATAGGGCGAGCTGCAACTCCTTCTCGGCGCCCACGTAGTCGTATTCGTGGTACAGTATCGAGCCGAGGGAAACGTGCGCGTCGGCGAGGTTCGGGTCCAGTTCGAGGGCCCGCAGCGAGAACTCCTTGCTCTGGCGCATCCATTCGTCCCACGCGCCGAGGTGCCCGGCCTCGCCGAGCATGTGCGTCGTGTCGGCCAAGCCGGCATGCGCCGCCGCATTGCTCGAGTCCAGCGAGACGGCCAATTCGAACTCCTTCGCCGCCCTCTTTAGGTTCTCGATGCCCGCAATGTCCGTGGCCGCTCGCCCTCTCAGATAAGCGAGGTAGGACTCGGGCCGCACGGCGGGGCGGCCCCCAAGACGGGCTTCCTCGGACGTTCGAACCTTTAGCCGAAGCACCTGCGCGATCTGTCGCGCGACATCCGCTTGGACGGCGAACACGTCATCGAGCGTCCGGTCGTACGTCTGCGCCCAGCGGTGCTCCTGCGAACGCACCTCGATCAACTGGACCGTAATGCGCAACTTGTCTCCCGCCTTCCGAACACTGCCTTCGAGGACCGAGCCGACGCCCAGCTCGCTCCCAACCTGAGAGATCGGTTTGGGATTGGACTTGTAGGGCAACACGGACGTCCGCGCGATGACGCGAAGTTCACTGAGCTGGGAGAGCGTCGTGATGAGCTCCTCCGTGAGCCCATCCGCGAAGTATTCGTCCTTCGGGTCCGGGCTGATGTTCGCGAGCGGAAGGACCGCGATCCGCGATTGGGAAAACGTGGGGGCGGGACTCGGCCCCGCAGCCTCGGTATAGGAAACCCGATAGACGGCGATCGGCTCTTGGACGCCTTTTACACTCTTCGGGCCGAGCTCCTCGAGCCGATACGGCACCTTGTTGCGAACCTGGGCATAGACCGGCTCGGATACGCAGACGCCTCCCGGCTCCGCCAGCGGTTCGATCCGGGACGCGACGTTCACCGCATCCCCCAGAATGTCCGTCCCGACTCCCTCCACGTCTCCAAGGTGAATACCGATCCTCAGGCGGAGAGGGGTCGCCCCCTCCCGGGCGTTGCGTTCCTGAACGTGCCGCTGCAGGTCGACCGCACATTCCACCGCATCGAGCGCGTCGGGGAACTCGATCAGCAGACCGTCCCCCATCGACTTGACATGCCGACCCCGATGCAATTCGAGGAGCGGCCAGACCAGTGCCTCCTGCTCCTGCAGCAAACGCAAGGCGCCCCTCTCGTCCGCCTGCGACAGCGCCGTGTAGCCGGCGATGTCCGTGAACATGATGGCGGCGAGACGCCGCGCCATGTCGACGCCGGAGACCGTTTCCGATTAGATTAGACCTTGGAGGCCCCGCCCCGTCAGGGAGCGTTCCGAGCGATATTGAAAATAGCCGTTCCCCGATTCGAGGGCGGGCGACTTCTGGGAGTGGAAGCTCATGATGAGCGGAAGCGAAAGCCCTGCTAGCACGACCCGATGGACCGGCCGCGGGATGGGGATGACCACGGCCCTCGTGGTGATGGTTGTCGTGATCGTCCTTGTCGGCGGTGCCGGATACGCCGCGTTGAGCGTGGTCCC
>Ga0187784_10001702_pt1 | contig 17505 bp, 21 predicted proteins | sample 1015_SJ02_MP15_2_FD_132964 | JGI IMG/M metagenome (GOLD analysis project Ga0187784, IMG submission 132964) | Tropical peat soil microbial communities from peatlands in Department of Meta, Colombia - 1015_SJ02_MP15_20_MG | ecosystem: Environmental > Terrestrial > Soil > Wetlands > Peat | place...
GAGACGCGCGGGAGAAATCAGCGGGACGAAATCGTCGTGACGGTCAAGCGGGCCGGGCTGATGATCAAGAAGAGCTCGCTCAAGTGAGATTTAGACAGGACCGAAGTACCTGACCGGGCGACGCGTCGAAGAAGAATGTGAGGAGACGAACAATGGACCTGGGTCTGGTGGGGCGGACAGCAATCGTGACGGGCGCCGGCAGCGGGATCGGGGCAGCAATTGCGTTGCGACTGGGAGCTGAAGGCGCGAACGTCGTGGTCTCCGACATCAACCTCGATACGGCCGAGGCCAGGGTTGCGGAGATCCAGAAGAGTGGTGGCGCAGCGCTTGCGGTCAAGGCCAATGTCGTCAACGGCGCCGAGGTCAGCGACATGGTCGAGAAGACTATCGCCGTCTTCGGCCGCGTCGACATCCTGGTAAACAATGCCGGCCTCGCTCGCGACATGCGGATCACCAAGATGTCGGAGGAGGACTGGGACATTGTGGTGGACGTGATCCTGAAGGGCGCGTTCCAGTGCACCAAGGCCGTCCTGCTCCACATGAATGACCGCAAATGGGGCCGCATCATCAATATCTCCTCGCGTGCGCACCTGGGCAATCCAGGGCAGGCGAACTACTCGGCCGCAAAGGCCGGCATCATCGGCTTCACCCGCGCAATGGCGCTCGAGGCGGGCCGCAACAACATAACCGTCAACGCGGTCGCTCCGGGCATGATCGACACGCCTTTCGTGCGCAGCCATCCCCAGTTCGAGAGGATCCGCGAGAACGCCATCAAGACGACGCCGATCCCGCGTATCGGTGAGCCGGCAGACGTGGCCGATGCGGTCGCGTTCCTGGCCTCGGAGCGGGCGAGCTACATCACCGGCGACGTCGTGCACGTGACCGGCGGACGGTACTGACACGGGCCATGTTGCGTTCACAGGCTCTGCGTCAGCCACGTCGCGGTCAGGCCTTCAGCGTGGTGCCACCGTCGATCACGAGGTTCTGTCCAGTCACGAAGCGGGCATCGTCGCTGGCGAAGAAGACCGCCGCTTTGGCAATGTCGAAGGCATCGCCGAGCCAGCCCATGGGCACCCGGGCCACCCGCTCCTTCCAGACCGCGTCCATCTTCTCGGCCGTTGCGCCCCAGTTCTTCTGCGCCGAGATCCGCGCCATGGGCGTATCCATGAGGCCGGGCAGGATGGCGTTCACACGCACCTGCCGATCCGCGTACTCACCGGCGGTGACACGTGTCATGTGACTGAGCGCGGCCTTGGAGGAGTAGTAGGAGACGTAGTTCTTGCCCAGATAGCGGATCGCCGAGATCGACGAGATGTTGATGACGGACCCGCCACCCTGCGCGACCATGTGCGGCACCGCGTGCTTCATCGACAGGAACGCGCTCTTCAGGTTGACGGCGAACACACGATCCCACTCGTCCTCGGCGAGCTCGACCACGCCCCCCGCAACCACGATGCCGACGTTGTTGAGAAGGATGTCGATTTTGCCGAAGGACCCCACCGTCCGCTCGACTGCCGCCTTCATCTCCGCTGAATGTGCTGCGTTTCCGACCACACCGATGGCGTTGCCGCCTTCGTCGCGGATGACGGCCGCCGTTTCCTCGGCAAGGCCGCCGTCAACGTCGACACAGACCACGCGCGCCCCTTCGCGCGCGAACTGCACTGCGCAGGCCTTGCCGTTGCCCCAGCCACCGCCGACTGTTCCTGCGCCGATGACCAGCGCGGATTTGCCTTCGAGCCGCCCCATGCCTGACCTATCCCTGCAGCGCCTTGCTCAAACACCCCGGGGTCACCACCCCATTGCAGGTGTTGTATCGACAGCCGCACAAATCTCAATCATCGCGATCATGACGTACCCGCACTCGCGGTACGGATTGAGCATCTCTGCGACTAGATTCCGAGCTGTTTCTCGCGTTCGAGCACGAAGCGCGTCGAACCACCTCTGCGCAACGATGCGCTGAAAATTACTTCGTTCGCGCACCGCCTGACAGCTCCCGCCCTGTGCCATAGGCAGGTCCTTGAGTGGATATACCGGTTGTTGGACTTCGAAGGGTAGAGCGCAATGGTACTGTCCCGCACGGGAACCTTAGGGAGACGGCGTCGTGGAGATTGGATTCATCGGTCTGGGGTTGATGGGAAGCGGAATGGCCGCCAACATTCTCAAGGCCGGCTACCCCCTGACCGTGCACGACCTGCGCAAGGAGGCGGCCGCTCCACTCATCGAGAAAGGGGCCGGATGGGCCGAAACGCCTGCCGCACTCGCCTCCTCCAGCGATCTCGTGTTGACGTCGCTGCCCAAACCCGCCGACGTCGAGGGCGTGATGGAGGGGCCGAACAGCCTCACCGCGGGCTTTCGGAAGGGAGCCGTGTGGCTCGACCTGTCGACCAATGCAGTTGACGTCGTCCGGCGTATCCACGACAGGCTCGGTGAGCGCGGCGTTGCCTTTCTCGACGCGCCCGTCAGCGGCGGACCGTCGGGAGCGGCGAGCGGCAAGCTTGCCATCTGGGTCGGCGGCGACGCGGCGGCATTCAATAAGTGCAGGCCAGTCCTAGAGGCCATGGCCGATCGCGCGCGCCGCGTCGGCGCCATTGGCGCGGGGACGATCGCGAAGCTCGTCCACAACACAATGGCCACGACAATGAATCACGCCGTGGCCGAGATGATGACCGTCGGCGTCAAAGCCGGGATGGAACCGCTCGAGCTGTACGAGGCGATCCGGTCAGGGGCGATGGGACGGATGCGGTCGTTCGACAACGTCCACCGCCGCTGGCTCGCGGGGAATCTCGATCCGCCTACGTTCGAGCTTCAGCTCCTGCACAAGGACGTCACGCTCGGCGTAGAGCTGGCGCGCTCGGTGAACGCGCCCGCGCCGCTCGCAACGCTAGCGCGCGACGACCTGACCGAGGCGCTGAACCGGGGCTGGGGCAAGCGTGACGCGCAATCAGCCCTCCTGCTCAAGCAGGAGCGCGCGGGGCTCTCGCCGATCGCAGAGCCGCTCGACGCGATCGAGGAGGTCATGAAGCGGTCTTGACGCGCGCGACTCGGCGCGGCCGCTTGCGGCGACCCTTCCCGGCGTTGCACATTCGGACAACGAGAGGCGCGGATGGACTTAGGCATCAAGGGAAAGCGGGCGCTCGTGATCGGCGGCAGCGCGGGCCTGGGACAGGCGAGCGCCGAGGCGCTGGCGGCGGAGGGCGTCGACATTGCGATCTTCGCACGTGATCCTGCCAAAATTGATGCCGCCGCGGCTAGCATCTCTGGCAATCACGGCATTCGGTGTGAAGGATTCGCCGGCGACATCACCGTGCAGGATGACGTGAGGGCTCTCCGCGACTGGACCGCGCGCACGGGCGGCATCGACATCCTCGTGCTCAACACTCCCCGGCCGCCGAGCCCCATGCACGAGTTCCTGGCAGAGACGGAGGACGCCCGCTGGCAGAGGGCTTATGCCGACCAGCTCGAGGGCGCACTTTTCGTCTTACGCCGTCTGACGCCACTGCTTCTGAACAAGGGTTGGGGCCGGATCGTTGCGATTACCTCGGCCAGCATCAAGAACCCTTATCCGCGACACGCCCTCTCGACGATCTTCCGCGCCGGCGTCCAGGCCGCGCTCAAACATCTGAGCGAGGAAATCGCAGAGCATGGCGTCACCGTGAACGCAGTCGCGCCCGCCACGGTGCTGACGCCAACCTTCGCGCAGTTTCACAACCTCGAGGCCCGTATCGCTGCGACACCGCTGAAGCGGGCAGGCACCATGGAGGAGCTCGGCGGCACGGTCGCATTCCTCGCCTCGCAGTATGCCGGCTACATCACCGGCGAGACGATCCAGTTCGACGGCGGGCGGTCGCGGTCGCTGGTATGAGCGTCGAGGGCGATTTCGTCGGCAAGACGGCCGTCGTGACCGGCGGCGGCAGCGGCATCGGCGCAGCCTGCGCCCGCATGCTCGTGGAGCGCGGCGGCAGGGTCCTGGTGATCGACCGGGATCGCGAGAAGGCGCTGGCCATTGCGGCGGCGACAGGTGGCCGCGCCGAAACGCTCGACGTGACAGATGCGGATGCAATCGCGGCTCTGGTGCGGCGCACGGCGGAAGAGGGCCTCGTTCCCGACGTGCTGGTCAACTGCGCCGGGATGCGGGAGTTTGCCGATCCCCTGGAGATCACAGCACAGCACTGGCAGAAGCTTCTATCTGTCAACCTCTCCGGGACATTCTACATCACTCAGGCCGTGGCGCGTCTGTGGCGCGACCTCGCGCGCGGTGGCGCCATTGTCAACACAGCCTCGACGTCCGGCGTCTTCGCCTCCGAGCAGCGCGTCACCTACGTATCCTCGAAACACGGCGTCGTCGGCATGACGCGCCAGCTGGCGCTCGATCTCGGCCCGCTCGGCATCCGCATCAACGCCGTCGCCCCGGGCGTCGTGCGCACCCCGATGACCGAGGATTACTTTCGCAATCCCGACGTCGCCGAGCAGATCCGGAGTGTCTATCCACTCGGCCGGGTAGCAGAGCCGGAGGATGTGGCCGAAGTGATCCTGTTCCTCGCCTCCGACCGCGCGCGGCACGTGACCGGGGCCGTGATCCCGGTCGACGCAGGCTATACGGCCGGCCGCCGGAAGTAGGCCGACCTATTTGCCTTCAAACTGCGCGTCGGTGACCGGCTCCAGCCAATCAACCGCCGATCCGCTCTCCGCCTCGGTGATGGCGATATGGGTCATCCCCGTGGTCGGCCCCGCGCCGTGCCAGTGTTTCTCGCCCGGCTCGAACCAGACCACGTCGCCCGATTTCACTTCCTTCACCGGACCGCCCCAGCTGCCCACGCGTCCGCAGCCCGCGGTGATGACCAGGAGCTGGCCGACAGGATGCGTGTGCCAGACCGTACGAGCGCCGGGGTCGAACGTTACCGCCCCCACCGCCAGCCGCGATGGACTGGCCGCCACATGGATGGGATCGCGTCGGGCGTGGCCGGTGAAGTTCCCGATGGGGCCAATGCTAGATGCCTGCGAGCCATTCTGTTTGATTTGCATCGTCAACTCCTCCTTCTTGCGGCGCAAGCGCGTATTGGCCTTAGCGTTCAACTCGCCGGCTCATTCCTGCTGTGTAGAAAGCCTTCGACGGTGTACGACGGGTCGTTCCGATCGCGCGTGCCAAGGTTGTTGTCCGGCCCCACCTCCCAGGCGGTCGCGACCACCTCGTCCAGCCGACTCCAGTCATCGATGACACGCCGCTTGAGAACGCGCCATTTCCCGTCGCGCCTCACGAAGTGGTCGAGATAGCGACCGACGCGCATCCGGGTGTAGGTCTTGCCGCCTTCCTCACGCCGCTGCGACGCCATGAAGTAAGTCTCGACATCCGCCTCATCACCTTTGAGGTCGATAAGGATGTTTCCGAGATGATGGAAGGAGGCGGTGGTCTCTTTGACCTCGGCGCTACGCTTGAGGTGCGCAAGTGCTGCCGCCTTGTCGCCCTTGAAGTTGCCGTGATCGTCGTAGGCGTCGTCGTGGAACGCCGGCGCGAGCAGCTCCGCGTCGCCGCGATCCACCCCGCGGGCGTAGGCGTACATGGCCTGCCGGATCGCCTCGCAATCGCGAAGGTGTCGGACGTCCTCGGCCAGCGCCTGCAGCTGCGCGTGCAGGGTCTCAAGGATGGGGGCATTCATTTCGTTCATCGGACCTCATCTCCTCAAGACTCACTCAGGTCGGGGGCACATCGCAGTCGGCACCCGACAGCGCGAGCTGCACAGAATGGGCGGAGAGCGCAACTATGTTGCAGCCTCGCTCAACTGCCGTTGCAGGTTTTGCCGCATCCACATCGTCGCGCCCGAGCTGTATCCGCCGTCCACTGCGATCTCGGCTCCGGTGATGAAGGAGGAGGCATTGCTCGCCAGGAATAGCACCAGCTCCGCACATTCAGCTGGCTTCCCGGGCCGATGCATGGGAATGCACGCGCGCACCGCTTGCGACACCTCCGGCGAGACACCATTGAACAGCGCCGTGGCCTCGATCTGGCCGGGATGGATCGAGTTGACCCGGATATTCCAGAGCGCATATTCGGTCGCTGCAGTCTTGGTCAGCCCGCGTAGCCCCCATTTGCTCGCCGCGTAGGCGGCATCGTAGTGCGCGGTGAGACCGGCGACCGAGGACACGTTGACGATCGATCCTCCGCCGGAGTCGCGAATCACCGGTGCGGCAAGCTTCATTCCGATCGCCGGGCCGGTGAGGTTGACAGCGAGCGTGCGCTGCCAGGTGGCGAGCGTCGCCTCCTGCAGAGTCTTGCGCGGCACGACGCCAGCATTGTTGATGAGCACGTGAAGCGCGCCGAACGTGCCTTGTGCAGTGGCGATGGCGAGCTTCCAGTCGACCTCGTCGGCAACATCGTGGTGCAGATAGATGGCTTTCCTGCCGTCAGCGACGATTTGCTTGGCGAGGTGCTGGCCTCGAGTGTCGTCGATGTCCGTCAGAACGACAGCCGCGCCTTCGGAGGCAAAGAGCTGAGCCTCGGCGGCGCCCTGTCCGTTTGCTGCCCCCGTGATCAATGCGACCTGTCCCTCGAGCCGTCTCATGCGTGCCTCCAGATTGACGCGGCCAGCGCCGTCAGCTCATCGCTGGACCTTCCGCGGCGCAGCCATATGTTCTCACTGTCGGGCGGACTATGCTCACCTCCAGGGCAGCCCTTCAGAAAGACGCCGCGCCAGCAGTGATGCCGCCGTCGACTGCGATGACTGCGCCGGTGATGTAGCTTGCGTCGTCGGAAAGGAGGAAGGCGATGACCGAAGCGATCTCCGCGGGCTGTCCCTCGCGTCCGATCGGATAGGCCTTGCGGATCTTTGCCAGGTTTGCCGGATCCTGCATCATGGCATGGGTCATCGGCGTTGCGATCATGCCAGGGGCGATCGCATTGGCCCGGATTCCACTGCTCGCCATCTCGAGCGCAATGCTGCGGGTCAGGCCAATGACGCCATGTTTGGTCGCCACGTAGGCCAGACGGTTCGGCACCGCCTCGACGCCGGCTTGCGAGGAGATGTTGACGATGGCACCGCGGCGGCCTTGATCCTTAGCGTAACGACAGTAGCACTGGCAGGTATTGAGGATGCCTTCCATGTTGACGTGCACGTTCAGATCCCACGTCTTGCGGTCAGTATCGAGAATCGAGCCGACCCCGCGCACGCCGGCGATGTTGGCCACGCCGTCGAGAGCGCCGAAATGCCTGATTGCATCGGCGACAAACGCATCCACCTGCGCGGAGTTCGAAACGTCGGCGCCAACCGCCAGCGCTTGCTTGCCCGTTTTTGTCTCGTCGATGACTCTTTGCGACGCTGCGATGTCGAGGTCGACGGCAACGACGTTGCAGCCCTCGCTCAGCAGGCGCTTCACGGCCGCGGCTCCGATACCGCTGGCGCCGCCAGTCACGATGTAAGTGCGCCCCGCCAGTCCGTTCATGTGCCTCTCCTGTCGGTTCTGTCGCGTGCGGAGCCGATGGCGGCCTTGCGTCCGGACGACGATCTGCCGCTACCGTTGAACGGCGCGTAGCGCGGCAGCCGCAGACCCGTCTTGGCGAGACCTTTACGCCCGATTTTGCGAGGGCCACACTAGATCGCAGTCGGCCGCGGAAGGAAGCCGTGCGCAAGAGGAGACGTGCGTTCATCGCCAAAGTCTGTGGCCCCTATAGCCGTTCCCTGTTCCCGCGTCACGAACGTCGACGAGTCAGTTATCCGCGCCCGAGGGTGGCACTGTGCTGCTTTCGGATCGCCGATCCTTCGGCGCGGCGTCGAAGAGCTGACGACCGTCCTCGCGCTTCGGTCCTGTGCCCTTTCGGATTGCGCGGGATGTAGTCGGGAAAGTAAGCATAGAACGAGGCTCGGGAATGGCGGCTAGGCTAGACGGGCGGCCCATTAAACAACGGTTGGCAACGCATGACGGCCTCTGCGGAACGAGCGCTGTTGAAGACAGGAATGCCCACGCTTCACACGAGGTGCGAAGCGTGGGAGTGCGACTACAACGGCCACTGGAACACCCGCTACTACTGCCGCAGTTTTGAGGCCGCCGGTCGGGTCGCGGCGGCGCTCGCCGACAATGACGCGCAGGACAGCGCCGGGGCTTCCCGGCGGCATCTCAGGTTCCACCGCGAGCTAAAGAGCGGCGATCCGGTCACGATCTGCTCCTTTGCTATCCTCGATGCCCCTGAGGCTCCTCTGACCGCGCACTACATGTTCCGTTATGACAAGGTCGTCGCGACGGCGCTCGACTACGTTCTGGCGCGGAATGCGCGATTGCCGGCACTCCCTGCGGCTGAGGCGATGCAAGCTCTGCCGCGTGGCCTCGCGGGACCCAGAGCCGAGGTCTCTGAGCCAGGCTCGCCACACAACTTCGTCTACGAGCTCGGCCCTGTGAGAGCAGACGAGCTGTACGCCGACGGCGCCATGCAGTTTTGGCACGCAGTGTCGCGCATGTCCCCTGCGGCGCACCATCACGATCTCGGCATCGGCTTTACGATGGAGCTGATTCAGGACCGCGGCATCGGGCGGATGCTAGCCGAGATCCGCTACACTTGGCTCGGTCCGTGCACCGAGCGCGATTTTCTGCGGGCAGCCTCACGCCTGACTTCAGCCAAGGGCAAGGCGTTTACGGCCGCGCACTACCTCTACACGCACGAGGGCGCGCCGGTCGCCATGTTCGAACTGTGCACCCTGGCCGTCGACATGAACACGCGGCGTGCCATTCAGCTGCCGGAGTTTGTGACCGCACGCTTGTCCTGAGTGCGGTCACAGGCCCGGAATGTCGAGCCTGTAGACGCGTGCCGCGTTGCGAGCGAACACATCGAGCTTCTCGTCGACCGAAAGGGCGCGCAGAATGTGCTTCAAGGCATTCATGGTCGGGATGAAACCGCTTGAGCGTCCGTCGGGCGGGAAGTTGCTCTCGATAAGGCAACGGCCGGTGCCGAACGCGTCGATCGCCAGCTCCACATGCGGGCGCCAGGCCTCAGCAAGCTCCTCATATCCGATGACGTCCTGGCGCTTCTCGAAGCCGAAACCCAGGGTCGGCATGCCGAGGCCGCCCACCTTGCAGACGACATTCGGGCGCTTGGCAATCTGCTTGAGGTTCGCCGACAACTTGCGGAACTGCTCCCCTCGCTCCTCCTTCGTCATGTCGACGCCAACGAAGTTACCAATGTGGTTCAAAACGAAGGTGAGGTCGGCGAAACGGTCGACAAGTTCGGTCAAGCGCGGCAATGAGGGATCGTAGATCGCCGCGTCAAAGCTCAAGTTCCGTTTCTGTAGCTCGGCAAGACCGAGCGGGAAACCTGGCGTCTCGAGGACGCCCGCCGGCGGGCGGTAGGTCATGATGAACTGGAACGGCCGTTCGTCGGGATAGTCGAGCGTGACGTGGCGGACGCCACGGTAGCGGTCAGGGGCAGCTGCCATGCAGCGGTCGAGAAGCTCGCCGATCTTGGAGCCAAATGTCAGGTTGGCATGTCCGATGATCCCGGCGCCGACGACGCATTTGCCGTAGCGCCCGGTGGCGGTCATCGCGGCGACGCCGTTGGCGAATTCGACCTCGCCCAAGGGTCGCATCCATTCGGGACCGCCCTTGCGCGCGAAGGTCTGCGTCTCGCAATAGATCGCGGCAAGGACATTGTGACCGCCCTGGGCATCAGCGAGGTAGTCGTCCAGCATGTAGCGGTTGTGCGGGAGATCGAAGAGATGGATGTGAGAATCCACGATTGGCAGATCGGGCTCGAGGATCGGCTCGTTACGCCCTTCATCGCGTTTGGTTTTCATCATCCCCTCACGTTCAACCCTCAGCCTTTCGGGGCGTTGCGCTCACTCCAAAACTTCGCCTGATCTCGGCGGTCATGTTCGCCGAGCCGCAGGGCAGGCATGGGGTGCGGCCCGGCGTCTCGGACAGCTCGACGGTATGCCGAGCGTCTTCACATTGCCGGCGGTGTGGTGATGGGCCTCCTTGGGCTCGCTCGCAACCCCGATTTCGCGAACGATCCTGCCTGTGTCATCCACAATGCAGACGCTCGTCTCCTTGAACACATCCGCAGACCCTATGGTGATCCAAGGGCCCGCCCATATCGCGCGACCGGCTCTACCATGACTGAGCTCACGACCCTACCGCAAACGGAGGACGGCTGGGTCCACGACCGATGGCATCCACTTCATGAAGCGCAACGGCCCGATCTGGTATCGCCTCCGCGGCAACCGGCTCGACGTCGGTTTTCTCGCGGTCGCGGAAATCCACGGCAACAATCTCGGGGTCATCCACGGCGGCATGATCGCATCGTTCGCTGACTTCGCGCTCGGCCACGCGGTCTGGTATGCGCACATCCGCACGCCGATCGTTACCATCCATCTGGATGTCAACTTCGTCTCTGCCGCCATGGCTGGCGAGTGGATCTCCTGCACACCTGAGATCGTGATGCAGGCGCGCTTGGTCAGCTTCGTGCGCGGCGATATCATGGCCGGAGTCTGCGTAGTCGCCACGACGAGCGGCGTGTGGAAGCCAATCCGCAGCTGACCACGAGTCGTCACCGCCGTGCTGCGGGCAACGACACGCGCGCCGCCGCGGGCACGAATGTCGCACTCTCCCGGGCCGTCAACGGTCAGCCCCTCGGCGATCGAGCGGTTGTCCCGCCCGATCGGCGAGATCGTCTCGTCGCATAGGTTCCATCTCAACTGCCAATAGGCGGCTGCTCGGCTACCGGCTGGTGATCGATGCCATTACACCGTTCTATGCGAGTTTCAATGCCATGCGTCGCGCCTATGTGGCCATGGCCCAATGGCAATCGGACCCGATACTAAACGGTGACTATCGCACTGAGTCCGAGCACGTGCACCGCGTCATCGACCTCGACCGACTGCTGAAGATCGAGCGTGGGACCGTGGAGTCGTGAGGCAGCTTCTGGCATTTGCGTATGGGTCTGAGAATACGGCGATCTGCAGGACCTGTGGCAGCCCAGGAAAGGTATGAATCTGGCCGGTCCGACTTACATCGCGTAACGGCGACCGAGCGCGATTCCGCCCTCTAGGCAGGATCAGGATCATTGGGCATGTGAGCACAAAAGCGTCCTGGCACGGCGGAGGTGGTATAGGCCGGCCCAATGGCAACTCTAAATCAGCGCCGATGGTTGCGATCCCGCGATGACCCTAAGATGTCGTTCAGCTCTGGAGCGTCGGTGGCTCGCATTGTAGCCAGAGGCGACCAGTCTGTTGCAGGAGGATGCCGTGGACGAACCGGACTTCTATGCAGCCGTTCCTCAATTCGGCCGGTTACGAAGGGATGTGCTCTACGAAGATGTCTGGAAACAGCCAGAGCTGTCGCCGCGCGACCGCAGTCTGGTGACGTGCGCGATCCTCGGCGCGCTCGGCAAGAATGCAGAGCTCGAGGTCCACATGAAGAAGGCCATCGAAAACGGAGTGACCGCCGATGAGCTGCGCGGCCTCGTCGTCCAGCTCGCCTTCTACGCGGGCTGGCCGTGCGGTGTGAACTCCGCCAAGGCCGGCCTTGCGATCTTCAAGGCGAGCGCCGAGGACTGATCCATCGCCGCGTCGCCGACGTGGCCTGCATCAAAGCGGCGCGAACGATCCAGCCGGCAGCGTGACGAATGGCCGGCGGGGCCAGATAGTCGAACGGGCCCGATAACCATATGTCGTGAATTTCTAGCCGATTAAACCGTCAGTTCGCAATAGAGAACGACCATGAGTGAACCAGCCGACAGAGTCTCTCGGAAGACGTACGTACTCGTGCACGGCGCCTTCCACGGCGGTTGGTGTTGGAGGGACGTGGCGCAGGATTTGCGCGCGCGCGGGCACGACGTCTATTGCCCGACACTAACGGGGCTCGGCGAGCGGTCACACCTGTTGGCCGCGAAGCCGACGCTCGAGACCTTCATTGAAGACGTCGCTCAGGTAATCAAATACGAAGGGCTCTCGCATGTCATTTTGGTCGGGCACAGCTTTGCCGGCTCGGTCGTATCGGGCCTGGCCGACCGGATTCCCGACAAGCTCCGGCACCTTGTTTACATGGACGCGCAAGTTCTTCAGTCCGGTGAGTCCCCCGCTGGCGGAGCACCTCGTGAACATATCGAGCGCTACGAGCAACGCGCGATCCAGACGAGCAACGGCCGGCTTCTTCCTCCCGGCGAACCGTCATCTTTCGACGTGACTGACGCCAAAATGGCGGATTGGGTCGAGACGAGGCTGACGCCGCATCCGTTCGAGACGTATTTCAACCCTCTGGTCCTGAAACACCCGATTGGAAACGGAATCGCCGCAACTTACGTCGCTTGCATGAAGCCGCCGCGACCGGTTCTCGCAAAGACCCAGGAGTTCGCGCGCCGCCAGAAGGGCTGGACGTACGTCGAATTGCCGACCGGGCACAATGCGATGATGACAATGCCTAGCGAATTGTCGGATCTGTTGGCCAATGTCGTTTGACGGCTCAGGGGCACGCTGCCGACGCCGACGGCGACCGCATCAGCCACGATCGAGACCATGTTTTGACAAGAAGGCTTCGACGGCATGAAGGACGTGATCGGAAAACAGCGCACCATCATCGGCTCGTACACCTTCTCGGAGGTGGGCATGAAGAACTGTGCCCAATTCATTGCCGACCACGGCGTCGCCGTCGACAAGCTCTTCACCGATCAGTGGAAGCTCGACCAGGCGGCTGAGGCGTACAACGAGTTCGACAAGCAGACTGCTGGCAAGGGCGTTTTCGTCTTCTGAGCGCGACGGGCCTGCCATCCTCAGATGCGTCCGCGATTCGCCCAGCGAGATGTGCAGCTTACGGGTACCATGACATTTGGGGAGGAAACATGCAGCCCGTTAGAGATCCTGCGGTCCCTGACTTCGTGAAGCAACTTCAACGTATCGATACCTACAATGAGATCAAGGAGATCATGACGTCGCCCGATTTCATGATGGCGGGAGCAGAGGAACGGACCGTCTTCCTTGAGGACACACTGATCATGTCCGAAGGTCGGCGCCACAGTGAGCTCAAGGAGCTCTTCTCGCCCCTCATGTCGCGGCAGGCGATGGTCTACTACGAGCTGCACCTGGTGGAGCCGGTCATCCAGACGGTGATCGCCGAGCTGAAGGGCAGGCCCGATGCGGACGGCAAGGTGCGGCTAGACGCGGTCGAGCTCACGCAGGCCACGCTGACGCGCATCTCCGCCACGGTGACCGGCGTCGACAGCGTCGACACGCCAGAGCGCACCGAAAGATTCCGCAGGCTCGTGCTCACGCTGAGCGAGGCCACCACAGGAAGCTTCTCCAAAGCGCCGGTGGCCGAGGTGATCGGCAAAGGACGGGAGGCGATGGCCGCGCTGGTGAGCGAGTATCTCCAGGCGTCGCTCGATCGCCGGATCGCGCTCACCCGGCGTCATCGCTCGGGTGAGATCGAGCTATCGGATCTGCCCCGCGATATGCTGATGTCGATGTGCCTCAAAGACGATCTGTCACGGCCCGACGATGGCGAAAAGATCCACTACGTCTGGCGGCAGTGCGCGCTGTTCCTGACCGGCTCCATCAAGACGACGAGTCATTCGCTACCGCACGTCTTCTTCCATATAGACGAGTGGATCCGGGAGCATCCCGAAGACCGCGCCAAGCTCGTCGACCCAGAGTTTCTGCACCAAGCAGCCGCGGAGGCCTTTCGTCTACACCAGACCTCACCGGCGCGCTTTCGCGCCGCCGTCAAGGACGTCACGCTCTCCACCGGGCGCAAGGTCGCCAAAGGCGAGATGGTCGCCTTGCACGCTCCCATCGCCAACGTCGAGGCGCAGACGTTCGGTCCGGATGGCCGCTACTTTAATCCCTATCGCGAAGTGCCGAAGGGCATGCAGCCCTGGGGCATGACGTTCGGGCTCGGCGCGCACTCTTGTCTCGGGCGCAACCTCGTGACCGGCATCCAGAACAAGGGTGACGAGAAACACGGAACACACGGGACGGCGGTCCGCGTGCTGAAGGCGCTCTACGAACTGGGCGCGGCACTCGACCCGGACAGCCCGCCCAGGCGTGCCGACAGCCTGCACGACCACTTCGAGACGATGCCGGTCATCCTGCACAACCTCTGACCGGCGGGCTTTGCCCCTGCCGGGTCGCCGGCGCGCGGGTGCTGGCGGGCCATCTGTCGGGTCCTGCGGTCGATCCGAAAGCCGCCATGTGCGAGAGGCCCCCACGGCAGCTAGATGGCGCTTTCGGCCACAGCCGGAACCGATGTGGCCTCAAGGTTGGCCGCTATTGCGTCGGCGTGGAGTGAACCTATGCCTGCGACTAGACTGTCTGCCACGCAAAGAGCGCAGTGTTGGAGACGAAATGCAGACCTGCACACCGCTGAAAGGCATTCGGGTGATCGAGCTTGGGGCCTACATTTCCGGGCCCTACGCTGGCGCGCTGCTCGCGTCTCTGGGCGCTGATGTCGTCAAGGTCGAAGCGCCCGATGGCGATGCGTTCCGCCGGGATGTTGGGGTGCAGAGCCACTTTTTCGTCCAGTACAACGCCGGCAAGCGCTCGATTGCAGTGAATCTCAAGGATCGGCGCGGGGTTGAGCTGATCAAGTCGATGCTGCCGAGTTTCGACGTCTTGATCGAGAACAGCCGGCCCGGCAAGACCGCGCAGCTCGGTCTCGGGCCTGAGGTATGCCACGCCATCAATCCCCGCCTGATCTATTCCTCAGCCAGCGGCTTCGGCGATGGTGGCGAATGGCGCGACCGGGCGGCTTACGACTCGATCGGCCAGAGCATGGGCGGCTTCTATTCCGTGATGAGCGAGAAGGGCAGACCACAGCTGTCGGGGACCTGCGTGGGCGACCTGATCGCCGGAATTACCGCAACGATGGGGATACTCGCCGGTCTGGTAGGTCGTGGACTCGACCCCGAGGGCAGAGGAACACTGACCCAGACATCCCTTCTGGAAGCCATGTCGTCGCTGACCATCGACGCAATGACGCAATACCATGAGACTGGAAATGCGCCCACCCGCCAGTCCCGGCATCCGCAGGCGCAGAACTTCTGTCTGCTGACCGCATCTGGTGATGCAATCACCCTGCACCTGTCTTCCTCGCAGAAGTTCTGGCTCAAGCTGACGCGCGCGATGGGGCGTGAGGATCTCGCCGAGGATCCGCGCTTCAAGGGTTACTACGATCGTATGGCAAACTATTTCGAGCTGAAGCCTTTGGTCGAAGCCGAGTTCTTGAAGCGGACCCGGGACGAGTGGGAGAAGTTGCTGATTGCGGAGGACGTGCCGTTCGCACCCGTCCTGACCATGGAGGATCTGGCCGTGCATCCACAGACGGACTGGCTTCAGATGCTCGAGCCTGAGCGCAACGGCATGGTGCTGGTGCGTGGACCCTGGCGGTTCCAGGGCAAGCGACCCGAGCGCAATTTCTCCGCGCCAGAGGTCGGCGAGCACAGCCGCGAGCTTGCGGCCGAGTTTTGTACGCCAGACCAACTCGAGGCGCTGATCGCCGACGGCGTGATCGTGCAGCATCGAACCTGAGGACCGGGCAATGAGCTATCTCGACGATATCCTCGGCGTGGCGGACAAACGCGTCCTCGTCACCGGTGGGGGCAGGGGGATCGGGGAATCGATCGCCGAAGGGTTCGTGCGAGCCGGCGCTAAAGTCTACATCTGCTCGCGCAAGACTGAGACCTGCGCGGCGACGGCTGCGCGGCTCAGCACATTCGGCACCTGCATCGCACTTCCCGCAAAGGGCGACATTGCCACCGGCGAGGGTCGGGCGGGCATCGTCGCTGCGATGAGCGAGCGCGAGACAAAGCTCGATGTCCTCGTCAACAACGCCGGAGCGTTATGGGCTGCGCCGCTTGCGGAATACCCCGAGAGCGGCTGGGACAAGGTGTTCGACCTCAACGTCAAGGGTTTGTTCTTCCTGATCCGCGACCTCGTACCGATGCTTGAGGCGGCGGCAAGCAAGAACGATCCTGCCCGCGTGATCAACATCGGTTCGATCGACGGCTTCCACATCCCCAAGCATGAAACCTATGCCTATTCCTCCTCGAAGGCGGCCTCCCACCAGCTTTCGATCCATCTCGCCGACCAACTCGCCAAGCGACATATTACGGTCAATGTCATCGCGCCGGGAATGTTCCCCTCCAAGATGATGCAAGGCACACTTGACCGCGTGGGCGAGGAGAAGGTGCTGGAGAAAGTGCCGCTACGGCGGTTGACCGGGCCCGACGACATGGCGGGAACCGCGATCTACCTCGCCTCGCGCGCGGCGTCTTACGTGACTGGCGCAGTCATCCCGGTCGATGGCGGCACCGCGACGACGCTGTAAAGGCATGAGCGTTTGGCCACCCAACGCCATGTCCGACCGTCATAATCAGAGGTATTCCTCGGCAAGGATCTCCTCGCGGATCTCGCTGAAAGCGCCGCTGCGGCGTACCTCGCCACCACGGATCACATAGGCGCGGTCGACCAGCTTCAGTGCCGGCCGCGCCATTTGCTCGGTCATCAGAATGATCGTGCCGCGCCGTTGTAATTCGGATGCCCGTACGAAGGGATCGCGAAACCAGAGGCATGCGTGGACATCGTCGATCGGCTTGTCAAGGTGTGCGCTAATCATGAGGCGACGCCGGAAGTGGTGTACCTTTGCGACACGGTCAATGCGGCGACCCCTTTATCTGTCCGGCGAAAAATTCTCCATGACGACATCGGCATCTTTCACCAAGCGGCGAACAACAGCGCGGCCCTCGTCGCGCCTCAAGTCGACCGCGAGACTGCGCTTGTTGCGCGCGGTCGCGAGCAGGTTGACGCTCTGCGTGCCGACGAAGTGATTGGCAACGCCCCAGTTGCGCTGGAACGCTCCTTCGATGGGCTCGACCGCGACGACGAGATCGCCGAGCAGTTGCGCGGCGATGGGGCCGGCAAGAAAGTGATTGAAACTGACTGTCCGCAGGCCTGCCAGCAGATCCATGCATACACCACGTCAAATTCGATTGTTGCGGCAAGGATAACTCGCAAGCCTTCGCTGCCCAACATCAGACACTATGAAAACATCACGGCGGACTATGACGGCGATCTATCATCAAGAACAAGTGGGCGAAGCGCCCAAATCTGCGGGCTCGTTGACGCGGCTCGCGCGACGCTGTGCGTCGGCGCGATACAATGCTTGTCCGATGGAAGCTTGGTCTGATCGCCAGGACAGACGTGATAGCCGCGCCGCTCTCGTTGGCTAGCCACCTCCGATCCCGTTCAAAGGGACAGAAGCAACCGGCGACTCGTTGGGTTTGTGCGAGATCGATACTTGGTGAAACGCAACGTTGAGATCCTTTGGCTGACGCAAGGATTATGAGCCAGCGATCATGGCGTTCTGTCCATCGCACATTCACCGGGCGCGAGCGGCGTCACCGCCTGCTGCGATGACTTCCGGGAAACTGTCCGCCGGCGGCGCGCCTCCGGCAAGCGTTTCGCGCGCGCGTGCCGCCTTCGGTGCCAGGCCAAGGGCGCAGGCAGCGGCGATGCACAGGGTGATGCTCATGAAGGC
>Ga0187784_10001703_pt1 | contig 17502 bp, 13 predicted proteins | sample 1015_SJ02_MP15_2_FD_132964 | JGI IMG/M metagenome (GOLD analysis project Ga0187784, IMG submission 132964) | Tropical peat soil microbial communities from peatlands in Department of Meta, Colombia - 1015_SJ02_MP15_20_MG | ecosystem: Environmental > Terrestrial > Soil > Wetlands > Peat | place...
CCAACGCCAAGAGGGCCGCCAGTTCGGGCCCCGTTGTCATCTGCGGCTACCCCTGGTCATGGCGTGGGCCCTTGCCCGGGGACGGCAGCCGGCGTGGCGGGCGTGGTGGTCGCGGGCGGCCGGGCGCCCCGCGTCGCGCCGGGGTGGTGCCCGGGGCCCAGTTTCTTGCCCTTTGGGGATGTCGTGGTAGTGGTCGTAGGCGGCGGGACATATCCATGCCAGATCAGGTCGTCCCGAGCCAGGGACGGCGAGTCGATGTAGCGCACAGGCGGCATCTCGGCTGGGTCGGGGTTGGGGAAAGCGGCGTAAAGGGCCCCCTTCAGCGCGTAAGCCATCACGTCGTGCCAGATCTGGGTCGGCGCTCCGGCACCGAATACCTCGACGCCGTTTATGTACATCGGCACCTCTCCCTCGGGGTGGCCTATCCATACCGAGGCCACCAGGTCAGGTGTAATACCGTTGAACCAGGCGTCCACGCTGTTGGAGGTGGTCCCGGTCTTGCCCGCCGCTTCGGCGTTCGGGAGGGCGGCCGCCGTCCCCGTTCCCCATTGCACGGTTGCCCGGAGGGCGACGATGGCCTCTGCGGCCAGCTGCGAGGAGAACACGCGCCGCCCCGCAGCCTCGCCGTTGTAGATGACCGCGCCGCTCTGGTCAACGACTCGGTTGACAAATGCAGGCGAATGATAGATGCCGCCGTCGGCGACCGTGGCGTACGCGGCTGCCATTTCGATCGGCTTGACGGCCTCTGTCCCTATTACCAACGACGGGTGCTCGGGGTTGAGAGTGCTGTCCGATAACCCCATGCTCTGGGCGACGGCAATGACTTTATCTAGCGACACCTCGTGTGCCAGCCGCAGGAAGGCGCAGTTTATGGACAGCGCGGTGGCCTCGACGAGGCTGACTACGCCGTTTGGGTCCCCGGGATCGTTGTTGAGGGGGTGCTCGAGGTTGTAGCCATAAGCGGAGCCCACACCGGGGAAAGTGATGGGGCAAGGAGACGCCGCCAAGACGGAGTCATACACGTCATAACCTTCTTCGAGGCCGGCGATCAGGGTAAAGAGCTTGAACCCGGAGCCCGGTTGGCGCATCCCTTGAGTGGCGTCGTCAAATTGGTTCGCGCCGTTGGGAGGACCGCCGACGAGAGCTTCTACGTTGCCATTTCTGGGGTTGATCACGGCAAAGGCGGCCACCACGTTGTGCAAGCCCGCGGCGGCGAGATCGCTCACCGCCACGTCCTGGGCGTAAGCCTGCAGTGACGGGATCTCGTTCGTGTAGATCTTGAGGCCGCCGGCGAACACGGCGCTCTCACGCTCGTCAGGGGTGGTACCCAGCGAAGGGTTGTCGAGAAGGTCGTTCACGACCTCGGTTACGTAATAGCCGTAGCTGGTATAGGAAATCCCGGGCGCATCGCGGACCTCGGTCGGGATCGGCGCGGCGTCCGCCGCCGCTGCCTCCGCCGCGGTCACCGAGCCGTAGTGCAGCATGCGGGCCAGCACCTCGCTCCGGCGTTTGCGCGCCCCCTCCGGGTTGACGAGAGGGTCATAACCGCTCGGAGCTTGGATGAGCCCGGCCAACAAGGCTGCTTGGGCGAGGTTGAGCTGGCTGGCGTCCGTCCCGAAGTACTCCCTGGAGGCGGCTTGGGCGCCGTAAGCGCCATTGCCGAGGTAGACGGTGTTCAGGTACGCATCGAGCAGCTGTGACTTGGTGTACTTGCTCTCCAAGCGTTCAGCCAGCACGGCTTCACGGATCTTCCGATTGAGGGTCTTCTGATCGGTCAGGTACGTGCCCTTTACCAGCTGCTCGGTGATCGTGGAGCCACCCTGCACTAGAGAACCGGCACTGACGTCGGCGAAAAGTGCCCGCGCCACCGATTCCACGTCCACCCCGCCGTGCAAGAAGAAGTTGTGGTCCTCAGTATCGAGCACCGCGGCTACGAGCAGGGGTGATATCTGGCTTAGCGGGACCGGCTGGCGGTTGAGCGACGAGCGCAGAGTGGCCAGGACTGTGCCGTCGGCGGCGTAGATCACGGACGGGACTTGCGCAGCAGTCGCGAGCGGAGGCAGCTCGATCTCCTTCGCCGTTGCCAGATGGTGCGACAGCTGGTTCGCCGCGTAAACGATGCCGACGAGCACTCCCCCAAGTAGCGCGCCCGCACAAAGGACGGCAGCAAGCAGGCGCAACAACGAGCGCGCAGTACGTGCCATCGCGTCGTTAACCCTACCGAGCGGGACGCGAGCTACGCGGACAGCAGACGGGCGCAGGCCGCCTCTATGTCCTCCACCTGAGGCAGCGTGGCCCGCTCTAATGTCGGCTCGTACGCGATATGCGTGTCTGCGGCCCCGACCCTGGTGACAGCGACGTCGAGGTCGTGGAAACAGTGCTCTCCCGCCCATGCCGCTACTTCGGCGCCAAAACCGCAGGTTAGGTTGTCCTCAGAGACAACGAGGAGCTTGCCTGTGCGGGCGACGGACTCCGCTACCAATTGCTTGTCCCACGGCATGATCGAGCGGAGGTCGATCACCTCCGCGCTCGCCCCGCTGCGCCGCGCCGCCTCCAAGGCGCGCTGCACTGTGGCACCGTAAGTGACAATGGTCAGATCCTGGCCCGCAAGAGCAATGCGCCCTTTGCCGAACGGGACCCGGAAATAGGGTGGCGGGAAGGTGCTTTCGGTATAACGCTGGCGGATGAGGTGCTTGTGCTCGAGGAAAAGGACGGGATCAGAGGCGCTGAGCGCGGTCCGCAACAGCCCGACGGCGTCGATGGCGCGCGAGGGCATGACGACTACGAGGCCCGGGACGTGGGCGAATATGGAGACGCCGGACTGGGAATGCCAGATGGCGCCGCCGGCCAAGTAGCCGCCGATGGGGGCTCGCAGCACTATGGGGCACCACCACGAACCGGCCGAGCGCCAACGGAGTGTGGCGGCCTCGCTTTTTATCTGTTGCATCGCCGTCCAGATGTAATCGAAGAACTGGATCTCCGGCACCGGCCGCAAGCCTCTCACGGCCTGGCCTACGGCGCGCCCGACGATATTGGCTTCCGCCAGCGGAGTGTTGTAGCAGCGGTCGGGACCGAAAACGCGTTGCAGGCCAAACGTCGTACCGAACACGCCGCCTTTGCCTTCCAGCTCTTCGAGCAACTCTGGCGGGGCGTCGGCCACGTCTTCCCCAAAGACCCGGACCCGCATGTCACGCTCCATCGCTTCATGCAAGGCCAGCCGCACTGCTTCGCCCAGAGCCACCACGCGGCCGCCTGAACCGTGGGGCTCCTCAGTTTGGCCTGAACTACCCGCCGGCTCGCCGGCCGCTGGTGGCTCGCAACTTTCTTCCGCCGCGACCTCGGGCAGCTCGAGCAGGTGGTCGGTGACAGTAGCCGGGTCTGGCCTCGGGGCGGCCAGCGCTTGTTTCGCAGCCTGCGCCACCAGTTGACGCGAGCTCTCCCTGACCAGGGCCAGCTCTTCAGCTGAGATCACCTGGGCCTCGAGGAGCGAACGCTCCAGGATCGCGAGCGGGTCGTACCACGCTTCCTCGTCCAGCTCGTGCTTGGGACGGTACTTGGACTGGCTGTCAGCCGAAGAATGCGAGTACGGCCGCGTCACACGGGCGTGCACGAGCGCTGGGCCGCCACCGCGCCGGACGGCTTCGACGATGCTCGGGATCCTCTGCCTGGCCTCGAAATAGTCCCGGCCGTCAAGGCGGTGCACCGCCAAGCCCGGAAAACCCTCTACCAGCTCCGAGATCGGGCCAGGCGCCTGCTGGCGTACCGGCACCGATATCGCGTACCCATTGTCGGCAACGACGTAGAGCACCGGCAGCCGGAGCGAGCACGCCGTGTTAAGGCTCTCCCAGAACTCGCCCTCCGAAGTGGCCCCCTCACCGAGCGAGACATAGACAATCTCGTCTTCACGGGCGTCACAGCCAGGCATCTCGTCGGCCCGGTGAGACCAGATGTAGCGGCCCGCTTCCGCGCAGCCCACCGCCGGAAGGCATTGCGACCCAGTCGGGCTCGACTGCGTAACGATATTGAGGTGGCGGGCGCTGAAATGAGAGGGCATCTGTCGCCCGCCCGACGCGGGGTCGTTGCCCGCGCCCACAGCTTGGAGCAGTAGATCGGCCGGCGGGACACCGAGGGCGAGGACGAGCGCCCGGTCGCGGTAATAAGGGAAAAACCAGTCGTATGCCGGCTTCAGCGACCGAGCCAGGGCCAGGCCAAGCGCTTCATGGCCGGCGCCTGAAATATGGAAAAAAGCGCGGCTCTGTTTTTGCAGAGTTATTTCGCGGTCATCGAGGTAACGCGAGACCATGGCCAGCCTGTAATCGGCCAGTACTTCCTCGGCTGCCAACCCTCGGCAGTTGGCAGAGACGTGCGAGACTAGCGCATTTATATCGATCAGGTCGCCGGGCAGTTCGGCCGCGTGGGTGCCCGAGTGCCACAGGCTTACCATTCAGAGGATTGTAGCGGCCTGCCTCAAAATGCAAAAGTACGCAGTATGAAGATTATTGAGGCGACAGATATTCCGTCGTCCAACTATGGTTGCCAGATCATCAATGCCAGCGCCACCAGGAACAAGAGGTCGCAAAAAACCGCTCCCCGGCTCGCCATTGCGCCTGCCTGGGCCAGGCGGGCCCTGCGGGAAACTTCGGCAGCAGCCGACAGCGGCGCAGCTGGCTCCGCCAGCAGGATCGCCCTCATCTGGTTGAGCGCGGGGACGACGAGCCCGACGACCACCAGCGTCGCCACCACCCAGACCAGCAGCGCCCCGAGCGTCCATATCTGGTCGAGGCCTTTTGTGCGCGGCTGCGCCCAGAGGGCGAGGAGCCCGAAAACGGGAACAAACAGGATCGCTTTCCAAAACCGAGCCGGCCGTCCGAAGTAGCGCGTGAGCTCCTCGATCTCCGGGTCTTGCTGCAGAGCGGCGGGAGCCCCGAGCTCAGCTCGTGCCTGGGGGCCCGAGAGCTCCTCATCTCCGCCGGAGGCGTTCCCCGGTGCCTCCCCATCTCCAACTGCGGGCACCTCCCCCTGCGGCACGGGAAGGTCGCTGCCCTCGGCCGCCGAGAGCGGGCCCGGCTCCGCAACAGGACCGGCGGCGGGGCCCGGCACGGGACCGGCGGCGGGGACGGGGCCTGGCTCAGCTCCCGGTCCGGGCTCCTCAGCCGAGGGTGAGCTCGTCTCCAAGGCACCTTGCAGGTGGGCGGCGCGGCTCGCATAAGTGCCGGCGAACCCTACGCTCCCAAAACCAGCCAACGCGGAGATCACGTGGAGGAAGACCAACGGCAGGAAGACGGCATCGTTCCCGTCGACAGCACCCACGAGGCTCGGTACAAGCACGATGCCACTATGGCCTCGGATGTAGCGTGGCCGCCATGCGGCGCGGTCGCGGGCTGCCCGGGAGCCTCACCGGCGCCCCTAGGCGCTCCCCGCCTCTAAAGGGTCTATTAGCAGGTGGAGCACTGTCCCTTCTCGCTGTCGGGGCAGCCGCGTGCGGCCAGGCAAGCGCTCCACCTCAGGCGCGTACGACCAGCTCGACGGCCCTGCCTCCGCCGACCTCGGTCCTCTCCACGACCGCGGCCACCACCGCCACCTCCGGCACGACCGCCTCTCCCACCAGCGTCGTCACTACCACCCGGGCCCCCACATCAGCTCCCGCCGTCATCACGACGAGGCGGCCGCCCACCACCGCCAAGCCCTGGGTGCCCGGCTCACCCCAGCCCGACCCTACGCAGGCCAGCTATGAGCTCCTCGATGCGTGGGGGGACCACGCTCGCACGTTGGCGCTCAGGTATGCCAGCCCCGCCGCCGTCGCCACCCTGTTTGCCCAGCCTTATCCCATCGGAGGCTTCGACTTCCGGGGCTGCAGCAACCCTCCCGCCGGCGAGCCGGCGACGTGCTCGGTCCGGGTCGGCAATAACTTGCTCGAGCTCAGCGCGAGGCCTTTCGCTGGTGGTTGGGGCATCACGGCCGCCGAGTTCGAATCCTGAAGGCCCAGAGGGGCCCGGGTCGGGCAGAATAGGCCAGATGCCGTTGCAGGGAACTTTTGACGTCCTCGACTTCACCGCCGCGCTCGAGCTGATTGCCTCCCGGCAGATGAGCGGACGGCTGCACGTCCGCAGCCGTTCGTTCGCCGCCAACTTGTTCTTCGCCGACGGCTGCATTGTCGGTGCCGACCAATCCGAGCACCAGGCGGCGGCAGCTGCGGGCGACGTCGAACAGCGCGTCCAGGAAGTCTGCTTCGAGCTGGTGGGCAGCGACCGAGGCAACTTCGAGTTCTACCCCCACCGCCCGAACGCGCCCACCGGGCAGAGCATCAGCGTGAAAGAGGCCATCGAGCAGGCGCGTCACCGCCTCACCGAGTGGCAGGAGCTCCAGGCTCTGATCCCCTCGCTGGACGTGCTGCCCAGGCTCGTGACAGAACTGGATCCCGGCCAAGTCACCTTGGACCGAGAACAGTGGCGAGTGCTCACCGCCGTGGACGGGCGGCGCAACCTGCGCTCCATCGGCCGCGCCCTCAACCTGTCCGACTTTGAGGTGTGCTGGGCCATGCGCGAGCTGCTCACTGCGAAAGTCGTCGAGCTCGACCTGCGCCCTGTGGCGGGCATGACGGAGCTCGAAGCGCCCCTGACCACAGAGCACGTGACCATCAACGGCAAACGGGCCACGCGGGTCCGGTCAGAGCCGTCGCCAGCCAAGGGAGCAAGTGCGGGAACAAGAGAAGACGAGGCGCCGACCATCGTTATATCGCCCCGGCGCCCTCATCGCCCGCATGAAGTGCCCAAGTCTGCTGAAAATGTCAAAAAGGGACAAGCGGCTCCGACCGACAGGCACGACGACAATTGAGCTCTCCCATCTCGGCCACCGGCGACGAGACCGAGCGCGCCCCTGACTTAGGCCGGGACCGCGCAGGCCGGTCCGGACCAACCCCGGAAATCCGGCCTGCGGACAAGATGTGGGCCAAACGAGCTTTCGTGGACGTCCCTTTCCGCTTGCACGGCCGCAACCCTAACTGGGTGCCTCCACTGCGCGTCAGCGTCTATGACCGGCTGTCCAAGCGGCACCCGGCGCGTGCCCACCAAAAATGGGCTTTATGGACCGCCCGGCGAAATGGCCGGCTGGCAGGGCGCATTGGTGCCTGCATCGACTCTCTTTTCAACGAAGGCCGACAAGAACGTTGGGCGTGGGTTGGCTTTTTTGATTCCATCGACGACACGGCGGTCTCCGGGCGCCTGTTCGAAGTGGCTCTGGACTGGTCTGCACGTCAAGGCGCCGACGTTGCCGTCGGCCCCGCGAACTTCACCACCAATGACGAGCTCGGCCTCCTGGTCGAGGGTTTTGACGAGCCCGCCACTCTCCTCACGCTCGAGAACCCGCCGTATTACCAAGACCTTTGGCTCAGTGCGGGCTGGGTGCAAGCGATGGACTTGTACGGCTACCAGTTCCATAGGAGCACCGTTGAGTTGTCCGAACGCCAGCAACGGACGCTACAACGCATCCGGGAACGCTCGCGGGCGAGCGTGAGGGAGCTGCGGATGGACCAGTTTGAGGCAGATGTGGGGAGGTTTTTCGAGCTCTACAACCGGATTTGGGCGCGCAACTGGGGCTTCGTACCCATGCCCGAAGCCGAGGTGCGCCACCTGGCCAAGCAATTGAAGCCGATAATCAGGCCCCGCTGGGCCTTTGGCTTGGTGCGAGATGGTGACGACGTCGCCGTCTGCCTGGCCCTCCCTGACGCCAACCAGGTGATGCTCAAGGTACGAAGTGGCCGCTTGTTGCCCACCGGATGGTGGGCACTGCTCTCCGGCCTCAAGAAGGTGGACCAAGTTCGCGTCTTGGCCCTCGGCGTGCGCCCGGACGTAGAGAACGTCGGCCTCGGCCCCCTGCTTTACCAGGAGATCGTGACCCGCCTATCAGAAGACGGGGTAAGGACGGCGGAAGCTTCGTGGACCCTGGCCACCAACAACCGCATCAACAAGCAGCTCGAGGAAATGGGCGCGAGACGCTATAAAACCTGGCGCCTCTACCGCCACTCACTTTGAACGCTCACCCCTTTAGGCTTAGCCGCTCTGGCTTTGGGCGCACCGTCCGCCTCGCTAGGGTCAAAGCTGGCGGTTCTGCGGAGACTGGCGCCAGTCTCTGGCAAGGGCCTCGCTCATCACCAGCTCGGAGCTCTTCGCCGCCCTCCAACTGAGAAGCTGAGCGGCTTTGCGCGCTGACAAGGCCAGGGGGCCACTGACCAGCACAGCCCGGTCGGCCCCAAAGGGGCTGATGCCGACGCGCCTGCCAAGCTCAGACGACCAGATGAGGGCCCGGCGTGGGAGAGCTATTACTCGGCTGCGAGCCAAACGGGCGACGTCAGCAGCGCTCAACCAGTCCTCGGGGGCGAGGTTGATGACCTGGCCACTGGCGGCGCGAGCGCCGAGGAGGTCGCGTCCCATCTCGACCAAACCCCTGACCGCGTCGTCCTCGTCCATCCACTGCACCGCTTGCCGAGCCCCTCGGACCGCAGGAACGGCTACCCGGTAGCCGCGTACCGCCCGGGTGACGCGGGCATCTGCGTGAGGTCCCAGCACTGCGCTCAAGCGGGCGATCACGAAGATCTGCGCCTGCTCGGCACAGATCTCTTCAGCCACAAGCTTTTGCTGGGCGTAGGGGCACTCTTGGTTGGGGCGGGGCAGGCGAAGCTCCGCCATGGGGAGGGGGTTGTCGGGCCATGCGCCGTACACCGCCGCCGAGGAGGCGAGCACCACCGCGCCTGCGCCTCGGAGGATGCTGCGAGTGCCTTGGACGTTTACGGCCGCCATCTCCTGCACACCCTGACGGCCGCGCCACACCTGTGCAGCCAAGTGGAAAACGACGTCACAGCCCTCCAGCGCTCGGCGAGCATCGTCCGATCTCAAGTCGGCGACCGTGTGCACGAGGCGCGCTACCGGCTCAACGGGCATGCCAGGCAGGGGGGGGAGGGGCCGGCGGGCGACCGAGCGCACCTCGGCCACGTCGGGCTCTGCCAACAGGCGCCTGAGCAGCAGACCACCGATGTGCCCGGTGCCTCCGGTCAGGCCGGCAATGGCCCCCACCGCTAGGGCCGTCCCCAGCGGCTTTCGCCCGCTTGCCCACCGGGGGGGCCCTCTGTCGGGACCATTGAGCGGCAACCAGGCGAACGTCGGATGTTGCGGTGCTAGACGATGCTGCTGTCGAGCTCCAGCTCGAGCAGCCCGAGCAGCCGCTCGCGGCCGCTGTCGACGGTCCCCTGCCGGGCGATCTCCTCGAACGCACCGAGCGCCCGGTCGATCTGGGCTTCAGTGTGAGTGGCCATGACCGAGGTCCGCAACATGGGCCGCTGGACCGCCGGAGGGATGGAGCAGTTCGTATAAACACCGTGGTCCAGCAGGGCCCGCCACAAGACGCCGGTGCTCAGCAAGTCGTCGGTGTGCAACGGCACGATCGAGCTCTTGGTCGCCTGGCCTACCTTGTAACCGAGCTGCCTCAAACCGGTGCGCAAACGGTCCGCCAAGGCGAGGACCTTTTCCCTCCGCCACTCTTCGCGCTGGGCGATCTTGGCCGCCGCCAGGGCGGCGCCGAGCGAAGCGGGGACGTTGGACGCCGTGAACAATATCGGCCGGCAGAACAGCCGCAGGTAGGAAATGACCTCGGAGGGGCCGGCGATGAAACCGCCACAGCTCGCCAAAGACTTTGAAAAAGTCCCCATCACCAAGTCAGGCCGCACCCCGGTGGCCGCGGCCGTGCCAGCTCCCGTGGGGCCGACTACGCCGAGAGCATGCGCTTCGTCGACGAGCAAGCGGGCCCCGTACTCGTCGCAGACCTCCCGCACTTCTTGGAGGGGGGCCCAGTCCCCCTCCATGGAGTAAATGCCGTCCACGGCTACGAGGACGCCGCCGCTGTCGGCGTGGGCGCGCCACGAACGCAGCCCTCGGCGCAGGCTGTTGGGCTTGTTGTGAAAAAAGGCCCGAAGGGCGCCCTCAGCTAGGCGGGCGCCATCCACTAGCGAGGCGTGCGCGGCCGAGTCGCAGAAAACGGCATCTCCTGCTTGGACGAGCGCTGATATGAGCCCGAGGTTGGCGGTGTATCCGGTAGTGAAGACCAGGGCCTCCGGCAGGTGGACCCAATCGGCGAGAAGCTCCTCGAGCTCGGTGTGCAGCGGCAAGGTGCCGTTGAGCAGCCGGCTCCCGGTGACGCCGGTGCCGAAGCGCTCGAGCGCCTCTATAGCCGCCTTTTTGACGCGCGGGTCCGTGGTCAGGCCCAAATAATTGTTGGACCCGAGCATCACGACCTGGGCCCCGTTGTAGGTGATGGTTGGCCCGATCTGGCTGGAGAGCTCGCGGTAAAAGGGGTTGAGCCCGAGCTCCTCCGCGCCTCGGTAAATTTCCAGCTTGTCCGTCGCGCACTTGGCAAAAATGTCGGCGGGAGGATTTGAAGGTGCGTTCGCCGCGCCGTCGCTACTGTTCAATTGCCGTTACCCCAACGCAGGTTCTCGACCCGCTTTTCCCAGGCCTCATGGCGGCTCCTGGCGTCCTGGATGAAGGGCGACCAGCTAATGGCCTTCACCAGGCCCCGGTTGACCTGGTCAGCGGGCGGGCGCAAGGGGCGAAGGATGTCACAGAAGAGGACTACACGGGTGTCATCCGTACCGTTCCAGGCCTCGTGGGTGTAGCCATCGTCGAACAGCAGGCTCTTGCCCTCCTCCCAGTGCGCCACTTCTCCGCCCACCTTTATGCCTGAGGCAGAGGCCGGCTCAGGGACCTTGAGCGCGAGGTGGTAGCGCACGACGCCCCGCCAGGGGCCTCGGTGGGGAGGGATGTGCTTACCGGGGGAAAGGATCGAGAAAAACCCCGTGACGAGCCCGGGGACGCTGTCCAACAAGGCGGCGGTCTGGGGGCAACGCCGGCAGTTCGCCTCCGAACGGAACCCATAGGCCATGAAGAAGAAGGTCTTCCAGCCGTCGTCGTTGCTTATCGACTGCTGGTCGATGGAGATGTCTTGGAAATTGGGCAGGTCCTCGCGATGGCTCAAGACCTCGTCGAGCTCGGCTCGCACCGCGGGGGCCATCTTTTCCACTCTCTCCACCCAGGGGAAGGTACCTAGTGGTAGGAACGGCGTCGTTGGCACCAGCGAATACTTGAGCAGCCAGCTCTCCGTGCTGTGGAGGGCACGAGCGCCGAGCTCGGTTGCGGCGGTGACCGCCTTGTCCCGCCAGGCGCCGGAGGCCGGGGCCTGAGTACTGGACGTTGTGGACATACATGCGCAGGTTATCCTGCGGCTCGGCGTGGCGAGGCATATCCGAGCCCCGCTCGCGCCTCCCCATTGCGCTCCTCGAACAGTCGCCGGGAGTGGGTAGTGCTGCCACCAGGGACCTTCGCCCGCTTGCCTTTTCGAAAAACCGCTCGTAGTAGACCATCAACGCCTGGCGCCAAGCGGGCAAAGGTTGCCTGTCGTGGCACTAGGGTTCACTACGTGAGCGACTTCGACGTCGTCACCGGCGCCTTCAGCTACTCCGGCAGGGCGATCGCCTCCGCACTTTTACAGTCCGGTCGCCGGGTCCGGACCCTGACCGGGCATCCCGAGCGGGCGCATGGCTCTCGCTCCATAGAAATTCGACCCCTCGACTTCGCCGACGCCGCTGGCCTAGCCACCTCGCTCGAGGGAGCGCGGGCCCTGTTCAACACTTACTGGGTGCGCTTCGCCCGAGGCGGGGTCGACCATGAGGTCGCGCTCGCCAACTCCAAGGCCCTCTTCCAGGCGGCGCGCCAGGCCGGAGTGGGGCGGGTGGTCCACATCAGCATCACCCACGCTGACGCCACCTCGCCCCTTGCCTACTTCCGGGGGAAGGGCCTGGTGGAGCAGGCCCTGCAAGCGTCGGGCCTGCCTTGCTCTATCGTCCGCCCCGCCATCCTCTTCGGAGGGGACGGAGTGCTCGTCAACAACATCGCCTGGCTCCTGCGCCGCCTCCCCGTGTTCGTCATCGGAGGCCGGGGCGACTACCGCGTGCGCGGGGTGCACGTGGACGATTTGGCCCAGTTGTGCCTTACGCAGGCCGAAGCCGGCGGCAACCAGGTGCTGGACGCCGTCGGCCCAGAGCGCCCGACTTTCCTCGAGCTCGTCGTCTGGATCCGCGACGCAGTGGGCAGCCGGGCCGCCATCTACCGGGTGCCGGGGGCCGTACTGGTCGCTCTTTCATCCGCCCTCGGGTACGTCTTGCACGACGTCTTGCTCACTAGCGATGAGTACGTGGCTATGGCCCGGGGCTTGGCGGACACCGACGGTCCCGCTACGGGCTCCACCAAGATGTCAGAGTGGCTGGTGGAGAACAGCTCCCAGCTCGGGCTCCGCTACGCGAACGAGCTCGCCCTCCACTTCACGTAGCTCATTTGCACCGCCAGCGGCCAGCTCACCATTTGGGGATGTAAGCGCCGCGGCCCATGGCCGCGCTCTCCTCCCAGTCCATGTCCTCGTCGACGCCCCCGACCACCTCGCTGACCCAGGGCAACCGGTCCTTCAGGATCCGCTCCACTCCCGCCTGCAGGGTTGTGGCACTGATGGCACAGCTGCTGCAGGCCCCCTGGAGCTGCAGCTCCACCACTCCGGTCTCGACGTCGGCGCTGAGGAGCACCAAGTCACCGCCGTCCTGCTGGATGATCGGCCGCACCATCTCGATGAGGTCGGTGAGCTCCGCCAAGCGCTCCGCTCTGTCTTCTTCGGTCAGGGTCATCGGCTCTTGGCTGGTCATCTCAGTTGCCATTCTAAGGTGGTCCTGCGCGAAAGTGCCGGTGGCTCGGCCGCGAGCCCCAATACGGGCCCGCCTGGAAGAACGAGGCCCGCATTTGCCAGGCGGGCCCGGTTGGCCAACCGACGCTGACTACCTCGGGCTGGCTGCGGCGGCGGTACGGCGCCATCGCAAGTAGGCCTCCATGAAAGGGTCGATATCGCCGTCCAGCACTGCGGCCACGTTGCCCGTCTCGTAATCGGTGCGTAGGTCCTTCACTAATTGAAAAGGGGCCAGCACGTAGCTGCGTATTTGGGAGCCCCACCCGATCTGCGCCTTAGGCCCCGCCATAGCGGACAGTTCGGCCGCCCGTTCCTCGCGTGCCCGCTCCGCCAGGCGTGCTGCAAGGATCTGCATGGCCCGAGCCTTGTTCTGGTGCTGGGAGCGCTCATTTTGGCATGAGACGACAATCGCGGTCGGTAGGTGCGTTATCCGTACAGCCGAATCAGTCACGTTCACGTGCTGGCCCCCCGCGCTCGAGCTCCGGTAAGTGTCGATCCTCAAATCTTTCTCGTCGATCGGGACTTCGCCGCTCAAGTCTTCGAAGAACGGGACGACCGTCACCGCCGCGAAACTGGTGTGGCGCCGATGCTGCGAATCGAACGGCGACATGCGCACGAGGCGGTGCACCCCGCGCTCGGAGGCCAGGAGCCCATTTGCGTAACGGCCTTTGACAATGAAGGTGGCCGAAAGGATGCCCGCTTCCTGCCCGGGGCTGATGTCGTCGACCTCCATTGCAAAGCCGCGCCGTTCCACCCAGCGTTGGTACATCCGCAGCAGCATCTCGGCCCAGTCCTGTGCGTCAGTGCCGCCATCTTTGGCGTGGACCTCGCAAACCGCGTCGAGCTCGTCGTGCTCGCCGGTGAAGAGCGAGCGCAGCTCGAGCTGCCCCAGTTCGGCCTCGAGACCGGAAACGGCCGACGAGAGCTCACCCTCGACAGAGGCGTCGTCTTCTTCCCTGGCCAGCTCGTAGAGGACCTCGGCGTCGGACAGACGCGACTCGAGCGAGGCCATCATGTCGACGTCGTCCTTCAGCGCCGCGTACTCCCGGGCAAGCGCCTGCGCCGACTCCGGGTCGTCCCACAGGCCAGGCCGGGAAAGCTCGGGCTCCAGCTCAGCCAGCCGTTTGCGGCTCGTCTCGATGTCCAGGTAGGCCGCCGCCTCGTCCAAGCGCCGGCGCAGCGCGCGCAGCTCTTCGCTGAAGTCTCTCACTACTTGCCGTGGCAGAACTTGAACTTCTTGCCGCTCCCACAGGGGCACGGCTCGTTGCGTCCGACATGGTCGAACGGTGACGCTGATTGGGCCGCCTGAGGCGCCAGCTTGGCGGCCAGGGGCCGTGAGCTCCCGCCCGCGTCACCGAGGGTAGCTCCCTGTGGAGCCCGGAGCCGGCCCCCGTCGACGGCCTGTTGGCGCATGGCGGTTACGTCGTCATCAGATGCAAAGACCACCTCTTCACCCGCTACCGGCCCGGCAGCCAGAGCGCCGGCGATAGCTTGGGTGCCGAGCACGGGGCCCTCCGGCGCGAAGTACTGCGCCCCCGACAGGCCCGGTTCCAGCGCCGGGCGCTCGATCACCTGGACCTGGGTGTGCATCACGTACTTCACGTAGTCGTCGTCGATGCTGGACATCATCTGCCCAAACATCTCGTAGCCGTCCCGCTGCCACTCGGTCAGCGGGTCTTTCTGGCCCAGCGAGCGTAAGTTGATCCCCTCGCGCAGGTAGTCCATCTCGGAAAGGTGCTCGCGCCAGCGCTGGTCGATCAACTGGAGCATGATCTCACGCTCCATCTGCCGCATAGTCTCTTCGGGCATGCCTCCCGGAGGGGCGGGCATCAACTGCTCGCGCTTTTCGTAGTACTCGATGCCCTCGCCGACTAGGTGCTCGTAGATGGCGTCGGTTGTCGGGAGCTCCTTCAACCCTTCGACGCTCGTCTGGGTTGGGAAGTACTGGCGAGCCTCGGTGAGGAGGCCGTCGAGGTCCCATTCCTCATGGAAATCGGAGGGCGCGTGGGCCCTGATTATCGAGTCGAGGGCGGAAGTCAGGATGTCAATCGTGCGCTGGCGCAGATCCTCGCCTTCCATCACCTGGACGCGCCGGGCGTAGACGACCTTGCGCTGCTCGTTCATCACCTCGTCGTACTTGAGCGTGTCTTTGCGGATCTCGGCATTGCGGATCTCCACGTTGTGCTGGGCTCGCTCGATCGCCCTTGTGACCATGCGGTTTTCGATCGGTACGTCCTCAGGGAAGCGAGCCATCGCCCACTGCATCATCCCTTGGGCGAACAGGCGCATGAGCTCGTCCTCGAGCGACAGGAAGAAACGGCTCTCGCCGGGGTCTCCCTGGCGCCCAGAACGCCCCCGGAGCTGGTCGTCGACCCGCCGGGCTTCGTGGCGCTCCGAACCCAGGACGTAGAGGCCGCCCAACTGGCGGACCTGCTCCCCCTCGGCCGCGCACTGCTCTTTGTACTTCAGGAGCAGCTCGTTGTACCGGGCGGCTCCCTCCTCGGTCGTCGGGCTCAGCCCCTCGGCCCGGACGTCCTCGAGGGCCAGCCCTTCAGGGTTGCCCCCGAGGAGGATGTCTACGCCCCGGCCGGCCATGTTGGTCGCCACCGTCACCCCGTGCAGCCGCCCCGCTTGCGCGATGATCGCCGCCTCTCGGGCGTGCTGCTTGGCGTTGAGCACTTGGTGGGGGATGCCCCGTTTCTGGAACATCCTCGAAAGCACTTCGGACTTCTCCACCGAAGCGGTGCCGACGAGGACAGGTTGGCCCCTCTCGTAGCGCTCGACGACGTCCTCGACCACCGCGTTGAACTTCGCCTTCTCCGAGCGGTAGATGAGGTCGGGGTAGTCGACCCGGATCATCGGCAGGTTCGTCGGGACCGGGACAACGCCGATCTTGTAGGTGGAGCCGAACTCCGAGGCCTCGGTCAAGGCCGTCCCCGTCATGCCCGCCAACTTGTCGTACAGGCGGAAATAGTTCTGGAGGGTGACAGTTGCCCAGGTGTGGTTCTCTTCTTTTATCTGCACCCGCTCCTTGGCTTCCACAGCCTGGTGGAGGCCGTCGGACCAGCGCCGGCCCTCGAGGATGCGGCCCGTGAACTCGTCGACGATCTTCACTTCCCCGTCGGCGACGAGGTAGTCCTTGTCCCGCTTGTACAGCTCCTTGGCCTGAAGTGCCTTGGTCAGTTGGTGGACGAGGTTGGCGGTGCCAAGGTCGTACAGGTTTTCGATGCCGAGCAGGGTCTCCACTTTGGCGATGCCCTCTTCAGTCGGCGCCACTGTGCGCTTCTCCTCGTCGACCTCGTAGTCATCGTCGCGTGTCAGGCTGCGGGCCACGCCGGCGAACTGGTAGTACAGGCGGGCGTACTCGGTAGACGGCCCGGAAATGATGAGCGGGGTCCGGGCCTCGTCGATCAGGATCGAGTCCACCTCGTCGACGATGGCGTAGTGGTGGCCGCGCTGGACCATGTGGTCCATGCTGCGGGCCATGTTGTCTCTCAAGTAGTCGAAGCCGAACTCAGTATTGGTGCCGTAGGTGACGTCGCTGTTGTAGGCCTGTTTTTTGTCGTCCCACTCCGGCAGGTCAGGAGAAACGCGCCCCACGGTCAAGCCGAGGAAACGGTGGATCGCGCCCATCCACTCGGCGTCCCGGCCAGCCAGGTAGTCGTTCACGGTGACCACGTGGACACCGTTGCCCTCCAGGGCGTTCAAGTAGACGGGGAGCGTCGAGACCAGCGTCTTGCCTTCGCCTGTCTTCATCTCGGCGATCCACCCGAAGTGCAATGCAGCCCCACCCATCAACTGCACGTCAAAGTGGCGCTGGCCGATGGTCCGCTTGGCCGTCTCCCGCACCACGGCGAACGCCTCCGTCAGCAGGTCGTGAAGGTCCTCACCGTTGGCGACCCGCTCCCGGAACTCCACCGTGCGGTGGGCCAGGTCCCCGTCGGAAAGTCTCTCTATCTCCGGCTCGAGGGCGTTGATGTCAGGTACTAGGGACTGAAGTGCCCGTAACTTCTTGCCTTCGCCTATGCGTAGGAACTTGCTCAGTACGCTCATCGCGCCCTCCAAGGTACCAGCACCTGCCGCGCATCACCGGCGCGAGACCGTTCGCCCGGAGGGGCCGGCCTCAGCGGCGGTGTACGGGGCGCTGCAGCTGGCGGGCTGCCGCCTTGCCTACGACGGCTACTCGGGCTCCCGGGGGTCGAGCAAGCGCTTGCGCCAGGCGTAGGTGACGGCCTCCATGCGCGAGTGCAGGTGGAGCTTCTCCAAGATGTTGCGGACATGGTTCTTCACTGTGTTCTCCGAGATGAACAAGCTCTTGGCGATGTCCTTGTTGCTCCGCGACTGAGCCATCAGCTGCAGGACCTGCATCTCCCGGGCGGTCAGGCCCGGAGGGGCCAGTTCTTCCCGCTCAGATGCCCGGCGGGCCAGCGACCTGAACTCGGCCAGGAGCTTGCTGGTCATCGCCGGCGAGATGACAGCTTGGCGTTGGGCGATGGCCCGCACTGTCTCGGCGATCTCGTCGATGGCGACCTCTTTCAACAGGTAACCATTGGCACCAGCTTTGACCGATTCAAACAGGTCCTCCTCTTCGTCGCTAACCGTCAGCATGAGGACCTCTGTCCCCGGCAACAGGCGCCGGATGTGGGCCGCGGCCTCGATGCCCGACTGCCCTGGCATGCGGACGTCCATCAGGACTACGTCGGGCTTCAGCTCCTGGGCCTTGGCCAC
>Ga0187784_10001704_pt1 | contig 17502 bp, 14 predicted proteins | sample 1015_SJ02_MP15_2_FD_132964 | JGI IMG/M metagenome (GOLD analysis project Ga0187784, IMG submission 132964) | Tropical peat soil microbial communities from peatlands in Department of Meta, Colombia - 1015_SJ02_MP15_20_MG | ecosystem: Environmental > Terrestrial > Soil > Wetlands > Peat | place...
CCCCACGAGCCACACCACCGCTCAGCAATATCTTACATCAACAATGCTGAATTGTCATCTGCATAAATCCTATGGTAGACTCCGATCCCGAAATGCGACGATAAGGTTCATATCCAATATATGCAAATCATCTTATTGTTTCCATTAGTACGCAGTACACGATAAGCTGAACGCTTTAAGTAGTAACGTAAAGTTAACATGGCTGTAACAGAACGGTAATAGTTTTTGTAGTATCATAATACTCCGAATCCGATAAGACCACTGACAAAGTGGGCCATCTAAAACACTGTGCTCTATTCGCTATATGATTTTTCCTTTCGGAGGCTACATATATGTAACTGAAAGGGCGGGAGCGTGGAAAAAACAGTGTCAAAGTGTCAGAGTATCAAAGCAAACAACCAATTTAACTTGATCATTCCCGGCAGCTTCGTGCAGGTGTCATTCCGGCTTATCCGGAATCGATTTTCTTTTTAGTGCGGCACGCAGCACGCGGTACGCTTATGTATTTGGAGGAGATATGGCGATTCTTGAATTGATCAGAATGAAAGAGGCCCGTATCGGTGTCATCGGGCTTGGCTATGTGGGACTCCCCCTTGTCCTCGAGTTCTGCAAGGCCGGTTTCCCGGTTACGGGTTTTGATATCGACGAGTCAAAAGTGGCTCTTCTTAACCAGGGCAGAAATTACATTAAACATATCGATTCATCCGCACTGGTGAAGGCGATTGAAAACGGTTTCAGCGCTACAGCTGATTTCAGCCTGCTTCGTGAAATGGACTGCATCCTGATCTGCGTTCCGACGCCGCTGAACAAAAACCGGGAACCTGACATGACTTACGTTTTCAACTCCGGCAGCAGCATAGCCGGGTCACTCCGCATCGGACAGCTTGTGGTACTGGAGTCCACCACCTATCCGGGTACCACTGAAGTAGACCTGCGCGCTATCCTTGAAAAAAGCGGGCTGAGGGCGGGCGAGGACTTTTATCTCGCTTTTTCTCCGGAGCGTGAAGACCCTAACAACAGGAACTTCAGCGTACGGAATATTCCCAAGGTCGTCGGAGGCTGCACTCCGAAATGTCTTGAAGCGGCGAAGGCACTTTACAACTGCATTGTGGAGAGAACAGTCCCCGTATCATCACCCCGGGTTGCCGAGGCGGCGAAACTCCTCGAGAACATCTACCGGTCCGTCAACATAGCCCTGGTGAACGAACTTAAAGTCCTTTTCGACAGGATGGAGATTGATGTATGGGAAGTCATCGCAGCGGCCAGCACCAAACCGTTCGGCTTCCAGGCCTTCTATCCCGGACCCGGGCTCGGCGGTCACTGCATCCCTATAGACCCCTTTTATCTGACCTGGAAGGCACGTGAGTTCGAGTGCCACACACGCTTTATCGAGCTGGCTGGAGAGATCAATTCCGGCATGCCCGACTATGTTGTAGGCAAAGTGATGCTGGCCCTGAACGATGCAGGCAAGCCGGTCAGGGGCGCCCGTATTCTGATCCTCGGTCTGGCCTATAAGGCCAATGTCGATGATGACAGGGAGTCTCCATCTTACCGGCTCATGGAGAAGCTGGAGCGCCTGGGGGCTACGGTCGAATACAACGACCCATACATTCCCGTGATTCGTCCTACCCGCGAGTATGCCAGGTACGCCGGCAGAAAATCAACGGCCGTCGACGGAAGCTTTGACCTGATCCTCATCGCTACGGCTCACGACGAATACCGCGGGCTTGATCTGCTCTCATTCGGCATACCGGTTGTGGATACGCGGAACGTGCTCACCAGAAAGAATGAGCTCTGCTTTGGAGCTTAGAGAAGAGTATCAAAGTGTAAAAGTATCAGAGGGTCAAAGTATCAGAGCCGTTTGACACTTGTTTTTTGCTTTGATACTTGCCTTATCAATACCGTGAAATACAGGCTCGTTGCTTTAGTTCTTATTGTTGCTCTCCTCGCGGGAGCTGCTGCATATCATGCTCCGCGCTTTCTTGTGTATGCCGACAGGCTCGTAAAGTCCGATGCCCTTGTCCTTTTTTTAGGACCGGAATTTAGTGCGAGAAAAAAAGAGGCTGATCAGCTGCTTGATAGAGGATATGCCAGATATCTTATTTTCCCTTCATTAAACATGGTGTATACTCGTGGGAGAATCCCGGTTAATGTTCCTTGTTCTCCTGAGAAAGCGGCAAGAGGACGATTGAGTGAATATCCACCTTATTATGAAAAAACTCACCTCGAACTTTTGTACGCAAAAAGGGTGATGACTGCCATGGGTTTAAGGTCAGCTATTATGGTCAGCTCGCCATACCATATGAAGCGGATCAGCATGATAGCAGAGAGGGTCTTCGGTTACCAATCCTATTTTTTTTCATATGCCCCCACACTGTACGGGAGCGACCCAATACATTTGCGGGAGATGAATCGCGAGGACTGGATGTTCGTGATGAGCGAATACGTAAAGATATGCTGGTTTCAGCTTTACAGCTGTATGCTGCTAAAAACATGAATCAGCTGACACAAAAGTTAATGGACGGAAAAATGCAGGTGCTGGAAGTCCCTGCCCCCTCGCTTTCACAGGGACATTTGCTGGTGCGCAACCACTATTCCCTGATCAGTGCGGGGACAGAAGGTAGCACGGTGCAGGCCGCAAGGAAAAGCCTTATCGGAAAAGCCAAAGAACGTCCTCAGCAAGTAAAACAGGTCTTTGATACGCTGAAGACGCAGGGGCCTGTTCAAACATACCGCGCTGTGATGAAGAAATTGGATGCCTATTCCCCCTTAGGGTACTCCAGTGCAGGGGAGGTCATCGATGTTGCTTCCGATGTCAGCGGGTTTGTTCCGGGAGACCTCGTTGCGTGCGGTGGACTCAGCGCTGCGCATGCTGAAATCGTAAGCGTTCCGGTTAATCTGAGCGTCAGGTTGAATCCTGAAACAGATCTGAAACAGGCGGCGTACAATACGCCGGGGGCTATCGCCATGCAGGGTGTAAGACAGGCCGACCTTCGGCTCGGAGAGACCTGTGCTGTTATCGGTCTTGGTCTGCTCGGCCAGCTTACGTCGCTTCTTTTGCGGGCTTCGGGCCTCAGAGTCATCGGCATCGACATTGATCCGGCAATGGTCGAAATAGCCGGGAAAAACTGTGCCGACCTGGCACTGCCAAGGGACTCCGACGGCATTGAAGACGCCATAATGCATTTCACAAGAGGCCTAGGATGCGATGGTGTAATTATTACTGCTGCAGCAAATACCCTTGACCCCATTAACTTCGCGGGAGCCATTGCACGCAAGAGGGGGACGATTGTCGTGGTCGGCTCGGTGCCGACTGGATTTGATCGCGACCCTCACTTCTACAAGAAGGAGTTGCAGGTCAGAATGTCCTGCTCGTATGGTCCCGGAAGGTATGACCCGCAGTATGAGGAAAAGGGTATCGATTATCCTGCGGCGTATGTCCGATGGACGGAAAAGCGCAATATGGAGGCGTTCCAGGAATTGATTGCTTCAGGAAAGTTAGATGTCGGGTACCTGACGACGCATACTTTTAGCCTTGATTCCGCGCCTGATGCTTATGAGATGATGATGACCGAATCCCAGCCCTATGTCGGCATTGTGATTCAATATGATACAACCGTGCCTTTTAAGCGGGCAATGGTCACCTTAAAATCCGGAACCACTAAGAAAGAGTCGGCCTCTCCAGGCATTGGGTTTGTCGGGGCCGGTTCCTATGCGCAAAGCCGGTTGCTTCCCAGTATTCCCAATGACGGAACTGTAACCCTTAAAGGAGTAATGACATCTACCAGCACAAGTTCCAGATCGGTCGGCGAGCGGTTCGGCTTCGAATTTTGTACCGACAAGCTTTCCGACATATTGGCAAATACTGAAATCAACACTGTTTTTATTGCAACCCGGCACGACTCTCATGCCGGTTATGTGATAAAAGCAATTAATGCCGGGAAAAATATTTTTGTCGAGAAACCGCTTTGCCTGAACAAGGAGGAATTGGCCGCTATTAGAGCTGCGTATTCCAGGATGGCTGAAAATGGCAGGGCAGGCTTACTCATGGTCGGATATAACAGAAGATTTTCACCGCTCAGCACATTTCTCAAAAAATATTTTGACGGTGGTCCGTTGGCTATGATTTATCGCATAAATGCCGGCGCGATCCCTAAAGAGTCGTGGATTCAGGACAATGATTCGGGAGGAGGAAGAATTATCGGAGAAGTCTGCCATTTCATCGATCTTCTGACGTACTTTGCAGGAGCTATCCCTGTTTCGGTTTATGCTTCGGCCATGAGAACGTCTGAAAATCTGAATGATACCATCACGTTAAATTTGAATTACGAAAACGGGTCGATCGGTACCGTTTGTTATTTTGCCAATGGAGATAGAAGTCTGCCGAAGGAACGGTTTGAGATTTATGCCGGAGGCCGCGCCGCCGTCATGGAAGATTTTCGCTCTGTAACAGTCCATTCACGGGGAAGACAGAAATATAAAAAACTGTTGGTGCAGGACAAAGGACAAAAGACTGAAATACAATTATTTCTCGATGCCGTGACAAGAGGCGCCGGCTCACCGATCCCCTTTGAGGAATTGTGCATGACATCACACGTGACTTTCATGGTACTCGAATCCCTTCGCACAGGAAACGCTGTAAGAGTATAAGCAGTATCAAAGTATCAGAGTGTCAAAGGGTCAGAGATTTAATCTGGCGCGGCAAGAAACGATTCCGATCCCGATACCGCTGCCGACCCCCGATGAGAAAAAAGAACAAATCGGGGTCGGAATCGGTATCGGTATCGGGATCGAGACCTGGTATGACAGGTTATGCCTGCGGCCTGAAACCTCGGTCTCCAGACCGTGTGAGCGGGTTCATTCTTTGACCCTTTGATCCTTTGACCCTCTGACACTATCTTTTCCATGCTTCCCGGCAGAAGTTACAGGGCTTATCTGTTGCGCTTGCGATATTCGTCGTGTCGCGAGATATTGTATCGTCTCAAACAGGAACTGCTGACAATGAGGCTCCGAAGGCTTTCTAATGACAAGGTAAGATTAGATGTTGCGGTAATGCTGCCTTCAGAAGATTTCAGGATCGATCATCTGCAGCTGCCGGATTTTTTGTTCCATACGGATGATGCGATTGTTCAAAGACTGCTTGAGGGGGGATCTTTTACACCAAACGGGGACCGGCACGCAATTGAGCAGTTTGAAAGGGCGTCCCTCGGAAAATTTTACGCCGACATTACTACCGAGCGGACTGGTCCGGACATCAGGATGGTCTGGGAACCTGCAAGACTGCAGCATATTACGGTACTCCTGCTTTATGGTGTGCTGAAGCAGCCGGGTGCAGACACTGTTCGGGCAGGCGAAAAGGCAAAGGAAGTAATCTTTCATTGGCTCAGTAAGAATCCTTTCTTAACCGGGCCGCATTATATATCTCCCATGGAATGCGGCTTGCGGATACCAGTATTTTTTTATGCCCTGAAAATACTGGATGACCTGACACCTGAGCAGCGCCGGGAAATAATTGAAACAATTTATCGCCACGCCTGGCTGGTATCGAAACGGCTTTCTCTCTTCTCATCACTGGGTAACCATACTATTTGCGAGTGTACAGGTCTTATCTTTGCAGGAAGCATTTTCAGTACCTTACCGATAGGACGCAATTGGCTGGAAAGAGGATATGAACTTCTATCGGATCAAGTCCACCATCAAATTCTCGATGACGGAGGACCTGCGGAACAGTCTCTGGCGTATCATCGCTTTGTGCTCGACCTCTGCTGGCTGGCCGTCGGTTTCCTGACGAAAAATAAACTTTACGGGTGCGAAAATGTGACACGGCGTCTCTTGTCCGGCGAGCAATTCCTCCAATGCTTCCTTGAGCACGACGGTACATTCCCGGCCATAGGAGACAGCGACGACGGCATGGCTATAGCTCCTGGTATAGAACCGGGTATCAAAGTATCACAGTGTCAAAGTGTCAGAGTGTAAAACGTTTCCTGCTGCCGGTTATACAGTAATCAAGAGTTCGGACTTTATGTTGACCTTTGATCACGGGCCGTTGGGCCTGCATCCTCTGTACAACCATGGGCATGCCGACGCCTTGTCCGTCACTCTCTCTGTAAAAGGCGCTTCTCTTATTGTTGATCCCGGGACCTACGGTTACAACGGAGTGCCTGCATATCGAAGGTATTTCAGGGGGACCAGGGCCCACAACACCGTTAATATTGATGGCGAGGACCAGTCAGTGCAGGAAACGGAATTTATATGGGGGAGGCCTTACCGTGCGGCCCTGACTGAGGCCTCCAGAGTAAATGACAGTATGTTCCTCAAGGGTGAGCATGATGGGTACGAAAGGCTGAAACATCCGGTGAAACATACGCGGCGAGTGTCTTTTAGCGGAGGTAATATTTTTTTAATACAGGATAGTTTCAGCGGAAGGGGACTGCATAACTTCGAGCTCAATTACCATCTGCATCCCGACGCAGCGACTGTGGAGCAGGAAGACGGATGGTGGCGCATAGACCGCAACGGAATGCGGGTCTATATAAATCTTCTTGGGGAGGCGAGGTTTCAGTATAGTGAAGGCGTGGAGGAACCTATATTAGGTTGGTATTCACCGTCGTATGGGGTCCGTCACAAGAGCGGTGTTCTGAGCTGTCTGAAGAATGGTTGTTCAAACGAAGTCTCGTTCGCTACAGCCTTATGCGTCAATGAACTATCTGGTGAGAAGGAACTGTTTCAGGCATGCAAGACAGGCTGAAGATTCTGGATATATGGGTCGATCCTGTGACCCGTGATGAGGCCATCAGGCGAGTCGGAAATTTCCTGAAATACGGAAATCGTCCTCATGCCGTTTTTGCGTCGAATCCGGAAAAGAATTTTTCCGTACCGAAGGATATGGAGCTTCACAGGGTTTTTAGCGAGGCAGACCTTCTTATTCCGGATGGGATTGGAATGGTACTGGCGGCCAGGATACTTCACAACGCAATTCTTGAACGGGTCCCCGGCTCGGAATTTATATTTGACATTTGCAGCCTGGCAGAGAAAGAGTGCTACCGGATATTTCTCTATGGGGCCAGTGAAGAGATCAACCGGAGATCGGCGGAGGTGCTCGCTGCCAGGTATCCCCGGCTTATGATTGCCGGAAGAGCGAACGGGTATGTCAGTCAGGCAGAAATGCCCGGACTTATCGGGCAGATCAATGAATCCCGCGCAGAAATTCTCTTTGTGGCGCTGGGTTCGCCTAAGCAGGAAAAATGGTTTGCAGAACATAAGGACTCCCTCCAGTATGTCAGGGTGGTACAGGGGGTCGGCGGAACACTGGACACGATAGGAGGGACAGTTAATCGCGCACCCGAGGTCTGGCGAAAATATTGGGCTGAGTGGCTTTACAGGCTGCTGTCGGAACCGGGGCGCATCAAGAGACAAAGATTGCTCCCGGTCTTTGCTTTCATGATTTTATCGGCCAAAGCAGGACAAATGGCAAATAAGAACCAAAGCAATAAGCACCAAATGACAAAAGACAAATGACAAGAAAGCACCAATGCACAAAAACCAAAACTAAATACTGCAGTTTGTTTTTTTGTATTTTGGAATTTAGACAGGTTATGGGAAAGTGATATGAAGGTGCTTCTTGTTGCAGGTGCACGTCCTAATTTCATGAAAATTGCGCCTATCTTCCGGGAATCAACGAAAAGCGGCAAAATTGAATGTAAGATCATTCATACCGGGCAGCACTACGATTACGCGATGTCCCAGTCCTTTTTTGCCGATCTTGAGCTGCCTGCTCCCGATTATTTTCTGGATGCCGGGTCCGGGTCTCATGCCGTACAGACGGCAAAAATAATGACTGCTTTCGAGGAAGTCTGCATATTTGAGAAGCCTGACTGGGTGCTTGTTGTCGGGGACGTAAATTCCACGCTTGCCTGCAGCATAGTTGCAAAGAAACTCATGGTCCAGGTCGCGCATGTCGAGGCAGGGCTGAGGAGTTTTGACATGGCCATGCCGGAGGAGATTAATCGGATGGTGACGGACTGCATCACAGACTGTTTCTTCGTTACTGAAGAGAGCGGGACAGAAAATCTGATTTGTGAAGGGAAGCCTGCAGAGCGGATCCATTTCGTCGGGAACGTCATGATCGATAACCTTTTCCATCAACTCGAAATACTAAGTCGTGAAAACGTGGAGCGTTATTCTGTTTACAAAATGAAGTGCGAAAAGAAACCCTATATATTTCTGACCTTGCACAGGCCCTCGAATGTCGACAACCGGGCAGTATTCCAGGGTATTGCCTCCGCCCTTAATGAGGTTGCGCTGGATGGGACAATCTTTTTTCCTGTACATCCACGCACTAAAAACATGATTGAAAATTTCGACATATCTTTTTCTGAAAATATAGTCCTACTGCCGCCGCTCGGTTTTCGTGAGTCACTTTTTTTGTGGAAGGACGCTGAAGCAGTCTTGACAGACAGCGGAGGACTGCAGGAGGAAACAACGGCTCTCGGCGTTCCTTGCGTTACCATCCGCGAAAATACTGAGCGGCCCGTTACAGTGAGCCTGGGCACGAACATCCTTGCAGGGACAAAAAAGGATTCCATTCTGGACGCATACAGGTCTATCCCGGATAAAATGAAAAAATGTTCCGTCCCGCCGATGTGGGACGGTCTTTCTGCCGGCAGGATATGGAAGATACTGGATCAAGAGAATAAAGCAATAAGCACCAAAGCTCAAAAACCAAATGACAAATAAAAAGCAAATCTCAAAAGGCAATTTTTTTTTGTATGTTTGGAATTTATCTCTAGTTTAGTGCGTCCAACATTTCTTTACATATGTTGCCGTCATGCCGGACTCGAGCCGGCATCCAGCGATTTCGCTTCTTTCTATAGAGTCACTGGATTCCGGCTTTCGCCAGAATGACCGTATAAGTTAAGCGATTCCCGACGCAGTACACTAGTTTGTTATTTGGAATTTCGAATTTGACGGAGGCTATCAAGTGAAGACGATGTCGATGGTTCGCGCGCAAACGGTTTGGTATGGCGCTATTTATGCCGGCTTGCTCGCCATTATGTATTACTCGACGTATGATTGGCTTGTAAGGATGGATTGGTCCAGAGATGACTATAATTACTGTTACCTTATTCTGCTTGTGGTCCTCTACCTGATTTGGGATAAGAGGAACAAATGGTTAAACGTACCTGCTGTCCCGTCCTGGCACGGGTTGTTCATCATGGTTCCGGGCATACTCTTATTCTGGATCGGTGAACTGGCAGGTGAGTTGTTTTCGATCTATATTTCTTCATGGCTCGTTGCAGCCGGGATACTCTGGACGCACAATGGATGGAGAAAATTAAGGACCATGACGTTCCCGCTTTTTATGGCTCTCTTTCTTTTCCCGCTGCCGCATTTCATCAACACCAAGCTCACCTTCAGTCTCAAGCTGCTCTCTTCGGAAATCGGCATTAAAATTATTCAGCTCTTCGGAATGTCCGCATACCGTGAAGGCAACGTCATTGATCTTGGGTTCACGCAGCTGCAAGTCGTCGACGCCTGCAGCGGACTGCGCTACCTCATACCGCTCTTCATAATGGGCATTCTGATGGCGTGGTTCTACCATGCGGCGCTTTGGAAAAGAATTGTCATTGTCCTCTCATCAATTCCTCTGTCCATCTCAACCAATAGCCTACGTATCGCTCTGACAGCCGTACTATATCAATCCATCGGTCCGGCCGCAGCGGAGGGGTTCTTTCACGATTTCGAGGGCTTTGTCATATTTATTTTTTCGTTCGCAGTGCTCCTGGGCGAAATTTGGGTTCTTCGAAAAATCATTCCGGGCCCGGATGAGAGCTTTCTCAAGAGTGTCAAAGGGGCAGAAGCAGTGTCAGAGTATCAAAGGGTCAAAGATTCAAAAAAAGTGTCAGAGTGTCAGAGTGTCAAAGTGTCAAAAGCAGTCAAAGGGTCATTTGTGCAACCGCAGTTTGTAACGGCAGTCGCGCTTCTGGCTATGACACTAATGATATATTCAACGGTTGATTTCAGGGAAAAAATTCCGAGCACCAGACCTTTCATCCAATTCCCTCTATCTATTGAAGGATGGCAGGGGAAACGCCAGTTCCTGGACAAAGAATTTATAGATGAACTGCAGTTCAGCGATTACACCTCTGTCGATTACTCAAGACCCGACAGCCTGCCCATCAATGTTTATGTCGCTTACTATGATAGTCAGAGAAAGGGAAGATCGATCCATTCTCCGGAAACCTGCTTGCCGGGCAGCGGCTGGCTTTTTAAACAGGCGGGAACGATGACTATCCCACTGTCAGTAAAAGGGTCGTCTTCCATAACCATTATGCGTGCCATGATGGAAAAAGACGGATTCCGGCAATTAGTTTATTTCTGGTTCGATCAACGCGGACGTATACTGACGAATCCTTATGAGATGAAGATCTATAACCTATGGGACGCATTAACAAAAAAGAGGACAGACGGCGCGTTGGTCAGGATCATTACACCTATAATTTCTTCTGAAAAAGTCGACGATGCGGATAAAAGGCTCCAGCTATTTATCAAACAGATCATCCCGGCGCTGAATGAATTTATTCCGGCATAAACAAAATAGTGTCAAAGGTATTAAGCCATCATGAATAATAACTCTAAAATATATGTTGCCGGACACCGGGGGCTTGTCGGCTCTGCCATTGTACGGAGATTGCAGTCTGAAGGCTTCAGTAATCTGGTCACCTGTACTCGTAATGATCTTGATTTACAGAGGCAGGCAGATGTTGAAGCGTTTTTTGAAGACAACAGACCGGAATATGTATTTCTATCCGCTGCCAAAGTAGGCGGAATTCTCGCGAATAATACATATCCGGCTGAATTCATTTACAGTAATTTAATAATCCAGATAAATATAATTCATTCATCATATCTATTTGGTGTAAAAAAACTATTGTTTCTGGGCAGTTCGTGCATTTATCCGAAAAATTGTCCTCAGCCGATGAAAGAGGAGTATCTGCTGTCCGGATACCTGGAACCTACAAATGAACCTTATGCCGTTGCAAAGATAGCGGGCATCAAAACGTGTCAGTCTTATAATAGACAATATGGAACAAATTATATTTCCGTAATGCCGACAAATCTCTATGGACCCGGAGATAATTATGACCTTCAAAATTCCCATGTGCTGCCCGCGCTGATAAGAAAATTTCATGAAGCTGAAATTGAAAACAGGCCGTTTGTCGAAATATGGGGGACTGGAGTGGCTAAACGTGAATTTCTCTATGTCGACGACCTTGCCGATGCCTGTTTTTTTCTTATGCAGAACTACAATGACGGCGAAATAGTCAACATCGGCGCCGGGGAGGACCTTTCAATTAAAGATCTTGCATTCCTGATCAAAGATATAGTCGGATATAATGGCGAGCTGAGGTTCGACAGTTCAAAGCCGGACGGCACGCCGAGAAAGCTGCTTGATATTTCGAAGTTGACTGCGATGGGATGGAAAGCAAAGGTGAGTCTGTCGGAAGGCATAAGAATAACTTGCAATGATTACATTTCATTAAAAGGAAGAGCATGACCTCACATATTATTGTCAAAAATTCTCTTTATAATCTTATAGGATGGATGCTCCCTATTGTCGTTAACTTCCTTACCATCCCCTATATTGTCAAGTCTCTCGGCAACGACAGTTATGGCGTCTTGATGCTGGTAACCGCCGTTATCGGCTACTTCTCGCTTTTAGATATAAATTTTACCGCCGGCAGCATTCGTTACGTTGCCGAATATCACGCGAAGGGGGAGCACAAACATGTAAATGAAGTATTATCATTAAGTTTTTTGGGATATTCTATTATAGGAATTATTGGAGCCATCCTGCTCTATTTATCCACTGATCTGTTTCTGATGGACTTGCTGAAGATCCCGGAGAATTTAAGAGAAGTTGCCAGAACCGTATTTCATATCTCATCATTCGGCTTTTTTTTAAATCTTATTCAAAACTATTTATCCTCAATACCAAAAGCGATGCACCGCTTCGACCTTACCGCAAAAATGGAAGCGGGATTCGGGATCAGTCTTATGCTACTCACTGTTGTATTCCTCTCTATGGGTATCGGCTTATTGGGGATCGTTATTTTGAGGCTTGTTGTAGCTCTCTTAAACTGTTCCGCACTGTTTCTCCTGATCAAGAAAACGATACCCTATTCCAGTTTTTTATCTCCGGTAGGCCGAGATATCAGGAATAAGATGGTATCATTCAGCAGTTATTCTTTTTTGAGTAAAGTAGCCAATACGATCTACGGCAATACAGATGGGTTGGTTATCGGCTCTGTTGTCGGGTCTGCAGCGGTAACTCTCTACTCAGTTCCATTTCTTCTGGTCGGCAGACTGACTGGTATAACATCTCACCTGGCCATGGTCTTATACCCTGTGGCGAGTGAGCTTGGCGCACTGGGAAAGAGGGACGAATTAAAAAAAATATATATTGCGATGAGCAGGCAGATTTTTTTCCTTAACATTGCCCTTACAACCATCCTTTGTCTTTTTTCAGAGCAGATTTTACAAATTTGGATGGGAAACGAATTTGCTCGAAAAACTTACATTGTACTAATTTTTATTGCACTCGGAAATTTTACTGAATCGTTGACTAACCTTCCGGCGCTTGTAAACGATGGTTTGAGTTTTCCGCAAGTTACAGCAAGCTTTGCTTTTTTGTCGGCATTTCTACGGCTCGTGGCTGTTGTTATTGGTGTAAAATACTACGGACTATTAGGAGTCGCAGTCTCATATTTTATTTCAGTTTCGATAGTTAGCCTGGCGTTTTTAGTGTATGCGCATAAAAACACAATAAAATTATCATTATGGAAACTAATCAAGGAAGCATTTTTAAAGTCCTCTATATTTGCTGTAGTCGTTGTATTGGGATTGCTCCTGGTCAAATTGTTTATACCGTCATCAACGATAACTACTCCGATAGAATTTATAGCAATCCTGGCAATGTTCAGTTTCTTTGCTTATAAAAGCATATTGAGCCTCGAATGGAAGGGAAAAATCAACAAACAATTGGGATTGTTCAAATGAAGGTCCTTTTTGCAAGTGAATTAATCTCGTACATCTTCTTCTAAATTTCCCATATGCCTTCTGTAATATGCAAAATTTGTGATAATCCCGCCGATTTCTATGGCAAAACGCAAGTATTGAAGAAATACCATGTTGGCTATTTCAGGTGCGGAGCATGCGGATTCATCCAGACTGAAGATCCCTTCTGGCTGGATGAAGCATATACTAGGACCATTAATGAGTCTGACGTCGGCATTTTGGCCAGGAACAAACAGTTGGTAGATATATCAATGGCGCTCCTTAATTTGTTCTATAACAGACGCGGCAGGTTTCTAGATTATGGCGGGGGATACGGTATATTTGTGCGAATGATGCGCGACAGAGGATTCAATTTCTACTGGTACGATAGGTATTGTGAGAACCTCTTCGCTAAGACCTATGAAGTTGTTAATGTCGAATCAGGCAGCTTTGAGTTACTAACTAGCTTTGAACTATTCGAGCATTTGGCGGATCCCCGGGAAGAAGTTTCTCGCATGAGACGTTATGCAGACAATATATTCTTCACCACCATGCTTCTCCCCCCAGGCAACCCAAAGCTGGAAGAATGGTGGTATTTCGGGAGAGAACATGGGCAACATATATCCTTTTTCACCAGAAAAAGCCTTGAGATAGTGGCGGAAAAATTGGCTCTAAAACTGGTTTCCAACAATACGTCGATTCATCTTTTTACTACCCGAACAATCTCGAATACCCTGTTTTCCTTGATAACACAAAAGACTTTATTAGTATTGTTGCTGAACAAAATTTACAGGAACAAGTCACTTACTGCCGCCGATTATAACGAGGCGGTCACGCGTATGCTCGCTGAATAATAACATCATAAGAGAGATGATAATAAATGATACATAACGAACGGAGAAAATCAGTGATAGAAACGTTGCTTTTCACACAGTAGACACATGTGTCCCGTGTTTATTGAAACTACTATTATCCCGTAATATCGTCAAGTTAAGATGAGAATATGTTTCGACTACCAGATTTTTAGTTTTCAGCAATACGGCGGCGTTTCCAGATATATTTTCGAAATTGCCAATCATATGGCAGGCATGGTGGGCCAGGACGTGAGGATATTTGCCCCTTTGTATGTCAATGAATACTTCCATAACAGTAATAAGGTACGTCCGACAGGCATCAAGATTTCCCCTTCACACCGATTGAGCCGTCTTATAAAAAGTGTGAACTTGACTACGGCTCATTTGATGATAAAACCGAGGCGGAACGTGGATATCTTTCATGAAACTTATTACTCTCTGTCTGATTTTTGTCCGAGTTCAGCTAAGAGGTTGATTACGGTTTACGACATGATTCACGAGAAGTTTGCAGACAATTTTCCGGGTGGGGATAAGATGTTGCGGATCAAGGCGTATGCTGTGAAACGTGCGGACCATGTTATCTGCATTTCTCAAAATACCCAACGAGATCTAGTCGAAATAATGGGCGTGCCCGAGGAGAAAACCTCTGTTGTATATCTGGGCCATTCGATTGGTTCGAAGGAAAGTGAAAGTAAGCCTGCTGTCATAACAAATCCTTACATCCTGTATGTTGGTAGACGAGAGGGATATAAGAATTTCGAGAAGCTATTACACGCATATGCTGATTCTTCTCTCCTGAAAAATGAATTTAACATCGTCTGTTTTGGCGGAGGTGGATTTTCAACTCGTGAATCAGGCCTGATGCAGTCGTTAAATCTCTCACGCACCAGAGTTATCCATATGTCCGGTGGCGATGATCTGTTAGGGGGATTGTTTGCTTCGGCGGCATTGTTTGTATATCCTTCACTATATGAAGGGTTTGGGTTGTCGCCGTTGGAGGCCATGGCGTTTGGTTGTCCTGTTGTTTGTGCCAATTCAAGCTGTTTGCCTGAGGTGGTTGGCGACGCCGCGGAGTTATTCGATCCTGCTGATGCTTATGACATGCGTATGGCGATAGAGAAGGTGGTTTTATCGCCGGAGCTCGCCTCCCTGCTTGCCGAAAGGGGACGGGAGCGCATTAAACTCTATTCATGGGAGAAATGCGCAAGAGAGACTCTGAAAGTTTACCAAAAAGTGTTGCAGGGGTAGCGGTTAGAGACCAAACGAACAAAATTGCTTGGCGAATATTTTTCTAGTGGTGAAACAATTGTTGAAAAAGGCTTTGCGCAGAGCCGGGTATGTTATTTCATCTTACGACTTCAGGTATGATCCATCAGCCGTCAGGATGAGGTTTCTCACCTCTATGGGAATTAACCTGATTTTCGACGTCGGTGCTAACGCGGGACAATATGCCGGGCATATGAGAACACTCGGCTATAGTGGTCGCATTATCTCATTTGAACCCTTGAGTTCTGCATTTGAGAAGCTCAGGGTGCGGAGCGCCATTGATCCTGACTGGGAGGCTGTAAACTGTGCCCTCGGCAGCTGTGACGACATAGCTGAGATAAACATTTCCAAAAACTCATGGAGCAGTTCGCTGCTCGACATGTTGCCTGCACATGTGGAATTTGCTCCAGAATCTGCATATCACGGGAAGGAGAAAATAATCGTACGTGCACTCGACTCTATAATCGAAGATTATTATAGGACCGGCGATAAACTTTTTCTAAAGATAGATACCCAGGGCTTTGGTTTGAGGGTACTTCAAGGCGCTGAAAAATCACTGGAACGAATAGTGGGAATTCATATGGAAATGTCATTGGCGCCATTATACAAGGACGAGCCCTTGCTCGGTGAGCTTGTGCTTTATATGCAAAGAAAAGGATTTATCCTTGTATATATCGAACCTGAGTTTTACAATCTGAAAACCGGGCAACAATTGCAGGTAAATGGTTTGTTTTTAAAGTCTGAGTCGCTGTCTTATATGTGATGTACGGGTTAAGAGATGTTGAATGAATATATAATTTTGATAATATTGATTGCCGGCGTGCTATATATGCTTGTTGGTATCAAGTACAAGATATTAATAGCGCTATTCGTAATGTCTTCATGTTTCGGTCTGGTGGAGCATATCGTCCATGGTATAGATCTGTGGGATGTTGGTATTGTGATGCTGTTAATCGTTTATGGTCAACTGTGGTTGAGTAACAACAGAAAACCGGTTGAAAAACCATTATATGAGGGAATATTGATTGTATTTATCGGCTGGATGCTGATAGAATTTGCCTGGTCTTTGTTCCATTATCCTATAGTTCCAACCATTAAGGCGGCTCGTCAGCTTTTACTGGGATATATGACCTATTTTGTCTTTGTTTCGTTCTTCAAGTCCCGGGATTACGATCTGGATCCATTTTTCAGGGTGTTCTTCCGCGTCACTTTTTTCTTTGTCATCCTTTTCCTTGCAGCGACAGCTTTACACATACAAGATCTCCATTCGTTGTCGCGGGATTATGAGGGGGTCACGAGAACGCTTCCTGTTTTTATAAACTATGCTTTTTTATTTACCTGGTTACTGCTGGTCCGTTATTTTTCAGGAGAGAAATTGTCCATTGCCGAACGTGTCTATCTAGTCCTGATGGTTATCGTAATCATGTTAACATATACGCGAAGTTTGTACTTTGCTGTGGCTATTATTTTTTGCATGACACTATCAGTTCTTGCCAGGGACGGCAAACTGCAGCTGACAAGATTAATGATATTTTCGATCATCTCCTGCTTAGCATTCGCCCTAATGTTCAGCACCGGGAAGCTTGATAAAATGATCAGCAGAACAATGACCGGGCTCGAGTTAATCTCTGGTGAGGTAGGACAGAATGCTGTGGAACGAAAAAAACTCGACAATACATATACCGGAAGGATAGATATTATTAAGGAACGATTTGCAATGGTCTTGCGGTACAATCCTCTGATGGGGTATGGTTTTGTGCACGATGACATCGCCCATAATCAACTGAAACTGAGACCACGTTCGGGCAGCATCCGTCCAGAGAAATATGACTATAAGTATACCGACCGCTTTCAGCTCACTATTTATTCGGCTGATGTCACCTGGGGGAACATACTGATCAATACTGGAATAACCGGATTTGTGATATTGATGGTCTTTATTATTTCTATTAGCGTTACTCAGCTGAAGCGGTATTATAATGGGGGAGAAATGTATTATTATCAATGTGCATTTTTTCTGCAAATTATATATATCATAATCAGTACATTAAGCTCTGACGCGATGAATGGCAATGTTCAGATTTTTTGCCTGTTTCTTGCCGGATATACAGTTTGTTTGAAAGACCAAAAAAAGTTTATTAAAGAGCATAGGACATTCGGCGAATATGAACCGCCCCCGGTCTATTCTCATTAAGGGAGGACTAAACTGATGGCAGAAATTGGGTTGTTCACAAAACCTTTAGTCACTATTGTTACCCCTTCATATAATCAGGGACCTTATCTTGAGAAGACGATTCAGAGTGTGCTGAATCAGACCTACCCGCAC